>Ga0209344_10001282_pt1 | contig 33888 bp, 32 predicted proteins | sample Cruoilmetagenom6_FD_187293 | JGI IMG/M metagenome (GOLD analysis project Ga0209344, IMG submission 187293) | Oil polluted marine microbial communities from Coal Oil Point, Santa Barbara, California, USA - Santa Barbara Oil Seep Sample 6 (SPAdes)... | ecosystem: Environmental > Aquatic > Marine...
CCTTAAGACCAGCATGATCTAGCATCGCGTCAGCCAGCAGACGCTTCAGCTCCGAGTTCTCGGCCTCCAGGTCCTTCAGGCGGCGCAGCTCGGATACTGTCATGCCGCCATACTTGGCTTTCCACTTGTACAGCGTCGCATCGGACATCCCATGCTTGCGGCAAAGCTCAGACACTTTGGCACCCGCAGCATACTCCTGCAAAATCCCGACTATCTGTTCCTCTATGAAACGTGACTTCCGCATTCTTCGTTGAGCTATGCCCGAAAGTTGGTGACGCCGCCTAATCACGCCGTCACCAACTTTCGGGCATAGCTCAGCCAATAAAGCTCTCCTCTACAATGCGCAGCTTGTCATCATCCGACCAATACCGGCGGCGTTCACCATCGGCAGCAGACAGAACTTCGATTTGGGGGCGGTTGGTAAAGTCGGACCTACCATCGGAGCGAAACCAAGATCAGACGGCCGCCCCCGGAGGCATACCTTTCAGGGCCACATCCTGGCACATTGCGATGCCATCTGGGGAGGGCGGCAACCACCCCATCTTACAACAACGAGCGGCCCAACATGCGCATTGGCGGCATCACACCCGCTATGAAACTGAAAGCACCCGCCTGAATTCTACGGCTGAGCCCCATTAAGAATGGGGTGATCACCAACGTTTTATTCGTCTTTTTGGTTTTCACCGATTCCAGAGCGTGTTGCGCAATTGATAAATCCATCAACTGCAATAATCGAATCCGCGCTGCAAATCAGCGGATTAACATCTATTTCTGAGATCAAATCCGCGTGGTCGGACAGCAATTCCGAAAAACGGCATATCACGTCTGCCAGTGCGCCTCGATCCACGGCTGGGAGGTGGCGAAATCCATCAAAAATGTCTTGGCAGCGCAGTCTAGAAATCATTTCGGCGGCTGCCTCTCTATCCACTGGTGCCACTTCCAGGATTGTATCCTTAACCAATTCCACCAAAATCCCGCCGAGCCCCAAAACAAGCATCGGCCCGAATTGCGGATCGACCCGGCCGCCTACCATTATTTCGATACCCTGAGGGATCATCGGTTGTAGAATAATCCTCCCACACCCGTTGTCATCAAGCGCATCCAGCGCCGCCCGAACGTTTGCAAACTCTGCTGCTATTTCGTCAGGTTGGCGCAGGTTCAGTCGGACGAGCCCTGCTTCGCTTTTGTGGGCAAGCCCTTGCACTTCTCCCTTGAGAACGACGGCGCCGCCAAGGCGAGATGCCATTGATAGAGCTTCCTCAACACTGGTAACCACATAATCCTGAGCGACATTTATCCCGTAGGCAGCAAGTAGTTCCTTGGAGGCCCGCTCAGTCATAGCGCCATTGGCATCGGCAAGCAGGCGTGCCCCAATCTTCTTTGCGCCTGGCGACGAGACCCGGCGTTTAGGCTTACCGATGCGCGCGCGCGCCTCGGCACTGGATTTCCAAGCTGCCAAGGTCGCGAAACATCTATCCATGGAACGGAACCACGCTACATGCCCTGCTTCTTCGGATTCACGTGCTCCAGGTCCGGACGTCCATTCACTGATCCAGACATTGCAAACGATTTTGTTGGCCTTGCGCGCGATTTCGTTCATCTGAACAATGCGTGGAATGGCAAAATCCAGCGCCAGGACGTGAGGGGTTACAAGCGCAGAGAACGCTTCGTCCTTCATCATTGCACTGGCACATTCATTAAACATCTCGGGATCGTTTACCACTTGTGCTGTTACGTCGCTGGGGTTGCCAACACTACCGAAATCCGGGACACGGGCAGCAAGTGTCGCGTGCGTGGAGGGTGCAAGTGGAGGAAGAGACACTTCGTGCTTCTCGGCCGTATCCGCTGCAATTATGGATGCTCCGCCCGAAGTGGTCAGTACAGCCACGCCGTTACCCTGAGGCACCAGAGGCGCCTTGCAGAAAAAGGCCGCTGTTTCCATCATAGCATCGATGCTGTCGACAACGACGGCACCAGCACGGCGGAGGCTTGCGCAACAGGCATCGTGAGAGCCCGCAAATGTGCCAGAGTGTGACATCGCCGCCGCTGCGCCGCCGTCCGAAGCAGCCATCTTGTAAACGATCAACGGTTTTTCAGCCGCCGCCGCCCGAAACGCCGCATTAATAAGTTTTGAAGCGTCACGCACGCCTTCAAATGCACAAGCGATCGCGCGGCAACTTTCATCATCTACCAGAAACTCGATATAGTCTGTAATATCGACATCACATGAATTGCCGGAAGTTAAAACGTGTGACAACGAACAGCTTCGTTCGGTCGCTTGCGAGAGTGCTATGCCCAGAGCGCCAGACTGACTGATGACCCCAATCGAACCGCGCGGCCAGGGTGTGACCTTGCGTGGGGCAACTTGGAATGTCATTGCGGCGCCCGACCCAATATTGATGACACCAAGGCAGTTCGGTCCAACAATTCGTATGCCGGAGGTGTTCGCGATCTCGGTAAGTTGTGCTTGCACTGCGACATCTTCAGGTTTGGCAGTCTCACCAAATCCAGATGCAAAGATGACAACTCCGCCTACGCCAAATTCCGCACAGGACTCGACAATTTCAAGAACATTATTACGCCCGACAACGATGACAGCACAGTCTGGTGTCTCGGGAAGGTCGCCGAGCCCCGCATAACATCGCTGACCATCTATCGTTTCATAACGCGAATTTACGGGATAGACGCGCCCATCAAAGCCAACCAAGTTCTCGAGAACCCTCTTACCGAAAGACCCTTCGCGTGGTGACGCCCCAATAACAGCTATCGCTTTTGGATCAATCAATCGCCGGAGATTATCATAACTCGCCGCCTGCAGGTCCTTAGCCATCAGTTGACCCCTCATTCGTATTGCCTAAACTGCTCTTCACGCCATGCTAAGGCAGCCTTCAGTCCTTCGCTGCGCCTTATCTCATCGAATTTCTGGAACTCGGGCGAAACTGAAGCATTCATCAGAGTGCAGGCGTGCATTCCCTGCTCCATCGCAGCGTTCATTCCTTGGGCCATGGCGACCCCATTGAGCGAGCGCTTATTCCATTTCAGGCATTGCATAGAAACTTGAGCCATGCGCTTTGCGATCTTCATCACTTCGTCGTGGAGCTCTGCTTTGGGGTAAACTCGGTTCACTAAGCCAAGGCGCAACGCCTCTTCAACATCTACTAGGTCGCCAGTATAAATCATCTCACGGCAACGGGCGCCAACGATCCAAGGCATGATCATCGTTGTGATACCTGTTGAGAAACGTGTTTCGACGACGCCGAATTGCGAATCCTCAGAGCAATAGCGCAGATCGCACATCTGCGCGAACTCCAGTGCGCCAGCTAAACAATATCCGTCGATCATTGCGATCACAGGTTTAGAGCAGTTCCACACGCATTCAGTGAAATGATGGTTCGCCCGGACGTAATTACCCCACTCCTCTACTGATTTCTTTTCGGCCTGTGCCGCCTCTTTGAGATCATAACCCGTCGAAAAGGACTTACCGCCCTCCCCTGTTAGGACCAAAACCCGCACCTCCGGATCTTCGTCCAGTACATTTACCATTTCTATTATTTCGGAACGAAGTTGGCGGTTGAACGCGTTGAGATTAGAGCCGCGTTCAAATGTAACGAGAGCCACACGGTCTTCAATTTTACAGGATATAAGCTTAGCCAATGCTTTTTCTTTCTTTGCTGTTTGGTGTTTGAGAGGACATCCGCGTCAACAACACCGTTGTGATCATTATTGCGATACCTGCCACGTTTGAGGTGGCCTCCGGGTAGGCAAGAAGAAGGCCCGCCAGGAGCAATGCACCCCGAGCAACCCATCCCTTGAAGCCTTTATCCAAGGCTCCGACTAAAACCAGATACCCTTGCAGGCCCGCCGCTATCAGGACAGTGCCAAGCACTGCGCTTAACACTTCAACTAAGACTTCAAAAATTGGGCCATTCAAAATAAGCGCGGGGTTTAGGACAAAAAAGAATGGCAAGAAGTAGATAATACTTCCAAGCCGCATCGCTTGCAGTCCAGTATTTATTGGTTTGGATCCGGCCAAAGTCGCCGCCGCAAAAGCTCCGAGAGCGACAGGTGGCGTAATGAATGAGATCATGCCCCAATAAAGAATGAAAAGATGTACAGCAATCTTATCAAGCCCCAAGTTGATGAGCGCCGGGGCCAAGACAATTGCAAGAAAAATGTACGCTGCAGTTACGGTCATTCCAATGCCCAATACGAAACTCGTAAGAGCGCCCAGAAAAAGCATGAAATAGACATTTCCACCGGCTAACCGTATCAAATCCCCGGAAAAACTGCCGGCCATTCCCGTAACCATAACACCGCCAATGATCAGGCCGACAGCCGCCAGAACACCGACCAACTCCGCGAGGAGCCTACCATTGGTTTCGATGTAGGAAACAACATCGCTCCAGGAAATCCGGATGTGTCTTGGGAGGTTGGCTACAATTAACAACAAAGCCCCTCCGACGACTGGGACACGTGTGACCAGATCGGCGGGAAGTTCGTTGCTGTTTACCGCCAAAGCGATAAAGGCACCGATTGCAGTTCCAACAACATAAAACCATGGATCCGCTTTGGACAGCTTACCCAACTGGCTCAGTGCGAGGAGAGTTGCCGTCGCATAAAAGGGCGCCTGAGCTTCTCGCCCAAGGTGGAGCAGTAAGTAAACGAGAAGGAAAAACGCAAAGATATAGTACCAACCAGATTTCACAGTCTCAAGCGCAGATGGCAGCTCATCGGCGGGCAAGCCTTTCAGATCATGACGCGCTGCATATGCATCGATTTGAACGAACAGGCCAAAGAAGTATAGAAAGGAAGGAACAATTGCCGCGACAGCGATCGTTGCATACGAAACACCCAGAAATGATGCCATTACAAATGCAGTTGCGCCCATAACTGGCGGCATCAACACACCACCGGTTGACGCACACGCTTCAATGCCTGCGGCATAGCGTGCTGGATACCCTGTACGAACCATTGCGGGTATCGTCATGGGCCCCGTTGTCAAAACATTGGTGATCACGCTTCCGCTGAGGGAACCAAAAAGCCCACTTGCAACAATAGCTACTTTTGCGGGTCCACCACGCACCCCCCCCAAGGTTGCAAATGCGAGATTGATGAAGAACTTACCACCTCCCGTGGAGCTGAGCGTGACACCAAATATGATAAAGCCGATGATCAGGCTACCAAACACACTCATCGGAATTCCAAGAACTGACTCCTCGCTTAAGAGGTGATAACGCGCGGTATTTATAAAGCTTTGTTCCTGCCCGGAAAACAACGAGGGTACAAATGACGATCCAGCAAATATTGGGTAAAGGGAAAGCAGGCTAAAGACGACGAAAATGGACCAACCACCAGTCCGACGGGCTGCTTCTAACACAATACCCCATAACACAACGGCAAGGACCGCCGGAACTGTTGGTGAGTAATACTCCCAACCTTCTTGAAGGCTCTGAAGTCCAGTTGCCGCAAAGTAGATAGATATACCTAGAGCTAGGCTGAAAAGCAAAACATCATACCAGGCAACGACCTCTTTAGAAGCGTTAGGAGTTGCCGGGAACACGATAAAGATCGCCGACAGAAACGCACCTAAAAGCAGATACAGGTAACTGTTGTTCAAAATTACAATTCCTGAAAAGAACTGCAAACTGAATATTTGGTTAATCGATAGGACAAAGCCAACGCATGTTAGCGCTACAAAGATTCCGCGCCAAAATCCTGTAACAGCGCGGAAGCGGCTAGACACCACCTGGGCCTCGGCCGCTTCCATTGTACTCGCTTGTTGCATTATTTTGTCCAGATCGGAGCAAAGCCAGCAGATTGCAGGGCTGTGGCTCGCTCGGACATCCAGGTTTCATAGCTGGATGTCGCCCCAGATTTTCCCCATGCTTCCTCAAGTACAGCTTGACGCTCAAGCAGTTTGGCGTTGTGCGCCTCATATTCGTCGGACCAAACACCGATTTCCTTGAAATATTTCACGGCCCCTTCATGGTAAGGGATAATCCAGTCAAAGACTTGTTTGTCCATAGCGAAACCTGCAGCAGACGAATGACCATCTTTGTAGGCATCATACTTTTGGTGGAGCAGTTTTGTTAGGTCGTAGACCGCCTCTTCACTTTCCCAATCATATGTAGCCAAAATTGGATAACCAAAGGTCGCGCCTTCTAGACTGTTTTCTTCTGAAAGGCCTACTCCAGCGGTCGCTGTATGAGGAACAAACCATGGAGCATTTTCATTCAGGCGCGCCCAATTCTCTGTTTCCGAGTGTGGTGCAGGAAAGAAGTGAAGCCCGCGCGGAGACCCCTCTAGCTGAAAGAGCTTTGATGAGTCTGAAGCCGCAATGGCTGCGTCAATGTTTCCATCAATTAGCCCTTGGATAGATGCGCCCCAACCTGGTGACGTAACCTTGACCACGTCATCCCATGTCAAACCTCCATATGCGAGCCACCCACTCATACTTTGGTTGAGCGATGGGGCACCCACCACCCATGAAACGCGTTTCCCGCGTAGATCGGACGCATGTTCAATACCAGCGTCCTTAGCGGTCGCAGCCAGGGCTGTGTTTGAATCCCCCCAACCCATCATCACGAGCCTGACCTTCTGAGGCCCCCAAGGAGATTTCCCGAAATCCAGAACGCCCTCTTGTGCCTGATAGACACCCACGCCAGTTGTTGTGAATGAAACCTGTTTAACGCGAAGAGGTGTCAGCCTTGAAACGTCATTTTTTGCGGGCATCACGCGCATACTATAACCCTCTTCAGCGAAGGCATTCCCGATCGCGACAGAAGCAGCATATGCCGATCCCGACGTTCCATACGACGTAACTGCGAATTCCTTCGGTAGACCTTGCGCGTAGCCTAGTTGAGCTCCGCAAAAAAGGCCAACCACAGCTGGCAGCAAGCTCGTTTTTATTACTACTTTGTACATCATCTCTTCTCCCTTTGGTTTATTATTTATAAAGCCCTAGTCTTACTCTCAGGTAAGCTTGGGCAATTCTCCTTGTCAGCTATGCACCGTGTGTTTGCAGCTTTTTTTATTCAGAGCGGCTCGGGTTATCTATGCATTCAAATTCTTCGCCGTACATCCTAATTAAACGGTTCTTCGTCACCGTATCCTTCTAAATCCGCGCCCAGCACCGCCTCGCCAAAATACGGTTCAAGCCCAATATGTGAAGACTGTGACGAGAACGGTTGAACATTGGCGCAAACTCCTCCCGCTGCGTAAGTTTCAGCTTAAGTAATATAAATTCTTTTAACAGCGAGAAATAATTGATATTAAGGTGAGATTTTTAAACATATAGAGCACCAATGAATCTTAGATTCTTAGCAACCGTTGTCGCCTTTTCAAAGCATCAAACGCTGAACGCGGCGGCGCAGACATTGGGGCTGAGCCATTCCGCTGTCAGCCTTCAGATCAAGGCGCTAGAAGAAGAGCTTCAGTTCCCAATTCTTGACCGATCAAAGCGCCCTCCGATGTTGACCTCTCAGGGGCACGCCTTAGTGGAACACGCGAAGCGGATGGAAGGAATTGCCGGGGACATTCGTGCTCTGGCGGATGGCTCCAGCCTGTATAGCCGGGTTGCCGGGGCGACCGTATCGGTCTCGGACCACGTAATGCGACAGCATCGCGCTGAACCGCTGTGTTCTCTGACGTTCGCCATTCGGCATGATCTTTGCAACCAAGCAACAGTCATTGTCGTAGAGCACCGACTGTGGCACCGCGCCAAAGAACGCAAACGCGTGAACATGCCCATCCAACCAAGCCTCGGTGTTCGCGGCAGGATAGGCACGGACATACTGCGAAAGCTTCAATGCCAGGTTCCGGGATGAGCTTCTGAACGGTGAGGTCTTCTACTCGCTACGCGAGGCCCAGATTCTGATCGAGAAGTGGCGCCGACACTACAACACAGTCAGACCGCACAGCGCTCTGGGATACCGCCCACCAGCGCCCGAAAGCCTCGTTCCGATAGACCAAAGGCCGACCATGCACTAACATTTACACCGGACCACTCAGTGGGGGCAGACCAGTGTCACCACGTTGGCAACTTGATATGGATTGGGTAAGGTTCCTGAGATCAACGCGGAACGCCTCAATGCTCAACGCACGTTTCCTAACTCTGCCTAAAACATCTGCGTTGTGCCTGCGCGACCAAGTCTGTGAGCTGATAAGTTCCGCGATCGCGCAGGATCTATTCCCCAAAGCCGAGCCTTTGCCGTCTTGCCGTGCTTTGTCGGGCCATCTGGGCGTATCGCGCAATACGGTACACGATGCCTATTGCAGATTGATAGATATTGGTCTTGTAGTTTCGCGAGATCGCAGCGGCTATTTCGTAGATGATGCCGTAGCAGAGCTGGGACGTTCAAGCATTGCGTCCAAAGACAAGAAGACATCCATTCCTTCGCCGCTGGAACATGTGATGGCGGGCCTGCTGCGCCCATCGGACATGGCAAAGGTCGATCATCCAAATGATTGGAGCAACTATCCCTACCCATTTGTTTACAATCAAATCGATCCCACATGGTTTCCAATAAAGGAATGGCGAGAGAGTATGCGGGCTGCGATGGCGTCTTCCGGTCTTGTCGAGTGGAGCCGTGATGCAGGCGGTGCAGACAGCTCTAATCTGATCAAACAACTCCAGCAACGGCTGTTGGGGTATCGCGGAATCAATGCCGCGCCGGAAGAGATTCTAGTCACCTCGGGCGCGCAGAACGCAATTTCACTATTGGCGACGTTGAATGCCTATGTTGGACGTCGCGTCGCAATTGAAGACCCGTGTTATCCTGAAGCTCGCAACGCATTTGAGGTTGCAGGCAATCAGTTGGCTTGCGTTCCGGTGGATCGGTTCGGGTTAATCGTTGATAAAATACCGGCAGATGTCGGGTTGGTTTACACAACACCTAGCCATCAATTCCCTACCACCGTGACAATGTCAGTAAAGAGACGATTAGAGCTTTGCGAACGTGCTGTTCGTGACGATTTCCTGATCTGCGAAGACGACTATGAAGCAGAAATGAACTTTGTCCAAAAACGCGAAAGGCCCATTCGGGCCTTGGATACGTCAGGCAGGACTGTCTATGTAGGAAGCCTGTCCAAAAGCGTCGCGCCTGGACTCCGAATTGGATATATGGTGGCCCACCCGGATGTCATTCGAGAGGCAAAGGCGATCCGGCGATCCACCATGCGCCATCCGCCGATCTTGCTCCAAGATGCGATGGCGCACTTCATTGCCAGCGGTGCGCTTGACGCACATTTGCGCCGTATGGAACGGCGGTACAGATCTCGGTGGGAAATAATCCTGGATGCCTTAGCCGAGCACTTGCCAGATTTTGATCAGCAAGTGTCTCAGGGCGGCACCTGTGTTTGGCTGACGGCTCCTAAAGGGATTGATACAAGCATTCTTGCACAAAGGCTGAAACAACACGGCGTTTTGGTCGATGAGGGGGCCGCGTTTTACCGCGATCCATCACACGGGCAGCGTAAGTTGCGTATCGGGTTTACCGCTTTGCCACGTGCGTCGCTCCGGGATGGTATCAAATTGATCGCCGCAGAAGCAATAAGAGTGCGCGCCTGAGGCGATTCTTATCTGTCCTGAAGTTTGGCCTAAACTGTCCATTCTAATTCTCGTCGAGTTTTGTAATGCTCCGGGCCGAAGCACAGAATTTTGGTGCGCCTACCTGAGCAACGCACCACTGCTCTCTTTTAAGGATCGTGAAAATGAATGAGATAGCAACCGACGTTGATTGGTCAACGGACTCCATTATCGACAAGCGTGATAAGTATTATGCAGCGTCTCAACGCGCCTTCGTGCCCTATCAAAAACCACTGATCCTGAAAAAAGGAAAAATGCAGTATTGTTGGGATGAAAAAGGCAACAAACTGACCGATCTTTTGGGCATGAACCTATGCATCAGCGTGGGCCACGCGCACCCCGCGGTGGTTGAGGCTGTGACTGAGCAAGTGAAAGATCTGACCCATTGTACAACAATGTTTCACCATCCTGTTCCTGCGCATTTGGCAGAAGAGCTCGCCGCGACCATGCCAGCGGGGCACGAGTGGGTGGTTCATTTCACAAACTCAGGTGCCGAAGCAATTGATTTGGCAATGATGATGTCGCGCGCATACACGGGCAATCACGATATCATCGCTTTGCGTAACTCATACCACGGCGCAACTTATGGTGCGCAGGCTGTGACCGGTGTTCATGGTTTTCGCCACAACGTCGCGCAGCTATCCAATATTACATTTGCAGCAGAGCCAAACCAGTATCGCGGCATATTCGGCGAGGGTACGGATCCGTATCTTGATGAAATCGATCGCACGATCGCATATACAACAAGTGGCGCTTTGGCCGCGATGTTGATCGAACCTGTTCAGGGCTACGGCGGAATTATCCCTATGCCAGCGGGTTACATGAAAGGCGCTGCTGAAAAGGTACGTGCCGCTGGTGGCTTGATGATCATCGACGAGGTGCAATCCGGCTTTGGCAAAACCGGTGATTCAATGTGGTGCTTTGACAGCCATGATGTGGTTCCTGACATCATGATTATCGCGAAAGGTTTGGGCAATGGCATCCCGATTGGGGCGGTCGTTGTCAAAAAGGAAATCGCCGAAAGTATGGCGGGCAAGTTCATCTTCCACACCTACGGCGCGAACCCTGTCGCCTGTGCGGCTGCGCGTGCTGTGCTGCGTGTGATCCGCGAAGACAACATGATCGACAATGCCAAAACGGTCGGGGCCAAACTGCATGAAGGTCTGCAACAGTTGAAAGATCGCTATGACATCATTGGTGACGTGCGTGGGCGCGGCTTTATGCAAGCGGTTGAGCTGGTCAAAGACCGCGATACCAAAGAACCGGCCCCCGATCATACGGCTTATGTGTTTGAACGGACCCGCGAGCATGGGTTGATCCTGTCCAAATCAGGCACCTTCAAAAACGTGCTGCGTATGGTGCCGCCTCTTTGTTTGCAGATGGAGGATGTGCAACCGGTTCTGGATGCATATGACCGCAGCTTTGCTGACCTTGAGAAAGCGAATTTGGGGTAAGCTGACATGACGCATGCAACCCTCAATACCGCGGACAAAACCCAACCGCCTGTCGTTGTGGTTGGCGGCGGTATGGTGGGGATCGCAACCGCAATTTGGCTGCAACGTGCAGGGCAACAGGTGACGCTGATTGATATGGCTGAACCGACCCAGCGTGCCAGCTATGGCAATGCCGGTGTGTTGGCGTCGTCTTCGGTGCTTCCGGTTACGATGCCTGGGCTACTCGGTAAGTTGCCCAAGATGGTGCTGAGCCCGAATGAGCCAATCTTTGTACGCTGGCCCTATTTGCCAAAACTTATGCCCTGGGCCTTGCGCTACCTCTCGCACGGAAACGAAGCTGACGTACGGCGCATCGCCTCGGCCATGGCTCCGATCATCGGCAACAGTCTGGATGATCATCTATCGTTGACCGAAGGCACGTCTGCGCAGCGTCATATCAAACCCTGTGATTTCGCGGTTTTGTTCAAAGATCGGGCCGAGTTTGAAGCCGGAAGGCTGGCATGGGACATCCGCAAAGGCCTTGGGTTTGAATGGACAGAACACGAAGGCGCAGCGCGCGATACCTATGATCCGTTGTTTCCGAATGATTTTGGTTTCCTTGCCGCCTTGCACAAGCACGGCCAGATCACCGATCCGGGCGCTTATCTTGCTGATCTGCACGACCATTTCACTGCTGCCGGTGGTTCGGTGGTACAGGCCCAAGTCACAGATATCACGCATGAAAATGGCAAAGTCACCGGCGTGGTAACGCCAGATGGCCCTTTAGACGCCTCTGCCGTTGCAATCACCGCCGGCGCTTGGTCACCGCTTATGACCAAGAAACTTGGCGTGAAAATCCCGGTCGAGGCCGAAAGCGGATACCATTTGGAGTTTTGGGATGCGTCGCACATGCCCAAATCGCCGACATTGGTTCCAGGTTTCAAATTCATCTTGTCTCCGATGGAGGGGCGTTTGCGCGTTGCAGGTGGGGTTGAGTTTGGCGGTTTGAACAACAAAGGTCGCGAAGCGCCATTTGCCGCATTAAAACGCGGTGTGGATCGAATTCTGCCGGGGCTGACATATGCTAGGGAAACGCGTTGGATGGGGCACCGCCCCGCGCCGACGGATTCTATCCCGATCATTGATCAACTGCCGACCGTCAAAGGTGTTTATCTGGGCTTTGGTCATCAACATGTCGGACTTACCGGAAGTGCGCGCACCGGACAGATTCTCGCAAATATGATCGTCGGCAATGCCGTAAATATTGACCTGCACCCTTATCGAGTGTCGCGTTTCATGGGTGCAAAGGCCTCGTTGCCGCGCGCCGTTCACACACATCAAAAGGAACCCCGCTGATATGGAATGGAGTTTCGCACCTGTCATTGCCAACCTCGACATACTGCTTCTAGGGTTATTGAATACGTTAAAAGTCACCGGATTGGCGCTGTCACTTGGTGTGCCTCTTGGACTTGCGCTTGCGCTGATGCGGTTGTCGCAAGTGCGGCCTGTCTCGATGGTCTCTGCGTTCATCATCGAATTCTTTCGCACAACGCCGCCGTTGGTTCAGCTGTTCTGGTTCTTCTTTGCTTTCCCGATCCTGTTCAATATCAACATGACGCCCTACTTGGCCGCAGTGGTGACATTCTCGATCCAGTCATCTGCGTTTTTTGCCGAGATTTTCCGCAGTGGCATCCAGTCAATTGATCACGGTCAGTGGGAAGGTTCCAAAGCCATCGGAATGAGCCGCAATCAAAGTCTGCGTCGGGTGATCCTGCCCCAAGCGGTCAAACGGATGATCCCTGCCTTTATGGAGCGCTCGATCGAATTGTTGAAAACGACCACTCTGGTGTCGACCATCGCCTACACGGACCTGATGTATCAGGCCAATAGTATCGCACAGAGTACATTTCGACCGCTTGAAGTCTATACCGTGGTTGCCCTGATCTACTTCGTGTTGATCTTCGCGTTCAGCCAATTGTCGATCATAATCGAGCACAGGCTTGCCAAATCCGGCGAAGGGACGGTGAACTGACATGGATCATAACTGGGATTTCGCAACTATATTTACCAACTGGCGCGTCTATTGGGTTGGCCTTCAGGGCACATTGTTGATGTTTGGTGTGACAGTTACGCTTGGCATGTTTGGCGGCCTGATCATTGGCATCTTGCGCTATATGAAACACCCCGCCGCGGCTTGGCCTGCGCGTGCCTTTGTCGAAGTGTTCCGCAACACACCTGTGCTGGTGCAAATCATCTGGTTCTATTATGCCTTTCCGATCCTTACGGGCATCGAGACTTCGCCATTCCTGGCCGCCGCTCTGGGCATCTCTTTGAACACAATGGCATTTTCTGCCGAAATTTACCGCGCGGGCATTCAATCCATTGACAAAGGTCAATGGGAAGCAGGCAAAGCCATCGGGATGAATTTTGCCCAAACCATGCGGCGGATCATCTTGCCCGTGGCCTTGAAACGGGTGCTGCCCGCGTTGACGAACCGGGGCATCGAAGTGTTCAAAATGTCCACGCTGGCCTCGGTCGTCGCCTACATCGAAACGCTCAGTCAGGCGAAACTGATTGCTGAGTTGAACTACAACCCCATTGAATCCTACACCGCCGTCGCCCTGATCTTTTTCGTGGTGCTCTATCCGGTTGTGCAGGGAACCTACGCGCTTGAACGCGTACTAAACCGGAGTGACCGATGAGCGAACTTGTCCGCGTTGAAAATCTACACAAAAGTTTTGGCCCGCTTGAAGTGCTCAAAGGCATCGATCTTGAGGTGAATACTGGCGAGACCATGGTTCTGTTGGGCTCCAGCGGATCAGGGAAATCCACTCTGCTGCGCTGCATCAATTTCATGGAAATCCCGACGAGCGGGCGCGTGTTTCTGAATGGCGAAGCCATCGGCACCGAAGCTCGCGGCAAAGTCACCTACAAAGAAGGCGATCTGTGCAAATTGCGCACCCGCATCGGCATGGTGTTTCAGCATTTCAATCTGTTCCCGCACATGACCGTTTTGCAAAACGTCATGGAGGGCCAACTGACCGTGCTTGGTCGTGACAAAGCAGAAGCGCAAGAAAAATCCATGATCCAGCTGACCCGCGTTGGTTTGGCTAACAAAGCGGCGGAATACCCTTCGCGCCTGTCAGGCGGGCAAAAACAACGTGTTGCGATTGCCCGCGCGCTGGCGATGGACCCCGATGTGATGCTGTTTGACGAAGTCACCTCAGCGCTTGATCCCGAACTCGTCGGCGAAGTGCTCAAAACCATGCGCCAACTTGCCGAGGAAGGCATGACGATGATCTGCGTGACGCATGAGTTGGGCTTTGCCTATCATGTGGCCAACCGCGTGCTGTTCCTGAATGAGGGGACAATCCACGAAGAAGGCGAGCCGCAGGCTTTGCTGCGAAACCCGCAGACAAAACGGATGAAAGAATTTCTGGAAGGCCACGCGCTTTTCAAATTGCCCGAATAAACAAACGACCAACAGGAAGGAAAACAAATGAAACATATGTTCCAACGAACAAAATCTTGGCTGGCAGGTATTGCCGCCGCCCTGACATTGGCTGTGTCCCCCGTTGCGGCGCAGGACATATCGACCTGGGATCAGATCAACGAAACTGGAAAGTTGCGCATGGGCGTGATCCAAGCCCCACCCTGGTGGAGCAAGAACCCTGCGACCGGAACTTGGGACAGCGGCCTTGGTGTAACCATCGGCAAGAATATGGCCGAAGTTCTGGGCGTAGAGCTTGAGTTTGTTGAAGTGACATGGGGCACAGCCGTGGCCGCGCTTCAATCCAACAAGATCGACTTCATGCCGGTCCTCGATCCCAAGCCCGAGCGCGCGGTATCGATTGATTTCCCGAGCAACCCGCTGCTTTATATCTCGCTTGCTGTGTTGGCGAACGAAGACCTGGCCGCAGACACATGGGCCGATCTGAACAAGGAAGGCGTCAAAGTTGCGGTGCCCCAAGGCTCCAGTATGGATAGCTTCATTACTGCGACGTTGCCGCTGGCAGACATCCAACGTTTCCCCGATAATGGCGCATCTATTGCGGCGTTTCAGTCAGGCCGGGTTGATGCCGTGTCCCTGTTCCACCCGCCGCTTTTGGCAGCGCGCAAAAAACTGGGCCGTGGTCAGCTTGTGATCCCGACACCTGCGTTCTCGTCGCCAACGTCCATAGGTGTCCGCAAAGAAGCTGACAAAACATTCCGTGATTGGGTCGATACGTCGATCTTCTACTGGTACGAAACCGGACAAACCCAAGCATGGTATGCGGAATTCCTGACCGAGTTTGGTCTAGACCCCAAGGCTTCGCCCGTAATCCAGCGCGAGCTGCTTTTCGGCCAGTGATCGCTGTGTGATATAGACATGCCGGGGCCGAAAACGGTTCTGGCATGGCTGCATGTGTCTTATAAACTTGCCGTTACCCCTAACCGCGAAGCCAATCCTCTGAAACGCGCCGGGTTTCGAGGTCGGCAAGCCCCGCCATTCCCAGTCTCAACGCTGCATAAGTTACAAATGTCAGGCCACGCCCCACCAACGCTGGGTCTGTTGACAGTGATATCGGATTGCGTGCTCAGCGGCATCGACATCGCGACCTTCCAAGGCATCAATAATTGAAAGGTGCTCTTCCATTGCAGATACGATACGGTCTTGAACGAACGGGCGCGCATTCTGGATGATTGCAATACGTACCCGGTTGGCGTCATAGGCGGACGCCAGTTGGAGATTGGCCAGCCCCTCGACCAGATAGTTGTGCAAGGCCAAGTCAACCTCGATAGCCTTTGGCGGAAGATCGTTCCCCGCGCCATTGTGGGCCGCGTGTAACATCTTATCGTGCTGCGCTCGCAGAGATTTCAATTCCGACAAAGTACCGCTAGCGATCCACCGTCGCGCGCCTTCCATGTCCAATACCATTCGAAAATCGAGACAGTCCCGAATGGTTTCGGGGCGCGCTTCCATGACTTTAACACCGCGTTTCGGTAATGTGGACACTAAACCTAGTGCACTGGCCTGTTTCACCGCCTCGCGAATAGCCGCAATCGGACAATCAAGAATATCGACCAGTTGCGTCATCGAGAGGAGCTGGCCGTCTCGCAGTTTTCCCGTTCGAAGTGCATCCCAAAGCGCGCGTTGAGCTTTATCCGCTAATAGTGTGCCTTCAGTATGCTGTCTCATTCATTCACCCAACCGCGGCATTTTCAATTGAATCCGTAAAGTGTTAACTGACGTATTTGATAGTATATTATTTAAGATACCTACTAACATGTTACTTACAAGTTCGATTTGTGCAGACATCTGCAGAAAACCAAAATTGTATCCGGTTAGCGGTTACAGGGAGGAAGAAATGGCTTCAATTGATGGCGGGCATGTCGCCCATGGCGGAACGATGGACCCGGAGGGAAACATACTAAATCCGGCTGGTGCCAAAGAAAAAACCTGGGGGTGGTTCGCCATTTTCAACGTCTGGGCAAACGATATACAGTCGCTCTTCGGGTATTCCCTTGTGGCATCGCTGTTCATTTCGTTCGGCGTCGGTGGATGGACCGCATTCGCTGCTTTGATCACGGCTGCGTTTTTTGTCATGTGGATGGTTAACTTGTCTGGCGCTGCGGGTGAAAAATATGGCATCCCCTATCCGGTCTTCGCCCGCGCGAGCCTTGGAACTCAAGGAGCAAAGCTCCCTGCTATTCTCCGCGCGATTGTGGCTGTGTTCTGGTACGGAGTTCAGGTCTATTTTGCCTCGACGGCGGTAGCCCTGTTGATCCGTTCGATTACAGGTGCAAGCGGAGGAGCGGAAATCCTCGGCCTTACAGGTATCGACTGGATTTCCTTCATAATTGTCTGGGGATTTCATATCGTTGTTTTCTGGCGTGGGATGAATTGGGTTGAGACTTTCCTGAATATTGCTGGTCCCTTTGTGTATCTGGTTATGATCGGCCTTGTAGTTGTGCTTTGGCAGCGCTCTGACGGCCAGCTTCTTTCCGCCACAGCGACGATCTTTGCCAATCCCGAAGGCACAGCTTGGACTGAGTTCAAAGGATTCATTGCCATCGTTGGCACAATGGTCGCCTATTTCGCGGCTGTCATGATCAACTTCAGCGACTTCTCGCGCTATGCCAAGGACAAGCGGACGATGAAATTGGGCAACCTAGCCGGTTTGCCTTTCAACATGATTTTGTTCTCGGCATTGGCGCTCCTGACGACCGGCGGTGCAGCGGTGGTCTATGGCGAAGCAATCATCAACCCGACAGAGATCATCGAACGCACCGACAGCGTGCTTCTTGGAGTTATCGGGGCGATCACCTTTTTCGCTGCGACGGTCGGGATCAACCTAGTTGCCAACTTCGTCCCAGCGGTCAACGGCATCGCCAACTTGTCTCCGGATAAGATCAGCTTTCGTAAGGCTGGCTTGATCACATCACTGTTTGCCTTGGTGATCGGCGGCTTATGGGTGAGCTTCATCAGTCAGGTAGGCATCAGTGGTTTCGTGAACACGCTGGGCGCAGTGCTCGCACCAATCTTCGGCATCATGATCGTCGACTACTATGTCCACCGTAAGGAACACCTAAGCGAAGCTGATCTCTACAATATGGAGGGCGGTATCTATCACTATGACAACGGCTGGAATAGCGCCGCGATCAAGGCGTTTGGTGTCGCCGCGATCTTCTCTGTCGCGACCGTCTGGATTCCGTGGTTCGCAATATTGGCTGGCTTCAATTGGGTGATTGGCGCGCTCCTTGGTGGCGTTATCTATCACGCGTTGGCAAAGGACCACATCAAGGTTTGACATTGATCTAGCTGGTGGAGCTTTACGCTCCACCAGCTAGATATCTGTGCTAAATTGAGTTTTTCTTATGGTTTGATGACGCACCCGTCTTTCGCCCCTCCTTTAACTAGATGAAAGACATTCACTGCGGTGGTCTTGTGGCGCTATACCGCGTCTACTCCAAAACCCGAAAGTTCTCGTGCGTTATGACGCGGAAGTTGTCTGAGACCTTGTTGGAGTGCCCCCACTGAAGTGGTCCACCAACTGGGATAGTATTATCCCATTTCAGGAGGACCAGAGATGGCTGGAAAGAGAGACAAACCCGAAGAGATCGTGCTGAAGCTGCGGCAGGTTGAAGTGTTGCAAGGGCAAGGCAGCTCGATTGCCGATGCCGTGCGCCAGATTGGCGTGACGCAGCAGACCTATTATCGATGGCCCAAAGAATATGGTGGCATGAGCCGGGATCAGCTCAAACGTTTGAAGCAGCTGGAGACCGAGAATACCCGGCTCAGGCGTGCGGTTTCAGATCTGATGCTGGATAAGATGATCCTGGCCGAGGCTGCCCGGGGAAACTTTTAAGCCCTTCCCGTCGCCGTCAGTGCATTGATCATGTGCAGCAAACCCTTGGCGTATCTGAGCGCCGGGCCTGCCGCACACTCGGACAGCATCGTTCGACACAACGCAAGGTTCCTTGTGGTTTGCCGGACGAAGAACGGCTGACTGAGGACATCATTGAGTTGACGCGAGAGTTTGGGCGCTATGGATATCGCATGATTACCGGGATGCTGAACAACAGCGGCTGGCCTGTAAATCACAAGCGCGTCGAACGCATTTGGCGGCAGGAAGGGCTGAAAGTCCCGCAAAAACAACCAAAGAAGGGCCGGCTCTGGCTGAACGATGGCTCATGCATCCGGCTCCGACCTGAGCGCCCGAACCATGTCTGGTCCTACGACTTCGTGCAGGATCGGACCCACGACGGACGGGTATATCGCAAGCTCAATATCATCGATGAGTTCACGAAGGAGGCCCTGGTGATCCGCGTCAAACGCAAGCTCAATTCCGTCGATGTGGTCGACGCCTTGACCGACCTGTTCATCCTGCGCGGTCCGCCGGAATAAATAAGATCCGACAATGGCGCGGAATTTATCGCCAAAAAGGTACGCGCTTGGATCGGCGCGGTGGGCGCCAAGACGGCCTTTATTGCGCCAGGATCACCGTGGGAGAACGGCTACTGCGAAAGCTTCAATGCCAGGTTCCGGGATGAGCTTCTGAACGGTGAGGTCTTCTACTCGCTACGCGAGGCCCAGATTCTGATCGAGAAGTGGCGCCGACACTACAACACAGTCAGACCGCACAGCGCTCTGGGATATCCCGATCATCAGTACTTCATTCTCTGACTGTCAGAAGCACGGGCATCAAGGCGATATGCTGGCCGCGCTGGACAGGGCCTTCGCAGAGGCAAAAGAGGTCGCTCCTGCGGTGCTCTTCATCGACGAGTTGGATAGCTTCTCGCAAAGAGACGCGCGAGAATTCAATGCGACCTACATGCGCGGTGTCGTGAATGGGTTGCTTGAGCAAATCAACAGGGCCAAGGACGTCGATGGGTTGATCCTGCTTGGCGCGACAAATTACGTGGACGCTGTCGATTCCGCGGTCATCCGCAGTGGTCGCTTCGATCTCAAGCTGCATCTGCCCTATCCGGACAAGGGAGGGTTGGAGGCAAGTCTGCCGGGCTGAACGTGGCTCGGCAAATCGCATGAAAATCCAAGCCCCTCCCGGCGCGCTGAGTGCCAGGAGGGGCTTTGCAGATGATCTGCCTTTGGTCAGGCTTCCGGGCGGGCGGCCAACCATTCCGAGATGGTACTGCCGTGCCAACCTATGAGGCGGTCGGTCAATTTGACTGGGGCCGGAAATGTGCCCGCATTGACCTGTCTGTAAATTGTCGAGCGGCTGAGCCCGGTAATATCCTGAACGTCTTTTTGTCTTAATATTCTGTCTGTCATTTATGTCCTCTTTTTATTTTTATGAGACATGATTAACAGGATGGCATTAAACTCAGGTTTACGTTTTGTTCAGATTTTTCCGCTTACATATGCGGCCCAAGCGTTCATGTAAGGCGCGCGCATCATGACGTATGCCGTGCGATTGTAGGTATCGATGGCGGCATCCCCCTTTCTTACATGGCCGATGCAGGCTTCTGCGACCGTGAATGCATTTGATTTTGCCATTGATATATCCCCTTTGTTATCTACGATCTCAATTGACACTGCCCGGAATTCCCCGGAACACTGTGACATCTTAAACCACTGACCTTTAAAGAACTTTAAAGCGGGTTGAGACGTCTTGAGAACGCATGACACAAGGAGGATACCCCTCCGGCGGGAGTATTTCTGGAAAGATGAAAATGGGTCAGAGGCTGAGCGGGGTCTTTTGCCCATGACCCAAGGCCGCTAGGGTGCGACCGAATGGATACCTGCAAGGACATGACGATGAACACCCCCATCGACCCGCCGACCGTTTTGCGCGACCTGTTTGACCGGGCCGTTGCGGTGGCCGATCCGATGCAAAGCCTGAATCACGCCCTGCCCCCGCGCGCGCAAGGCCGGTTGGTTGTTGTTGGCGCGGGCAAGGCAAGCGCGCGCATGGCCGAAGCGGTCGAGGCGGTCTATGGCCCCTGCGAGGGCCTGGTGATCACGCGCTATGGTTATGGCCGCCCCTGTCAGGGCATCGAGATTGTCGAGGCTGCGCATCCGGTGCCGGACGAGGCCGGGCTTGCCGCGACCGCGCGGATGCTTGATCTGGTGGCGGGGCTTGGCGAGGGCGACATGGTGCTTGCGCTGATCTCGGGCGGGGCCTCGGCGCTTTTGGTGCAGCCTGCGGGTGACATGACATTGCCGCAAAAGCAGGCGGTCAACGCCGCGCTTCTGGCCTCGGGGGCGCCGATTGGCCAGATGAACGTGGTGCGCAAGCATCTGAGCCGGGTGAAGGGCGGGCAACTGGCCGCGGCGGCCTATCCTGCGCGGCTTTTGGCTTTGATGATCTCGGATGTGCCGGGCGATGACCCCGGCCAGATCGGATCGGGCCCGACCGTAGGCGAGGCCAGCACCCCCGCCGAGGCCCGCGCCATTCTTGAGCGGTTCGGGATCGAGGTGCCGGATGCGGCGATGGCGGCACTGAACAACCAAAGCGGGGTGATAGCGCCGGATGATATCCGTCTGAGCCGGGTTGAGAACGTGATTTACGCGGCCCCCTCGCAATCTCTGGCCGCCGCCGCCGATCTGGCCCGCTCGCAGGGGATCGCGCCGCAGATCCTTGGCGACGCGCTTGAGGGCGAGGCCCGCGAGGTGGCCCGCGCCCATGCCAATGAGGCGCTTGCGATACAGGCGGATCTTGCGGCAGGGGCGGCGCCTGCGCTCTTGCTCTCGGGTGGAGAACTGACCGTCACGCGGCGCGGCGACGGGGTTGGAGGGCCGAATGCGGAATATGCGCTTGCCCTCGCCCTGGCGCTTGACGGCGCGGCGGGCATTCACGCGATTGCCTGTGACACAGACGGCGTTGATGGCGCCGCAGAGGTGGCCGGGGCGGTGATCGGGCCGGAAACATTGGCCAAGGCACAGGCGGCAGGGCGCGATCCGCACCGCGCGCTTGATCGCAATGATGCGCATGGGTTTTTCGGCGCGATCGGCGATCAGGTGGTGACCGGCCCGACCTTGACCAATGTCAACGATTTCCGCGCCATTCTCATAGTGCCGGTCTGACGTCGGAATGCCGCAGCTGCGCTCGCGTAAAAATTGAGTCGCGTCTTCTTTCGGCATTTGCAACACTGGAAGCTGTTTAAGCAAGAGGATCACCCATGCGCCGAAGATGTTTCATCGCCGCTGTTCTGGCCAGCACGCTGGGGCCTTGCCTGCCTGTGGCGGCGGCCCCCACGGCCATCACAGCAGAGGAAATCTCAGCCCTGCTGACCGGTAACACGATTGTCGGGACATGGTCCGGCACCCGCTATCGCCAGTATTTCGATGCCAATGGCACAACCATTTACGCACCCGAAGGCGGGCGTGCCGATGATGGGCGCTGGCGGGTGAACCCCGACACCAATGACTACGAAAGCTGGTGGCGCAGCACCGGCTGGACACCCTACCTTCTGGTGCGCACCGAGGAGGGGGGATATGCTTGGGTCAACGGCGATCGGCTTGAGCCCTTCAAGGTCGTGCAGGGCAAACAGATTGACGGGTAGACACCGCCGCGAGGCGCGCTGTCAGGCGTGATGAGCCGCCCCTAGCGCAGATCGGGCAGGCCGATACCGGTCGACTCGAATCCTCCATCGACGGCAATGATCTGACCGGTGACATAGCTGGCGTTTTCTGAACAGAGGAAGGTGATCATCGAGGCGATTTCATCCTCGGTGCCATAGCGGTTCAACGGGATCGCATCGTGATAGGCCGCAATGATCGCCGGGCTATGCACCGCCATGGCAAGCTTGGTCGCCACTGGCCCCGGACAGACGCAATTGGCGCGCACGCCAAACTCGCCAAGCTCTGCCGCTTGCTGTTGGGTCAGGTGTTTCACCGCCGCCTTCGAGGTGCCATAGGCCACCCGCAGGGTCGAGGCCCGCAAGCCCGAGATCGAGGCGATGTTCACAATCGCACCGCGCGCCGCGCAAAGCGCCTCGCGCAGGGCCTGACTTGTCAGAAACACACCATCAAGGTTGGTCTCCATCACCGTGCGCCAGCGGGCGAAATCGGTTTCGGCAATCGGACCGAAATCGGCCACGCCGGCATTATTGACCAAGGCATCGACACTCTCGCTTGTGGCCGTGACATGCGCCGCCATCTGCGCCACCTGATCGGGCTTTGACACGTCACAGACCACCGGATCAACACCCACAAGCCCAAGCGCCGCCTGTTCAAGGGCCGGGTCATCCCGATCCACCATGACGACGCGCCAGCCCTGGTCGAGAAACTGTTTGGTGGTGGCAAGGCCGATTCCGCGGGCGGCCCCGGTGACGATGACGGTTTTCATTTCTGACCTCTCTGTTGGCTATAGTTCGCCAGGAGTTTACGCCGGATCGGCAGGGCTTGACCATAAGGCTTTCACGGATGCGCGAAGTCCGACAGGCTGGCGCGAAAGGGCGCCGGATCAGTCCGAAACGGAGTCAGCCGTCGCTCTGGTCTGAGTTACGCTCAAACCCTGCCCGACCGATGCTTTCATAGGCCTCGAACCCGGCGCGTCTGGCATCCTGGACCGAATAGATATTGCGCAGGTCGGCCATGCGCGGGGTGTTCATCTTGCGCGCGATACGTTTGAGGTCGAGCGCGCGAAATTCGTTCCACTCAGTCAGGATCACCAGAAGATCGGCGTTATGGACGCATTTATAGGGGTCTTCCTGCCAGACCACACCAGGCAAAAGCGCCTCGCCCTCGCGCTTGCCCTGCGGGTCGGCCACCCGCACCTTGGCGCCACCACCCACCATCGCGGGAATGATTGTCAGGCTGGGCGCGTCGCGCATGTCATCGGTATTGGGCTTGAAGGTCACACCAAGCACGCCGATGATCTTGCCGTTGAAGCTTCCGCCGCAGAGATCGAGAAGCTTGTCGATCATCCGGCGCTTGACCTCTTCGTTGACCTTGATCACCGTCTCGGTGATCTGCATCGCAAGCCCGTGTTCCTGTCCGATCCGGGCCAGCGCCTTGGTGTCCTTGGGAAAGCACGAACCGCCATAACCCGGGCCGGCATGCAGGAATTTGTTGCCGATGCGGCCATCAAGCCCGATGCCATGGCTGACCTGTTTCACATCCGCGCCGGTGCGTTCGCATAGCGCCGCAATTTCGTTGATAAAGGTGATCTTGACCGCCAGAAACGCGTTGGCGGCATATTTGATCATCTCGGCGCTTTCCAGATCGGTAGTCAGGATCGGAAAATCGCGCAGGTACAACGGGCGATAGATATCGGCCATCACCTCTGCGGCGCGATCCGTCTGAACCCCGACGACCACGCGATCGGGCTTCATGAAATCGTCGATCGCCGCCCCTTCGCGCAGAAACTCGGGGTTGCTGGCCACGTCGAACGCAAGATCCGGGCGGGCCTTTTTGACCACCTGCTTGACCTGCCGATTGGTGCCGACGGGCACGGTGGATTTGGTGACGATCACCACATATTCCTTGGCCGCAAGGGCGATCTCTTCGGCCGCTGCCATCACATAGGTCAGATCGGCATGCCCGTCCCCGCGCCGTGTCGGTGTGCCGACGGCGATAAAAACCGCCTCGGCCCCGTCAACAGCCGCCACAAGATCGGTGGTAAAGGTCAGGCGTCCGGCCTCGACATTCTTGGCCATCAGCGTCTCAAGCCCCGGCTCGAAGATCGGCACCTCGCCGCTCTCCAGCGTGGCGATCTTGTCAGGGTTCTTGTCAACGCAGACCACGTCATGTCCGAAATCCGAGAAACAAACCCCGGACACAAGCCCGACATAGCCGGTCCCGATCATCGCAATTTTCATCTTCAATACCCCTGACTGTCACCAAGACCTTGGCCTGTAATGCGGTCCACAGGCAAGAGTGTCAACGATGCCCAAAGGCGGGGCTAGCGCGCCGCCCTGCGGGCCAGATGGGTCGCCGCCCCGTCCACCGCACCATGCACCAGAACGACCCCGAAAAGCGTGCGCGCCTGATCAATAGAGTAGCGCCCAAGGCGCACATCCTCGGCCACCGCCTCTGGGTCGCGTGCAAACGGATCGCCATAGCCGCCCCCGCCCGGCGTGCGCACATGCACGCGGTCGCCGGGGCCAAGCGGGATATCCTGCTCTTTTGACAGATGCAGCGGCGTATAAGGCAGCCCGCCGCGCCAGACCGTCACCTCGTTTGGCACACCATCCGCCCCGCCAAGCGCGCCCTGCGGGCCAAAGCGGCCATGATCCATCACGAAACTGGCCTGCGCATGGCCGCGCCGCAACTCGACCTCGTAATCAAGCCCGAAGCCGCCGCGATATTCCCCCGCCCCGCCAGAGCCTTCGCGCAGACCATAATGGTGATAAAGCACCGGATAGGCCTGTTCCATGATCTCGACCGGCGGCGCCTTAGATATGCCGATGGTCGAGCAGCCATTGCTAAGCCCATCGCCCATGGCAGAACCGCCATAGCCGCCGCCCGAAAGCTGATACATCACGAAATCGCGCCCCTTTTCGGGGTCATGCCCGCCAAGCGCGAAATTGCCGCTTGTCCCGGCAGGCGCGGCTGTTACCCGGTCCGGCAAGGCACCCACGAGGGCCGCAAAGACCGCCTCGGCGATCCGCTGGCTGACCTCGGCGGCACAGCCCGACACCGGGCGCGGATACTGCGCATCCAGAAACGTGCCCTCAATCCCAGTCACGCAGAGCGGCTCGAACGCGCCGGCGCTTATCGGCACCTCGGGAAAGATATGGCGCATCGCGAGATAAACCGAGCTTAGCGTCGTGGCGCGCACCGAATTCATCGGCCCCCGGCAGGGCGCGCTTGAACCGGTAAAGTCAAATAGCAGATCCTCGCCGTCGCGGGTCACGCTGAGCCGGATTTCCAGCGGCTCGTTGACCACGCCGTCGCTGTCGACATAGGCAATTGCGCGGTGCGGGCCGGGGCCGATGCCGTCGATGAAACTGCGCATTTGCGCCGCCGCGCGGCTGCGCAATTCGGCAATCGCCGCCGCCACCACGCCATCGCCATAGCGATCCAGCAGCGCATCAAGCCGCGCCGCGCCAAGGTCAAGCGCCGCCGCCTGCGCCGTGACATCGCCAATCCGCTGATCTGCGACGCGGATGTTGGAGCAGATGATCGCGTAGATCTCGGTATCCATCACCCCGCGCTTGAACAGCTTGACCGGCGGCAGGCGCAGCCCCTCTTGCTCGACCGAGGTGGCCGAGGCCGAAAATCCGCCCGGCACAGCGCCCCCGGTATCGGGCCAATGCCCGGTGTTGCTGAGCCAGCAAAACAGCACGCCATCGCGGTAATAGGGCCGCGCAAAGCGCACATCCATGAGGTGCGTACCGCCAAGGTAAGGATCGTTAATGATATAGATATCGCCCGGGTCCGGCGTGCCGGCGCGGCCCTCCCTGATCATCGAGATCAGGGTGCGGGTCGAATATTGCATGGTGCCGACAAAGACCGGCAAGCCGCCCAACCCCTGGGCAATCAAGGCACCATCAACCGCGTCATATATCCCGTCAGAGCGGTCATTGGCCTCGGCGATCACCGGCGAAAAGGCGGCGCGCGAAAACGCCAGGTCCATCTCGTCGCAGACCTGTTGCAACCCGGCCTGAATGACCGACAGGGTGATCGGATCAAGCGTCATGACACTGCCCCCCGATATGCATGATGATATTGCCATTTGCGTCGCCCGTGGCGCGATCGCCCGGCTCGATCAGAGTGGTGGTGTCCATCTGCTCGATCACCGCCGGGCCGGTCATCTCGAAGGCCAGCGGCAGGTAATCGCGCCAATAGATCGCCACATCGTGCCAGTCCCCGCCAAAATAGACAGGGCGCCGCCCGATTTCGGCCTCTTGCACGGTGGCGCGGCGGCCCGTCGGATCAATCAGCGTCGACAAATCAAGCGGCGCGCGCGCGCCGATCACCGAGCAATTGGCATTGACCAGATTGGCGCGGATATCGGCAAGCCTGACCCGGAAGCGATTGAAATAGGCCGTCTCGAACAGCGCGTGAAGCGTGGCCTTGTCCACCTCTGGCCCCGGCAGATCAACCCGGAGCAAATGGGTCTGGCCGATGAACTGCATATCCACCGAATAGAGATAACGCCGCCCGCTGAGCGCAATCGTCTCGCGGTCAACCAGCCGGTCGCCCTCGGCGGATTGCGCGGCAAAGACCTCGGCCAAGGCCCCCTCGGGCAGGGCATCAAGCGGCCGGTTCAGGGTGCGCACAAAATCATGTCGCAGGTCGGCCACGACACAGCCGATGGCATTGGTGATGCCGGGGCGCGCGGGCACAAGTACGCGCGGCAGGCCCAATTCACGCGCCAGGGCGGCGGCATGCAAGGGCCCGGCCCCGCCAAAGGCAAACAGCGCGAAATCACGCGGGTCGGCGCCAAGCGACAGCGACACCATGCGAATGGCCCCGGCCATCTTGGTGTTGGCGATGCGGATCACCGCCTCGGCGGCGGCGGTCACATCAAGCCCGAGAGGCGCACCAAGCCGGGTTGCAAACACCCGCGCCACCGCATCCGGCGCAATTGCCCCGGTCTTGGCAAGCTGCGCCGGGTTGAGCCGCCCGAGAATAAGGTTGGCATCCGAAATCGTCGGCTCTGTGCCGCCACGCCCGTAACAGACCGGGCCGGGCTCGGCGCCGGCACTTTCGGGGCCGATCTCAAGCAGACCGGCGGCATTCACGCGCGCGATTGATCCGCCACCCGCGCCAACGGTGCGCACATCGACCATCGGCACATGGATCGGCATGGCATATTCGATCTCGATCTCACCCGACACGGCCGGTTCCGCCCCCCGGATCAACGCCACATCGGTCGAGGTGCCGCCCATGTCATAGGTGATCAGGTTCTCCATCGCCGCCAGCCGCCCGGTATAGGCCGCCGCCATCACGCCCGACGCGGGCCCCGACATCACCGTCTTGGCGGCCTCGCGCGCAACGCTGCGGGCCGAGACCATGCCGCCATTGCCGTTCATCACCAACACATCACGGGTATAGCCCCCCGCCGCCAGCTCATCCGTAAGCCGGGTCAGATAGCGCGCCAGAATGGGTTGCACACTGGCATTGACCGCCGCCGTCACACCGCGCTCGAACTCGCGGCTTTCCGACAGGATCGCATGGCCCATGGTGATGTGGTCATTGGGCCAGATTCCGGCCAAAATCTCGGCGGCGCGACGCTCGTGAGCGGGGTTGGCATAGGCGTGCAGGAAATGCACCACCACCGAGATACAGCCCTGATCGAGCAACTGTTGCCCGGCGGCCAGAACCGCCGCCTCGTCCAGCGGGGTCACGACCGCGCCGCTGGCATAGACACGCTCGGCCACCTCGAGGCGCAGATCGCGCGGAATGATCGGGGTGAAGTGCCCCGTCATGCCATAGGCCTGAGGCCGCGTGCGTCGGCCCAGCTCAAGCACATCGCGGAACCCGGCGGTGGTGATCAGCCCGGTGCGGCTCAGCTTGCGTTCGAGCACGGCGTTGGTGGTGGTCGTGGTGCCATGCACGATAAGGTCAAGCGCCGCCAGATCACACTCGGCGGCGGCGAGCGCCTCGATCACGCCATGGGCCTGATTGTCGATGGTGCTTGGCACCTTGGCAAGGCGCACGCTGCCGGTCTTTGCATCAAGCTGCACGAGATCCGTGAAGGTGCCGCCGACGTCGATCCCGGCCACCTGCCCTGTTTGCCGCTTGTCCATCTGCCCGCCTTTGCCCCGCTTTTGCCCCAGCTTGGCGAGGGCTGGGCAAAAGTCAACGCGCTTGGCCCGATGCGCCGGGTCCGCAAAGAAAAACGGCCCCGCCAGTCAAGGCGGGGCCGCTCAATAGCTGCCTAAAGCCGGGTGGCCTTAGTCTTTGTCGCCCTTCAGGGCGGCGCCAAGAATATCGCCCAGCGAGGCGCCCGAATCGGACGAGCCATACTGTTCGACTGCTTCTTTTTCTTCGGCAATCTCACGCGCCTTGATCGACAGGCCAAGACGACGGGTCTTGCTATCGACGTTGGTCACGCGGGCGTCGATCTTGTCACCGACCGAGAAACGCTCGGGGCGCTGTTCGGCACGGTCACGCGACAGATCAGAGCGGCGGATGAAGGATTTCATGCCTTCATATTCCACTTCGATCCCGCCATCTTCGATCGCGGTCACGGCAACGGTGATGATCGAGCCACGCTTCACGCCACCAACGGCCTCGGCGAACTTGTCACCGCCAAGCGCCTTGATCGACAGCGAAATACGCTCTTTCTCGATATCGACTTCCGAGACAACCGCCTGAACCATATCGCCTTTGCGATAGTTCTGGATGGCTTCCTCGCCGCGCTCGTCCCAGCTCAGGTCGCTGAGGTGAACCATGCCGTCGATTTCGCCTTCGAGGCCAATGAACAGACCGAATTCGGTGATGTTCTTGACTTCGCCTTCGACCTCGGTGCCCTCGGGGTGGGTTTCTGCAAACACTTCCCACGGGTTGCGCATGGTCTGTTTGAGACCAAGGCTGACGCGGCGCTTGGCCCCGTCGATTTCCAGAACCATGACTTCGACTTCCTGGCTCGTCGAAACGATCTTGCCGGGATGTACGTTCTTCTTGGTCCAGGACATTTCCGAAACGTGAACAAGGCCTTCTACGCCGGGCTCAAGCTCAACAAATGCACCGTAATCGGTGATGTTGGTCACGCGACCGGTGTGTACCGATTCCAGCGGATACTTGGCAGCAACCAGATCCCACGGATCTTCCTGCAACTGCTTCATACCAAGGCTGATACGGTGGGTTTCCTTGTTGATCTTGATGACCTGAACCTTGACGGTTTCGCCAATCGCCAGGATCTCGCTGGGGTGGTTCACACGGCGCCATGCCATGTCGGTCACGTGCAGCAGGCCGTCAACACCGCCCAGATCAACGAACGCACCGTATTCGGTGATGTTCTTGACCACGCCCTCGACATTCTGACCTTCGGTCAGGTTGCCAATGACTTCGGCGCGCTGTTCGGCGCGGCTTTCTTCCAGAATGGCGCGACGCGACACAACGATGTTGCCACGGCGACGATCCATTTTCAGGATCTGGAAGGGCTGTTTCAGACCCATCAGCGGGCCGGCATCGCGCACCGGGCGCACATCAACCTGAGAGCCGGGCAGGAACGCAACAGCGCCGCCCAGATCAACAGTAAAGCCACCTTTGACACGGCCAAAGATCGCGCCTTCAACGCGCTCTTCGTCGGCATAGGCTTTTTCAAGACGATCCCAGGCTTCTTCGCGGCGGGCCATTTCACGCGAAATGACGGCTTCGCCACGCGAGTTTTCGGCCGAGCGCAGGAAGACTTCTACCTCGTCGCCAACGGCGATTTCGGGGGCTTCACCGGGATTTGCGAATTCTTTAAGATCGACGCGACCTTCCATCTTGTAGCCTACGTCGATGATGGCCTGGCCTGCTTCGATTGCGATGACCTTGCCTTTGACAACAGACCCTTCGTCGGGTGTGTCCATTTCGAAGCTTTCGTTCAAGAGGGCTTCGAATTCCTCCATAGATGTGTTCTGAGCCATGTGGTCTCTGGTTTCCTTTACAAAATTTTTCCGGCCGCGCGGTTGTCTCCGCAGGTCTTGAGGGTTTCATTGGTCAAAGACAGAACGCAAAACAAAGAGGGCCGGTTGTCCCGACCCTGCTCAATCTCAATGTGGTGCGGTGGTTTCCACCTTCTCGACGAGGCGTCTATAGCGCCTGCCCAAGCGATGTTCAAGCCATTCCTGCGCCTAAGCGGTGGTCGGCTCACTGACCTCTAACTGGCGCACCGCGTCCAGTATTGCCAAATGCCTGCCGGCAATTATTGCGGGTGACCGGTTTGCCCGGCCGCCGCAAGACCCTCCTCCACCAGATCAATCGCGGCCTGAACGGCGGCCTCGATCGACATCGCCGAGGTGTCCAGCAAAAGCGCGTCCTTGGCGGGCTTCAACGGCGCGGTGGCGCGGGCACTGTCGCGGGCGTCGCGGATGCGCAGATCGTCAAGCACCTCTTCCAGGGTCACGTCCTGACCCTTCTCGCAAAGCTCCTTGTGGCGGCGGCGCGCGCGCTCGTCATCGCCTGCGGTGACGTAGAGTTTGACCTCGGCATCGGGGCAGATCACCGTGCCGATATCGCGCCCGTCAAGCACCGCCCCGCCCGAACGCCGCGCAAAGGCGCGTTGAAAATCCACCAGAGCGGCGCGCACTTCGGGGATCGCGGCGACGCGGCTGGCGGCCTGCCCAACCTCGGAGCTGCGCAGATCGTCCGCCTCAAGGTCCGCCGCCCGAAGGCTTTGCGCGGCCTCGACCGCATCGAGCCCCTGTAGCATCCGCCGCCCCGTCGCGCGGTACAAAAGCCCGGTATCGAGATGGCCAAAGCCGAAATGCGCGGCCACAGCCCGGCCAATCGTGCCTTTGCCCGCTGCCGCAGGCCCGTCTATCGCAATGGTAAAGGCCATCGGCGCCATCCTATTCTTCCCGGGTCCCCTAGCTAGCCGATTGCCGCCAAAGGCTCAAGCGTCGCTTGCCGCTTGACCCGGGTGGATTGGCAAGGCATCACCACGGCCATGCAGATTTACAAGATTTTCCGCGCCCCCGAATGGGCCGAGTTGCGCGCCAAGGGCGAAACCAGCGGCGCCCCGGTGGATCTGGCCGATGGCTTTGTGCATTTCTCGACGCTTGAACAGGCGCCTGAAACCGCCGCCAAGCACTTCGCGGGCGAGGACGGGTTGATGCTTGTGGCGATCGAGGTGGACCGGCTTGGCGATGACCTAAAGTGGGAGGCCTCTCGCGGCGGGGCGCTTTTCCCGCATCTTTACCGCACTCTGGCGCTCAGTGATGTGGCCTGGGCCCAGCCCCTGCCGCTGGTGGACGGCGCGCATCAGTTTCCCGCAGGTCTCGCATGACACCGCTGGAGCGGATCGGTCTTGCGGCGCTGCACCGGTGTGACCCCGAGACCGCCCATGGCCTTGCGCTCAAGGCACTGCGCCTCGGGCTGGCGGCCCGGCCCGGCCCGGTCAGCACGCCCCGTCTCAAGACTGACCTTGCGGGGCTTTCCCTGCCCAATCCGGTTGGTCTGGCAGCCGGGTTTGACAAGAACGCCGAGGCCCTCACCCCGCTCTCGCGTGCGGGTTTCGGGTTTGTCGAGGTCGGCGCCGTCACCCCCCGGCCACAGCCGGGCAACCCGCGCCCGCGTCTGTTTCGCCTGAGCGAAGACAGTGCCGTCATCAACCGCTTCGGCTTTAACAACCTCGGGATGGAGGCCGCCGCCACCCGCCTTGGCAAGCGCCCAAAAGATGCCGTGATCGGGCTCAATCTTGGCGCCAACAAGGATAGCGATGATCGCACCGAGGATTTCGCCCGCGTGCTGGCCCATTGCGGCGCGCATCTGGATTTTGCCACGGTCAATGTCTCAAGTCCCAACACCGAAAGGCTGCGCGATCTGCAAGGCGCCGAGGCGCTCACGGCGCTTCTCAAGGGGGTGATGGAGGCGCGCGACTGGCTTCCCACTCCGATCCCGATCTTCCTTAAAATCGCGCCCGATCTGGGCGATACAGAGCTGTCCGAGATCGCCGATGTGGCACGCACGTCCGGCCTGAGCGGGATCATCGCCACCAACACGACGCTCTCGCGAGACGGGCTAAACAGCGCGATGAAGGATCAGGCCGGCGGGCTCTCGGGCCAGCCGCTGTTTGAAAAATCAACCCGCGTTCTGGCGCGCCTGTCGCAATTGACGGGCGGCGACATGCCCCTGATCGGGGTCGGCGGCATTGCGAGCGCAGAACAGGCCTATGCCAAGATCTGCGCCGGGGCGAGCGCGGTACAGCTTTATTCAGCGCTGGTGTATCAGGGGATATCACTTGCTGGTGAGATTGCGCGGGGCCTCGATGCCCTGCTCGCCAAAGACGGTTTTGCCAACGTCGCCGAGGCCGTCGGCAGTAAAAGAGGAGACTGGCTATGATCACGCTCTGGCACAATCCACGCTGTTCCAAATCGCGCGCCGCGCTCGCGCTTTTGCAGGACAACGGCGCGCCCCTCACCCTGCGCCGCTATCTTGACGACGCCCCTGATCTGGCCGAGCTGCGGCGCGTTCATGCCCTTCTGGGCGGCAAGGTCATCGACATGATGCGCCCCGGTGAGGCACGCTTTAAAGAGCTTGGCCTTGGCCGCGACACGAGCGAGGACACGCTTTTGGCGGCGATGGCCGAAAACCCTATCCTGATCGAGCGGCCCATCGCCATCGCCGGGACCCGCGCCGTGATCGGGCGCCCGCCCGAACAGGTGCTTGACCTGCTTTAAGGGCTAGACCGTCGGCACCGGGCGACGGGGGCGACGCCCCAGTTGGCGTTCGCGCAGGAACACGAATAGCCCCGAGGCGACGATCAGCGCGATCCCGGCAAAGCTTGCGCCATCCGGCAGATCGCCAAAGATGTAAAACCCAAGCACAGTGGCCTAAGTCGGCATAATAAGCCTTTGGCGAATACGTTCCTTCACGTCGTCAGGTAAATCAATTTCATCTAGCGGTTTGCTTATTCCACCAGCAAGGTGAAATTCAGCAAAGAGTTCATGCTGAATTTTCAGTGCCGTTCCGATATCTATCTCTAAAACTTCCGCAAGTGCCTCAAATGTCAAAAATTGACCCGGCCAGGTCACGTTCGCTCCTTGGGATAAGACCCCCAATGTGGTTTTGGACAAGCTTAACCCGGTTGGATGAAACGCGCGTTCCTGCATGATCTTAACGTCGCGCGACAACTTGGTGAGGCTTTGCTCTATTTTCTCAAGTTGTTTGACGCCTTCGCCCAGCGCCTCTTCAATGGGCGTCTTTAGCCTAACGGTGCTGTGGAAATCCTTTAGAAAGTAAGTGTAAGTTTTCTGGTGCTGCTTCCTGTCTTCATCTTTGTAGAAAAGGTGAATATCCATCCGGTCATCCAGTTTGCTTTGCATGAACTCAAAGCTCGCTCCTAGGAAATGCCTTGTTTCTCCAGAGTGAATGGTTCTGAAAGGTTCCGTATACGGACGATCCAATCCGGGCGTCCACTGCCGTGCGAGAGTAGTGTTTTCAATACCATCAATCTGAATTGAAACGTCGAAAATATGCCCTAGGCCTTCATTTTCGATGGAAAAGGAAACCGAGCCGTTTTGAAACTTTGTAAAAAGGCTGGCACCGCTCGATAAACTAGTGACCCGTCGCCGAAAATCGTCCACCTCGAAGGCAAGCAAAGGATCAACGCGAAAAAGTCGCCGTGCATAATAGCGCTTGTCAGCGGCTTGATGTGGCGCATTACACGACGCAGGCACATCAAGGATCAATAAATGTTCTCTATCTGCGGCCTTAAATTCAAGGGCGTATTTCAGTCTCATCGGGCTCATGGTTCTCTCCGAGGTCGGCGGTGCCGCCTCATAATGGCGTCGGGGACTGGTGCCTCAAAAAAGTCCGCT
>Ga0209344_10001283_pt1 | contig 33866 bp, 30 predicted proteins | sample Cruoilmetagenom6_FD_187293 | JGI IMG/M metagenome (GOLD analysis project Ga0209344, IMG submission 187293) | Oil polluted marine microbial communities from Coal Oil Point, Santa Barbara, California, USA - Santa Barbara Oil Seep Sample 6 (SPAdes)... | ecosystem: Environmental > Aquatic > Marine...
TGAGGCGACCCCCAAGGAACCCGGTCCCCCTCCACCCCGAACGTTCGTCGCGCCGGCGCCGGTGATGTGAAAAGGTGGGATCAAGGATACGGCAGGTTTGGGGAGCGTCGATAAGTTTGGGGTTTTTGGCGGTTTGGCGGGGTTTCTTAACCCCTCGCCCCTTTGGGGAGAGGGTTGGGGTGAGGGGGGCTTTGCCCGTGAGTTATGGTCTTGCCACCCCTCATCCGGCGCTGCGCGCCACCTTCTCCCCAAAGGGGCGAAGGAAAGGGCTGTGCGCGTCAAGCATGCATTGTATGCTAGCCTATCACCTTAGCTTGATCTCAGTTGAATTGACGGCGGTGCATGCTGGCGGGCATTGAGGGGCGACAAAACAATGAGGATGACCGCGATATGATCTCCCGTCTCTCCCTGAATCTGCTGGGGGCCTGCCTGGCGCTGTTTCCCGCCACCGGCTTTGCCGCCGATCCTGATCCCGCCGATTGGCCCTCAGTGCTGGCGGCGGCGAAAGGGCAGACGGTCTATTTCAACGCCTGGGGCGGGGGCGAGGATATCAATGGTTACATTGCCTGGGCCGGTGCCGAGCTGCAAAGCCGCTATGGCGTTACCCTCAATCACGTCAAACTGGCTGACACTGCCGATGCGGTTAGCCGGGTGCTGGCGGAAAAGGCGGCCGGGCGCATGGAAGGCGGGGCGGTTGATCTCATCTGGATCAATGGCGAGAATTTCGCCTCGATGAAACAGCAAGGCCTCTTGTTGGCCAATGCCTGGGCCGACACATTGCCCAATTACGCCCTCGCCGATACTGAAAACAAAGCCGTGCTCTCCTATGATTTCACCGTGCCGGTGGAGGGGCTCGAAAGCCCCTGGGGCACAGCCCAGCTTTCGTTTTATTATGACAGCGCCGAGATCGATAATCCGCCCGCCAATCTTTCGGCGCTGGCGGACTGGATTGCCGCCAATCCCGGGCGCTTTACCTATGCCGCCCCGCCCAATTTCATCGGCACGACTTTTCTCAAGCAATTGGCTTTCGGGCTTTTGGAAGACCCCGAAGTAATGCGCCAGCCGGTTGATCCGGCAACATTCGACGCCCAGACAGCCCCGCTTTGGGCCTGGCTCGACAAGGCCCATCCTGATATGTGGCGCTCGGGCCGGGTGTTTGCCGCCGACGTCACCCAATTGCAGACCCTGTTGGCCGATAGCGAAATCAGCATTGCCATGACCTTTAATCCCGGCGGGGCCTCCTCGGCGATCCGTCAGGGCATTCTGCCCGAGACCGTGCGCTCTTTCGTGCTTGATTACGGCAGTATCGGTAATGCGCATTTTCTCGCCATTCCGTTCAACGCCAATGCCAAGGCCGGGGCCATGGTCGCCGCCAATTTCATGCTCTCGCCCGAGGCGCAGGCGAAAAAGGCGGACGAGACCGTTTGGGGTGACCCGACGGTCCTCGCCTATGACAAGCTGGATGCGACAGGCAAGGCGCTGTTCGACAATCTGCAAAAAGGCCCGGCAACCCTTGGCGCTGCTGAACTGGGCCGCGCCATCAACGAGCCGGATTCGAGCTGGGCTGAAATGCTGGAGGCCGAATGGGCCCGGCGTTATGGCGCTGGCGGCTAGCGCATAAAAGTGCTGCGTCTCGCGCCCTTTCTGGCGATCGGCATCCTGATCGGCCCGGTGCTTGCCGGGCTGATGTTTATCATTGGCCCGGCCTTTGGCCATGCGCCCCTGTTTGGCGCGACGGGGTTTTCTGTCGCGCCCTTTGCGCATGCCTGGCACAGCCCCGGCTTTTTGACCTCGGTCTGGCTGAGCTTCTGGATCGGGCCGGTCACGGCGCTGATCTCGCTGGCGCTGGTGGCCCTGTTTACCGCTGCTTTTTCCGGTACGCGCCTGTTCAACGGGGCACTGACCCTGATGAAGCCGGTGATTGCCATGCCGCATGCAGCGGCGGCCTTTGGCCTGGCTTTTCTGATTGCGCCATCCGGATTCATGCTGCGCCTTCTCTCGCCGGAGCTGACCGGCTTTTCCCGCCCGCCCGATTGGCTGGTGGTCAATGATCCGGCCGGGATCGCCTTGTTGTTCGGGCTGGTGGTCAAGGAAATCCCGTTTTTGTTTCTGGTGCTGATCGCCGCCCTGCCGCAAACCGATGAACGCTATGCCCGCGTGGCGCGGGTATTGGGGCGTGGGCAGGTCTGGGCATGGCTGACATCGGTCTTCCCCGGGGTTTATGCGCAAATCCGGTTGCCGGTTTATGCAGTGGTGGCCTTTGCAACCTCTGTGGTGGATGTGGCCATGATCCTGGGCCCCGGCACCCCGCCCACACTATCGGTACGCATCCTGCGCTGGATGAGCGATCCCGACCTGACCATGCGCATGACGGCGGCAGCGGCGGCATTGATTCAGCTCGGCGTGACGCTTTCAGCGCTCGGACTTTGGTGGCTGGGGGAACATGCAGTCGCGCGGCTGGGCAAAATGCTGGCCCTGCGCGGCTATCGCTTCTGCCATGACCTGCCGCTGCGTCTGCTCGCCGGGGCGAGTACATTGGGCGCGGCCTTTTTGGTGCTGGCCGGGCTGGCGCTGATTGCCCTGTGGTCAATTTCGGGCCTGTGGCGCTTTCCAGATGCGCTACCGCAAAATCTCGATTTCGGCACATGGATGCGTGAGGCCAACCAGATCGTCAATGTCGCCGGACGGGCGATGCTGATCGGCATTTTGGCGTCTCTGATCGCGGTTGCCCTCGTTCTGGCCTGTCTTGAAAACGAATATCGCAACCAGATCCAGCTCTCGCGCTGGGCGCGGCTGACCCTTTATCTGCCGCTTCTAGTGCCGCAGATTGCCTTCCTGTTCGGCCTGTCGATCTGGTGGCTGCTCTGGGGGTGGGATGGCACCATCTGGGCGGTCACCGCAGCGCATCTGGTGTTTGTCATGCCTTATGTCTATTTGCTGCTCGCCGATCCCTGGAATGCGTTTGATACGCGCTATCTGGCGGCGGCGCGGCTATTGGGTAAAAGCGAAAACCGGGTGCTGCTGACCATCCGCCTGCCGATTCTGCTGCGCCCGATCCTGACCGCTTTTGCGCTTGGCTTTGCCATTTCCATTGCCCAATATCTGCCGACCCTGTTGATCGGTGCCGGGCGGCAGCCGACGATCACCACAGAGGCGGTCGCGCTGGCCAGTGGTGGCAATCGCCGCCTGATCGGCGTTTATGCGCTGGTGCAGGCGCTGCTGCCTTTTGTTATTTTCGCCCTGACCGCGCTGATCCCCACAATCCTGTGGCGCAACCGCCGGGCCCTGCAACCAGGATTTGTCCGATGAACCCGAGCGCCAATGACCGCGGCCTCAAGCTCGACCATGTGAAAATCAGCAAGGGTGAAACCGCGCTGATGGCGATCAATGCCCATATCCGCCCCGGCGAGGTGCTGACCCTGATGGGCCCGTCTGGCTCGGGAAAATCCACCCTGATCAACGCCATTTCCGGGTTTTTGCCCAAAGTGTTTGCCTGCACCGGCACCATTACCCTTGATGCCGTCAATATCACCCGGCTGCCGCCCGAGCGCCGCAGGGTCGGGGTCTTGTTTCAGGACCCGCTCCTGTTTCCGCATCTCTCGGTGCTCGAGAATATTCTTTATGCGCTGCCGCCGGGGGATACAGGTGCGGCGCGGCTGATGCGGGCCAATGAACTGCTGGCGGCGGTCAATCTGGAGGAATGTGGCAAGCGTGATCCGGCAACCCTTTCGGGCGGGCAACAGGCGCGGGTGGCGCTGATCCGGGTGATTGCCGCCGAACCCCATGCGCTGTTGCTGGACGAGCCGTTTTCCAAGCTCGATGCGCAATTGCGCGGGTCGGTGCGCGAACTGGTATTTGCCGAAGTGCGCCGCCGCGATCTGCCTGTCCTGCTGGTGACCCATGACGAGGAAGATGCGAAAGCGGCAGGCGGCAGCATAATTGCGCTTTAATGCTGATTTTTGACCAAACGTTCAAAAACTGACGTTTTTCCTCTTGCTTGTGAATCGTTTGCACGTTTCAATTCGGGCTTATCGCGCTTGGGGTATGTCCCCGGTAACGTTTCGTTGCCACCTCGATGCGAATTCAGGGAGTAAATAATAATGTCATCCAAAACCCTCACCAGACAGCTCGCTGCCCGCGCCGGTATTCTCGCCGGTGGTGTAGCGCTTGGCGCGCTGCTTGTTGGCAACGCCCTCGCAGAACCGGCGTTGATCTATGACGCCGCTGGCAAGAACGACAAGTCGTTCAACGAAATGGCCTATAATGGTGCCGAAATGTACAAGGCCGAAACCGGCAATGACTATTCGGATCTTGAAATCTCCGAGGACAGCCAGCGCGAACAGGCCCTGCGCCGTTTTGCCAGCCGCGGTGCCACCCCGATCGTGGTGCCCGGTTTTACCTGGGAAGCACCGGTAAAGGTTGTCGCCGCTGAATTCCCCGACACCCATTTCGCCATCATTGATGCTGTCGTCGATCTGCCCAATGTGCGCTCCATCCTGTTCAAGGAGCAGGAAGGCTCGTTCCTCGTGGGTGCCCTGGCGGCTATGAAATCTGAAACCGGCACAATCGGCTTTGTCACCGCGTTTGATTTCCCGCTGCTGCAGGCGTTCGGTTGTGGTTATGTTCAGGGTGCCAAGGCGGTTAACCCCGACATCACCGTGCTGCAAAACTTTATCGGCACCGATTTTGCCGCCTTTAACGACATCAACACCGCAACCGAAGTGGCGATTTCCCAGATGGAACGCGGCGCTGACGTGATTTATGCGGCAGCTGGTGGTGCGGGCGAAGGTGCCCTGCAGGCTGCAAGCGATGCCGGTAAATTCGGCATTGGCGTTGACAGCAACCAGAACTACCTGTTCCCCGGCCAGATGCTGACCTCGATGGTCAAGCGGGTCGATGTGGCCGTAGCCAATGCTTTCAAGGATGAGGAAAGCGGCAATTGGACTTCTGGCGTTCAGGTGCTCGGTCTGGCCGAAGGCGGCGTCAGCGCAGCCATCGATGATGACAACAAGGACCTGATCACCGCTGATATGCAGGCCAAGGTTGATGAGTTGACCGCCAAGATCAATTCCGGTGATATCGCGGTCCATGACTACCGCGAAACCAATAGCTGCCCGGTCTCCTAAGGGTCAGGGGTTCAAAGCGGGATGAACGCATCCAGTCAAAATAGCAATCAGCGGCCCGCAAGGGCCGCTGATTCCGATCTGGCCATTGAACTGCGCGGCATCAACAAGAGCTTTGGCCCCGTGCACGCCAACAAGGACATTGATCTCAAGGTCAAGCGCGGCACGGTGCATGGCATTGTGGGGGAAAACGGCGCTGGCAAATCGACGCTGATGTCGATCCTTTACGGGTTTTACACCGCCGATAGCGGTGAGATTTTCGTCAATGGCGAAAAGGTCACCATCACCGATTCCCGCCATGCGCTGGGTCTCGGCATCGGCATGGTGCATCAGCATTTCATGCTGGTGGAAAATTTCACCATTCTCGAAAACGTCATTCTGGGTGCCGAGGATTCAGCGCTGCTCAACCGCAGCCTCAGCCATGCGCGCGGTGAATTGCAGCGTCTGGCCGATGATTACAGCCTGACGGTGGATCCCGATGCGCTGGTCAAGGATGTCTCGGTGGGCCAGCAGCAGCGCGTGGAAATTCTCAAAGCCCTTTATCGCGGCGCCGAAGTGCTGGTGCTTGACGAGCCGACAGGCGTGCTGACGCCATCGGAAGCGGACCATTTGTTCCGCATTCTCGAGCAATTGCGCGCACAGGGCAAAACCATCATCCTGATCACCCACAAGCTGCGCGAGATCATGGCGATTACCGATGAGGTATCGGTCATGCGCCGCGGCGAAATGGTCAAGACGCTTGAAACCAAGAACACCAGCCCGGACGAACTGGCCGAATTGATGGTCGGACGCCACGTATTGTTGCGGGTCGACAAGGGCAAGGCCAACCCCACCAGCACACGGCTCGAAGTGCGTAATCTCGTGGTCAAGGACGATATCGGCGTTATCCGGGTCAAGGGGATCAATCTGAATGTGCGTGCCGGCGAGATTGTCGGCATCGCAGGGGTCGCGGGCAATGGCCAGTCCGAATTGCTTGAGGCGATCGCGGGCATGCGCAAGCCGGTCTCGGGCGATATCATGGTCTCGGGCAATACGGTTTCATTTCATGGCGACGATGGCGCGGCGCGCCTCCGCCGGGCAGGGCTGGCCCATGTGCCCGAGGACCGGCATCGGCTCGGCCTTGTGACCAATTTCGAGGAATGGGAGAATTCCATCCTCGGCTATCAGGATGATGATCGCTATGGCAGCGGCCCGATGCTCGATATCGCGGCGGCCCGTGCCGAGGCGATGGAACGCATCGAGCGCTTCGATATCCGCCCGAAAAACCCGCGTCTGAGAACCGCCAATTTCTCCGGCGGCAATCAGCAAAAGATTGTTCTGGCCCGCGAGATGGATCGCGATCTCGACGTGCTGATCGTCGGCCAGCCGACCCGCGGCGTCGATATCGGTGCCATTGAATTCATTCACAACCAGATCATTGCCATGCGTGACGCGGGCAAGGCCATTCTGCTGGTCTCGGTGGAGCTCGACGAAATCCGTTCGCTCGCCGACCGCATCTTGGTGATGTTCGATGGCGAATTGATCGCCGAAGTCGATGCAGCGGATGCGGATGAACGCACGCTGGGGCTTTATATGGCAGGCGTAAAAGAACCGGTGACCGCACAATGAGCGCAGCACGCACACTCCCCAATTGGGTCACGGTTTTCCTCATGCCCGCGCTCAATGTGACGCTGGCCTTCGTCATTGGCGGGCTGGTCGTGGCAGCGATCGGGGAAAACCCGCTCCGCGCCATTCAGGTTCTGGTCTATGGCGCTTTCGGCTATGGCGAGGGCTGGGGCTATACCCTGCATTTCGCCACCAATTTCGTTTTCACCGGGCTGGCGGTGGCGCTGGCCTATCATGCCGGTCTGTTCAATATCGGGGTCGAGGGGCAGGCCTATGTGGCCGGTTTGGCCATCATGGTCGCCCTGGCGCTCGACAATACCCATTGGGTGGTTGTACTGGTCGCCTCGACAGCCGCCGCCGCTGTGCTCGGCGCCTTCTGGGCCGCTATTCCCGCCTATTTGCAGGCCAAGCGCGGCAGCCATATCGTCATCACCACCATCATGTTCAATTTCATCGCCAATGCGCTGATGAGTTACATGCTCTCCCAGGTTATCAGCCGCCCCGGTGCCAATGCCGAAACCGAGACCATTGCCGCCGGGGCCCGCCTGCCTTTGCTCAGCCAATACCTGCCGTTTTTCGGGCATTCCCCGGTCAATATCGCGGTCATTCTGGCAATCTTTGCGCTGATCTTTGTTTATGTTCTGGTCTGGCACACCAAATTCGGTTTCAAGCTCAGAACCCTCGGGCAGAACCCGGCAGCGGCGCGCTATGCCGGCATTTCCGCCGTCTCGATCATCATCATCACCATGGCCATTTCCGGCGCGCTGGCGGGGCTGGTCGCGGTCAATGAAGCCGTGGGCGTGCAAAAGCGTCTGGTGGTTGCCTATGTGGGCGGCGCCGGGTTTGTCGGCATTGCCGTGGCCTTTATGGGCCGGGCGCACCCGATCGGGGTCTTGCTGGCGGCGATCCTTTTTGGCGGGTTGTATCAGGGCGGGCAGGAACTGGCTTTTGAAATGCCCTCGGTCAGCAGCGATCTGATTGTGGTCATTCAGGCGCTGGTCATTTTGTTCACCGGTGCCATGTCCGAAATCTTCCGCCCCTTTTTGGTGCGCATATTCGGCCGGCAGGAACCGGACGAGCCTGAGCCTGAACCGGAGCCCGATACGACCGGGGCGGGAAGCGCGCTATGACCTATCTCGAAATCCTCCAGCTCGGCGATTCTTCCATTCGCATGGCGGTGCCGCTTTTGCTCGCCTGTCTGGCCGGGCTTTATTCGGAACGCTCGGGCATTATCGATATCGGGCTTGAAGGCAAGATGCTGGGCGCAGCCTTTGCCGCCGCTGCCACCGCAGCCGTCACCGGCTCACCCTGGCTCGGGCTTTTGGCGGCCATGCTGGTCTCCACCGGCATGTCGATGATCCATGCGATAGCTTCGATCAATATGCGCGGCAATCAGGTGATCTCCGGCGTGGCGCTGAATTTTCTGGCGCTGGGCGTGACCATTGTTCTGGGCGATGCCTGGTTCAGGCGGGGCGGAAATACGCCCAACCTGTCCTCGGCGCAGCGCTTCAGCCCGATTGAATTGCCCTTTGCCACCCAGATGCAGGATGTGCCAATTGTCGGCCCGCTCTATGCGCAGCTGATTTCGGGCCATAATATTCTCGTTTACGCCGCCTTTCTGGCCGTGCCGATAACCGCCTATATCCTGTTTCGGACCCGCTTTGGCCTGCGCCTCCGCGCGGTGGGGGAAAACCCCACAGCGCTCGATACCGCCGGCATGTCGGTCTCGTGGTTGCGCTATCAGGCGCTGATTATCACCGGCTTGTTGTGCGGTGTGGCCGGGGCTTATTTGTCGACAGCGCAGGGCGCGAGCTTTACCGACAACATGACAGCAGGGCGTGGCTTTATCGCGCTGGCGGCGCTGATTTTTGCCAAGTGGAAGCCGTGGCCAGCCCTGTTCACCTGTCTGCTGTTCGGCTTTCTCTCCGCCTTGCAGATCAGGCTGCAGGGGCTGGAATTGCCGTTTATCGGACAAGTGCCGGTGCAAGCAGTGCAGGCGCTGCCCTATGTGCTGACGGTGGTCTTGCTGGCCGGATTTATCGGCCGGGCGGTGGCACCCAAAGCCTCGGGCGAACCTTACGTCAAAGAACGCTAAACAAAAGACCGCGAACAAGGGGAGGCTGCCATGGATTCCACAGCGGATGCCATCGACAAACGGCTGTTTGAGGCCGCCGAAAAGGTGCGGGCCTTTGCCTATGCGCCTTATTCGAAATTCCGCGTTGGCGCGGCGATCCTCGCCGATGACGGCAATATCTATGCGGGCTGCAATGTCGAGAACGCCGCCTATCCGGTCGGCAATTGCGCCGAACCGTCCGCCATTGCCGCCATGCTGGCCGGCGGGGCCAAACGCATCAAACGCGTCTATGTCACCGGCTCGGGCACAGCGCCCGTCACCCCTTGCGGTGGCTGCCGCCAGCGCTTGCGCGAATTTGCCGATAATGACGTGACCATTATCAGCCACGGCGTTGCGGGCGAACCGCTTTACGCAACCCTTGGCGACCTGCTGCCCCATTCCTTCGGCCCTGAACATCTGGATGCCAGTGATGCTTGAACAAAACCTCACCCTTATTCGCGACCGGGCAGGGGATGCCCCCATCGCGGCGGCGCTGGTGCTGGGCTCCGGCCTCTCGGGGCTTGGCGATCTGCTGACCGACAGGATTGCCATTCCCTATTCAGCGCTGGAGGGCTTTCCCGGCGGCGGTGTGTCCGGCCATGGCCGTGAATTGCTGATCGGCATGATGGGGGGCAAACGCATCGCCATTCTGACCGGGCGCGAACATTATTACGAACACGGCAATGCCGCCGCCATGCGCCCGGCACTGGAAGTGATTGCGGGCCTTGGTGCAAAAACGCTGCTGCTGACCAATTCCGCCGGTTCGCTCGATCCAGCCGTCGGGCCAGGTGAATTGATGCTTCTGGCCGACCATATCAATTACGCGGGCATGAACCCCTTGATCGGGGAGCCGACCGACCGCCGTTTTGTTAACATGGTTGATTGCTATGACCCGGGCTTGAGGGCCAAGGCGCACGCCATTGCGGGGCGGCTGGGCATTGCTTTGAAAGAGGGGATCTATCTGTGGTATTCTGGCCCGTCGTTTGAGACGGTTGCAGAAATCCAGATGGCGATCCGGCTCGGCGCCAATGCCGTCGGCATGTCGACGGCACCCGAGGTGATCCTCGGACGGATGCTGGGACTGCGGGTCTGGGCCTGTTCCTCGATCACCAATATGGGGGCCGGGCTCAGCGATGAGAAGATTTCGCACGAACACACAAAAAGCGTCGCCAAAACCGGTGCGCAAAAACTCGAGCGCCTGATTCCGGCGCTGGTGGAGGAAATATGAGCCTCAGAATTATCGGTGATGCCCCAAGCGAAAGCGGGCACAAGCGCAATCCTGGCTTTCCGCTCGATCTCGACTGGGTGGAACGCACGGTGATGAACCGCTCGGCACTGGAACGGCGGGCTGGGAGTATTGGCGCGCGCCGCTCGGTCAAGAAGGAATGGCAGGCGGCCTGGCTCCTCAAAGCCATCACCCTGATCGATCTCACCACGCTGAATTCTGACGACACACCCGGACGGGTCGAGCGGCTATGCGCCAAGGCCTTGCGCCCGGTGCGCCGCGATATTCTTGAGGCCCTCGACGCGGAAAAGCTCGATATCAAGCCCGGCGCGGTTTGCGTTTATCATGCTTTTGTCGAAACGGCTGTTGCGGCGTTGAAAGGCTCCGGCATTCCGGTGGCCGCGGTCTCGACGGGTTTCCCCCATGGCCTCTCGCCCCTCAGCACCCGCATCGGCGAGATCGAGGCTTCGGTCAAGGCCGGGGCGAAAGAGATCGATATTGTCATCGAGCGCGGCATGGTGCTGCGCGGCGACTGGCAGGGGCTCTACGACCAGATCAAGGCCTTCCGCGCGGCCTGTGGTGACGCCCATCTCAAGACCATTCTCGGCACCGGCGAACTGGCCACGTTGACCAATGTCGCCAAGGCTTCGCTTGTCTGCATGCTGGCGGGGGCGGATTTCATCAAGACCTCGACCGGCAAGGAAGCGGTCAATGCCAATCTCAAGACCTCGCTGGCGATGATCCGCATGATCCGGTGGTTTTATGATGAGACCGGGATCGAGATCGGCTACAAGCCGGCGGGCGGTATTTCCACGGCCAAGGACGCGCTGACCTATATGGCGCTGATGAAGGAGGAACTGGGCACCCATTGGCTGCAGCCGCATCTGTTCCGCTTCGGCGCATCCTCGCTTTTGACCGATATCGAGCGTCAGCTCGAACACGGCGTCACCGGCCGCTATGCGGCTGATTACCGTCAACCGATGGTCTGATCCCCGGAGGGGCATGAAATGAATATCGCGGCAATTTTCGAGACGCTTGATTATGGTCCCGCCCCCGAGGGCGCAGCGCCGGCCAATCTCTGGCTCGATGCGCATGGGCGCAAGTTCGGCCAGTATATCGATGGCAAGTTCACCAAGCCGGGCAAGACCTTTGCTTCGGAAAACCCGGCCAATGGCGACAAGCTGGCCGACATTACCGATGGCTCAAAAGCCGATGTCGACAAGGCGGTCAAAGCTGCCCGCGCCGCCTTTCCCGGCTGGAGCGGTCTCTCGGGCTTTGAGCGTGCCAAATATCTTTATGCCATTGCCCGGCTGATCCAGAAGGAAGCGCGCCTGTTTGCGGTGCTCGAAACCCTCGATAATGGCAAGCCGATCCGCGAGAGCCGCGACAGCGATATTCCGCTCGCCGCGCGCCATTTCTATCATCATGCCGGCTGGGCCCAGCATATCGGGCGCTCATTCCCCGACCACGTGCCCTATGGCGTTTGCGGGCAGATCATTCCGTGGAATTTCCCGCTTTTAATGCTGGCCTGGAAAATTGCCCCGGCCTTGGCCGCGGGCAATACCGTGGTGTTGAAACCGGCTGAATTCACTTCGCTGACGGCTTTGCTGTTTGCCGAGATTTGCGTCAAGGCCGGGCTGCCGGACGGGGTGGTCAATATCATCACCGGCGCGGGCGAGACCGGGGCGGCCATGGTCGATCACCCCGATATCGACAAGATCGCCTTCACAGGCTCAACCGAAGTTGGCAAGATCATCCGCGCCGCCACGGCGGGTTCGGGCAAGGGCCTGTCGCTCGAACTGGGCGGCAAGAGCCCCTATATCGTTTTCGAGGATGCCGATATCGACAGCGCCATTGAAGGGCTGGTCGATGCCATCTGGTTCAATCAGGGTCAGGTCTGCTGCGCCGGGTCGCGGCTTTTGGTGCAGGAAGGCATTGAGGAACGTTTTCTCAAAAAGCTGAAACTGCGCATGGACAAGCTGCGCGTTGGCGATCCGCTCGATAAATCCATCGATATCGGTGCCATGATCGCCCCGGTGCAGGTCAAGCGGGTGCAGGACCTGCTGGCCATCGGCCGCAAGGAAGGCGGCACCATTTATGAGGCCAATGGCGACATGCCCAATCAGGGCTGTTTCCTCAAACCCATATTGGTGACTGATGTTTCCCCCGCCCATACGCTGGTGAACGAGGAAATCTTCGGGCCCGTGCTGGTGGCGATGAGCTTTCGCACCCCCGACGAGGCGGTGGCTTTGGCCAATAATACCAAATACGGATTGGCGGCGACGGTCTGGTCGGAGAATATCAATCTGGCCCTCGATATCGCCCCGCGCCTCAAGGCGGGCGTGGTCTGGGTCAATTGCTCCAATGAATTCGATGCGGCAGCCGGTTTCGGCGGCTACAAGGAATCCGGTTTTGGCCGCGAGGGGGGCCGCGAAGGCATGAGTATCTATCTCAAGCCCGCCTGGGAGAAAAAACTCAAACCCGTTGTGCCGGCCAAGACTATTGCCGATGCAGGTGCCTATGAAAGCTCCGGCATCGACCAGACCGCAAAAATGTATATCGGCGGCAAGCAGGCCCGGGGCGATTCCGGCTATGCCCGTGCCGTGCTGGCACCGAACGGCACATCGCTCGGCGAGGTTTGTGATGGCAATCGCAAGGATATCCGCAATGCGGTGGAAGCGGCGCGCAAGGCCCTGGGCTGGGGTGGCACGACCGGGCATTTAAGGTCGCAAATCCTCTATTTCCTTGGCGAGAACCTGAGCTATCGCAAGGGTGAGTTCGCCGACCGTATCCGCGCCATGACCGGGGTCAGTGCGACTGCCGCCAAACGCGAAGTCGATCTTTCGGTTGAACGCCTGTTCGCCTTTGCCGGCTGGGCCGACAAATATGATGGCGCGGTGCATAATGTGCCCATGCGTGCCGTGGCCATGGCCATGGTCGAGCCCATGGGCGTGATCGGCATTGCAGCCCCCAATGAAAGCCCGCTACTGGCCGCAATTGCCATGCTGGCCCCGGCGGTCGCCATGGGCAATAGCGTGGTGCTGGTGCCCTCCGAGGTGCATCCGCTTTCGGTGACCGATCTCTATCAGGTCATGGAAACCTCCGACGTGCCCGACGGGGTGATCAATGTGGTCACCGGCGACAGCCCGGCCTTGGCCAAAGTGCTGGCCGAACATGATGGCGTTGACGCGCTCTGGTTCGCGGGCACAGCGGATGGGTCTGCAGAAATGGAGAAGGCTTCAATCGGCAATCTCAAACAGACCTGGACAACCCGGGGCATGGCCATCGACTGGGCCGACAAAGCGGTGATGGAAGGGGACTATTTCCTCTCCCGCGCCACACAGGTCAAGAATATCTGGGTGCCCTATGGGGCCTGAGACCCGACGCGGACATGACGAGGTAATTGCATGATTTTTCTACCCCAGGAAGTGATCGCGCATAAGCGGGACGGGGACATTCTGTCCACCGAAGAGATCAAGCATTTCATCAAGGGCTTTGCCCATGGCACCGTCAGCCCCGCCCAGGCGGCGGCCTTCGCCATGGCGGTCTATTTTCAGGACATGAATATCGATGAACGCGTGGCGCTGACCGAGGCCATGCGCGATAGCGGCAAGGTGCTCGACTGGTCCGATCTCGACGGGCCGGTGGTCGACAAGCATTCGACGGGGGGCGTCGGCGATAATGTCTCGCTGATGCTGGCCCCGATCCTTGCCGCTTGCGGGGTCTATGTGCCGATGATTTCGGGCCGGGGCCTTGGCCATACCGGCGGCACGCTCGACAAGTTCGAGTCCATCCCCGGCTATATGACCAATCCGGACAATGAATTGTTCCGCAAGACCGTGCGCGAGATCGGCTGCGCCATTATCGGGCAGACCGATGAATTGGCCCCCGCCGACCGCACGCTCTATGCCATTCGCGATGTCACCGCGACGGTTGAAAACATCTCCCTGATTACCGCCTCGATCCTCTCGAAAAAACTGGCTGCCGGGCTCGATGCGCTGATCCTTGATGTCAAAACCGGCTCGGGTGCCTTCATGAAAACCCAGCGCCAGTCGCGCGAGCTGGCCGAAAGTCTGGTGACGGTTGCCAATGGTGCCGGCGTGAAAACCGGGGCGCTGATCACCGATATGAACGAACCTTTGGCCAGTGCCGCCGGTAACGCGCTTGAAGTGCGCAATGCCGTCGATTTTCTGACCGGGCACTATCAGGATCCCCGGCTCAAGGAGATAACCCTTGATCTCTGCGCCGCTGGTCTGGTTCTGGCGGGCAAACATGAGAGCCTCGATGCCGCCCGCAGCCAGTGCGAGGACCTGCTGGACAATGGGGCCGCTGCCGAAAAGTTCGGGCAAATGGTGACAGCGCTGGGCGGCCCGGCCGATTTCATCGAGAACATGGACGCCTATCTCACCCCGGCGCCGATCATTCGCGATGTCACCGCGCGGCAGGCCGGTGTCGTCGCCGCCATCAATACGCGCGGCATAGGTATGGCTGTGGTCGCGCTCGGGGGCGGTCGCCGCATGCCCACGGACAAGATCGACCATGCCGTCGGCTTCGATCAATTGATCGGCATTGGCGAAGCGGTGGGGCCGGACACGCCGCTCGCCCGCATTCATGCCCGTGACGAGACCAGCGCCGCGGAAGCCGCCCGTCGCCTGACGGAAGCCTATGAGATGCGCAACGAGGCGGAGCGCTTCCCCCTGATCGTTGATCGCATCATGCCGGAGGGCCAGTAATGCCGCGTACCATCCTTTGCGTGCTGGACAGTTTCGGCATTGGCGGTGCGCCGGACGCGGCCAGCTTTTTCAATGATGATCGCCCCGATACCGGTGCCAATACCTTTCTGCACATCGCTGAGGCCTGCGCCGCCGGCAAGGGTGACCGCGAGGGCCTGCGCACCGGTCCGCTGACCCTGCCCAATCTTGACCAATTTGGGCTGGGGGCTGCTGGTGAATTGTCCTCCGGCACGCTGGCCCCGGGGTTCACCAATCAGCCGGCAGGGCTTTGGGGTGTCGGCCGCGAGGTCTCGATTGGCAAGGACACGCCTTCGGGCCATTGGGAAATTGCCGGAGTGCCGGTCCCCTTCGCCTGGGGCTATTTCCCCCGGACCGAACCGACCTTTCCTGATGAACTGATCGCCGATTTTATCGCCGAGGCCGGGCTGCCGGGCATTTTGGGCAACAAGCACGCCTCGGGCACGGTCATCATCAATGAACTAGGCGAAGAGCATATCAGGAGCGGCAAGCCGATCTGCTATACCAGCGCCGATAGTGTCTTCCAGATTGCGGCCCATGAAACCCATTTCGGCCTTGACCGGCTCTATGAGATTTGTGAGATCGCTTTCAAATATACAGCGCCCCTCAAGATTGGCCGCGTCATTGCCCGCCCCTTTGTCGGCGAGGACGCAACCAGTTTCAAACGCACCGGCAACCGCCGCGATTTTGCCATTGCCCCGCCTGAACCCACCCTGCTCGACCGCAACCAGCAGGCCGGGCAGCAGGTTTTTGCCATTGGCAAGATTTCCGATATCTATGCCGGGCACGGGGTGACCCACAAGATGAAGGCGAGCGGCAATATGAACCTGTTCGACCGCACGCTGGAGGCCATGGAAATGGCTGATGACGGGGCGCTGATCTTCACCAATTTTGTCGATTTCGACCAGGATTTCGGCCATCGCCGCGATATCCCCGGCTATGCCGATGCACTGGAACAGTTCGACCGCCGCCTGCCCGAACTGGTCTCCAAAATGCGCGACGACGATCTGTTGGTGCTGACGGCAGATCATGGCAATGATCCCAGCTGGAGCGGCACCGACCATACCCGCGAACAGGTGCCGATCCTTTGCTTTTCGCCGGCGCTGGCCGCCGGTTCATTCGGGCTGCGCCCGACCTTTGCCGATATCGGTGAATCTATTGCCCATTGGCTCGGCCTGAAGCCGGGACGGCACGGCACAAGTTTTCTCTAAAAGACAGGAATGCGAGGCACATGGAAAATGTAACGGTCGTCGACCACCCGCTTGTTCAGCACAAGCTCACCATCATGCGCGACAAGGAGACCTCGACCGCCAGTTTTCGCCGTCTGCTGCGCGAGATTGCCCATTTGCTCTGCTATGAGGTGACGCGCAATCTCGAACTCGAAACAGTCGAGATCGAAACACCGATGGAGACGATGCAAGCGCCGACCCTCAAGGGCAAGAAACTGGTTTTCGCCTCGATCCTGCGGGCAGGCAATGGTCTGCTCGAGGGCATGCTGGATCTGGTACCCGCGGCCCGCGTCGCCCATATCGGGCTTTATCGCGATCATGACACGCTGCAGCCGGTTGAATATTATTTCAAGGCGCCGTCAGACGTGGCGGACCGCCTGGTGATCGTGGTCGACCCGATGCTGGCGACCGCCAATTCCGCCATTGCCGCTGTTGACCGCTTAAAACGCCGGGGTGCCAATAATATCCGCTTTCTCTGCCTGCTGGCCGCTCCTGAAGGCGTTGCGGCCTTCACCAAGGCGCATCCCGATGTGCCGGTTTTTACCGCCGCTATCGACCAGAAATTGAATGAGCAGGGCTATATCGTCCCCGGCCTTGGGGACGCCGGTGACCGCATGTATGGCACGCGCTAAAGCGCAAGCGATCCCGCGCTACCAGATGGCGGCGCGGGATCGCTTGGCTTAAGAGGCCTTGAGCGGCAGGCCGAGTACAATCAGTTCGGCGCGCAATTGCGCAGGGTCTTTGAAGTGAATGCCCTTCATGCCGAATTTGCGGGCTGAGGTGATGTTGGTTTCATTATCGTCGATGAAGACGCAGCTCTCGGGATCGAGGCTGTAGCGTTCGCAAAACACCCGGTAGATGCGGGGATCGGGCTTGACCAGTTTTTCGAGCCCGGACACCACAACGCCATCGAATTTCTCAAGAAACGGCCAGTCCGGCAGACACGATACCCATTTCTCCCAGGAGAAGTTGGTGATGGCAAAGGTGGGGATGTCGGCGGCAACCAGTTCGTCGTGAATGGCGACAGTGCCCTCGATAATGCCGCCGAGGGTTTCCTTCCAGCGCTGGTCATAGGCCTGGATTTCGCGCCAATAGCGCGGGAAGCGGGTGATGAGCTTGGCGACGCCTTCGGCATAGATATCGCCGGCATCGAATTCGAGGTTCCAGTCCAGCGTGCAGATGTGGTCCTGAAACCATTGCGCTTCCTCTTCGGTCTCGAAGAGCTTGCGGAACAGATAGAGCGGGTTCCAGTCGACGAATACGCCGCCCAGATCGAATACGGGGATGATATCGTCATTCATTGGGGGAAGCTCCGCATGGTATTTCAGATATGCGGGCTATCGCATGCACGAAGGACAAGCGCAAGCGCCGGGCAGGATGGGCTCATCGCGCGGAAAAATAGGGCAAAGCCTATTTAATGTCGATAAAATCGCCAAAGCGGGGCGCGTAGAAATATTCCTTGGAGAGCGGAATACCGGATTTATAGACAAAGCTGGTAATGGGTTGGTACATCATCGAGGCTTCCGAGACGATGACCCAGGTGCCACTGGCGATATCCGTGAACGCTTTGGGCAGAGTAAAATCTGCATCTTTTGGATAGGGCGTGCCACCGTTATAGCCTTCACTCCAGATGACTGTTCCCTTGCCGGACCCATCGACGAATACGTTCGATACTACCTGGCGCAGAAGAGTAGCGCTTTGGGGCGTGACGGTGATGGTTGCAGCCTTGAACAGATCATTCAGCTCTGCATGAGTCAGATCACCCTTGGTTTGCGCAACGAGATCGCCCAGGGTTGCCGCCGCAGATGTCAGGCGCCGGTCATAGGACAGCGCCCGGCTGGCCTCGACCGCGCCGATATACATCAACAGCAAGAGCGGCATGATCAAGGCAAACTCGACCGCCGCCACGGCGTCATTGGCGCGGCAAAAGCGTTTGCAGCAGGCCCGTGCCCGGGACAATAGATCGCGACTATCCACCGAAGGGCTCATTGCGCCACACCTCCGCAGAACCCATCAACATTGTCCCGTCGGACAGCGATTGCAGGTTGAAACCCATAATGTCGAATATGGTGTCCCATTTGTAATAGACCTCAGCAATGACAATGCTTTTGCTGACACCAGGATTATATTGTTCCACCAGAATCCAGTCATTGGTGTCGGGGTCTATGGGCTCGCTGATATTAGCTGCCGCAAAAGTGTTCACCGTACGGACCCTGACCATAAGCTTGTTGCAATCAAACATGCCAAACGCACGATCACAGACCTTGTTGCGAAAAGTGGGCAGACTATAGTCGTTTTGCTGAGCTTCGCCTGTACGAATAAGGCGCACGCTGTCATGCAGGGCACTTTGCAGGATATTGCTGGCAAGAAAGGTCACCGAGGTTTCCATGATCGCGGCGATAACCGCAAAAAAGGGGAGAGCGAGCAGTCCAAACTCGATAACCGTTACGCCCCGTTCGTCGCGCGCAAATTCGCGCCGCAACCGCAGTGCGGACAAAAAACCGGAATTCGATCTGGACTTCATGTTTTTCATAATGACCACACGCAAAACTTGAACAGGTCAATATCTATATTGCCCATGCCTAACTGAATGTTAGAATTGGGGCAAATAAAACGCCTAATTATTCTACTGGTGAATGCCCTGTTAACGCATCAGGATCAAATAGATGCTGGTTTATTCGGCATTGCTCTCCACCATCGATGCCGAGGCGATGGATTGTGAGGTGAAGCCGGTTTCATCGCCAAGGGTGACTGTGGGCTGGCACGTCGGTTCACAAGCGAGCGTGGTGCGTGATTGTCCCATATAGACAGTCACAACGTCTGCATGGGTTTCGACCACTTCGACCAGTGTGTCGGCCACCGGATTGCCGGCGCTGTCGAGCACGATCAGATTGGTCTGGCCAAAACTCTTGCCGGTCAGGATCAGTGTCTGGGGATCCTGGATGGTCACATCGGCAATGCCTGGATTGCCGATAATGACGGTGGCTGCCGGCGCGTTGATGCGCAAGACCCGCGCCATGTTGACATTGACCAGCACCGCATTCTCAGCGGCGAAGGCTGCCTGTCCCGCCGGGGCGGCCATGACCAGAAGGCTAGCGAGCAGAAGATTGCGGATTTGGACAGACATGAAACTCACCCGGTACTGAAAATATGGCTTTCCCAATTGTTGCCGGGAATGGTGAATATTTGGCAAACAACACAATAATGGAATTTGCGAGCCCCCAAACAGGCCTAGCCAGACCGGGAGGTTAGGATAGATGTCAGGAGGCAGGGGCGATGTCCCGTTGCTCGTGGATGTTCCAGATGTCGGCTTTGATGGTTGTTAACCAATTGAAAAGTATAGATTAAACAAGGCGAGTTAGGGCCGATTCTAACGATCCAATTAATCTAATTTCAACACGTCAAGGTTAGCTTTTGGCCGTTCGATATGTGACGTGTCGAGCGGTACTGTCACCTTGAGTGACGTGGAGTTAAGGAGTTGAATTCTATGAATATTGTAACACGGTTCTTGAAAGACGAGTCTGGTGCAACGGCTATTGAATATGGCCTCATCGCTGCCCTGATCGCTGTTGGTATTATTGTTGCTGCCGGTACCATCGGCACGCAGCTGAATGCGACCTTCACCAAGATCGGCACCGAATTGACCACGGCGAATACCGCCACTTAATTCTGTGGCTGGGGGCATGCCTCCCGGGTATCAAAGAATTCGAAGGGAGGCATGCATGCCTCCCTTTTTGTTTGCCGTTTTTTAAGGCCGTATATGCAGAATGGCGGGAGACAAGCCGAGGGTTCCCAATGCTGAACATGTTGTTATTGTTGATTTTTCCCGCGCTGATGGCCTATGCTGCCTGCTCGGATTTGCTGACGATGCGCATTTCCAATCGGGTTTCTCTCCTGTTGATTGCCGGCTTTGTCGTCGTTGCGTTTGTCGCGGGGCTGTCCTGGCCGGCGATTGGCATGCACGCCGGATTAGCAGCCATTGTGCTGGTGGTGGCCTTTAGCTTTTTTGCATTTGGCTGGATCGGCGGGGGCGATGCAAAGCTGGCGGCGGCAACGGCATTGTGGTTGGGGCCTGATTTGGCACTCTCATATTTGATGCTGGCCGCTTTGTTCGGCGGTGTGTTGACACTCATTTTCCTTCTCGTCCGGCGTTATGCACTGCCCGCAGGGCTGTTGCGCATGGGCTGGGTTGTGCGTTTGCACAACAGGTCGGAAGGCGTGCCCTATGGCATCGCACTGGCGGCGGCGGCAATGATAATTTACCCGCAAACTACAGTATTCCATATATTCGCAATTTAAATTATTTGTTCGGGCTGAATATTAATATCTTGTTTACTTTATCTTAAAAGGTCCGGTTAACCAAAACTTGACCCTTTTTGGTCAGACTGACGGCAATCAAAGTTGGGCGTGTTGTGCCCATAGTGATCTGGAGTTGGGTAATGGGACGGGCGCGTATTCTGCTATTGGTTGTCGCAATCGTTGCGGGAGGGCTCGCAGCCTTTCTTGCTACACGGGGTGGGCAGGTGCCGGATCCGGTAACCGTCACCGAGGTCCAGCAGGAAACCAGGGAACAGGTGTTGGTTGCCAGTCAGCCCATTGGCGTGGGTGAGCGCCTGAATGCGCGGGTCCTGCAATGGCAGGATTGGCCGTCCGGGGCGGTAAGATCCGAATATCTGACCAAGGCCGCGGCACCCGATGCGACCGAACAATTGGACGGGGCTGTCGCCCGTTTCGAGATTTTTGCCGGCGAGCCCATTCGTGAGGCCAAGCTGGCGCGGTCGGATCAGGGCTATCTGTCAGCAGTTATCACCCCCGGCATGCGTGCCGTCTCGATGGGTGTCACCGCCACATCCGGCGCGGGCGGTTTCATTACGCCCAATGACCGGGTTGATGTTGTCCTCAGCCGGGATACCCCCAATGGCACGCAATCGGAAACCCTGTTGCGCAATATCAAGGTCCTCGCCATCGGTGTGCGCCTTGGCGAACTCGGCCAGTCGGGTGGTGCCGATAGCGAGGAGCCTGAGGCCAAGACCTTTCAGAATGCAACAATTGCGACCCTTGAAGTCAATCCACGCCAGTCGGAAACAATCATCAATGCGTCCCAGATCGGCAACCTGAGCCTTGTGCTGCGCTCGGTGGCTGATTTTGCGGAAGTCATCGCGGCCGGGTCCGCCGGTAGCAATTCGTCCATCCGCATGATCCGTTACGGCAAGGAAAGAAATATTCTCACCAGCAGCGATGAAGCTGGTGGGGGCACATCGCCAGTGTCGGATAGTGGCGGGGATAGTGGTGGGGCTCCGTATATTTCAGGTTCCGACGGGGTAGAGCCGGACATGAACCCGCTCCCCGTGCCGCAATAGAATTTAAGGGCAAAACCGATGATTAAAAATCACACTCATTTCTGCACCCGCCCGCGCCGTCCTGTCCGGCTGGCCCTTGGTGCTGCCGCGTTGGTTTTAGGCTTGGGCTTGCCGCTCATGTCGCCGGCCATGGCCGGGCAGCGCGCCAATCATTTGCAGGTTTCACGTGCCGAAACCGGTGCCACACAGCGCCTGGAAGTGGGGCAGAACAAGTCGCTGATTGTCGACCTGCCGACAAATGTGCGTGAAGTTATTGTCTCGCAACCTGACGTTGCCACCGCGATCATGCGCTCCAAGCAGCGCGCTATTGTGCAGGGTATAGCGGTCGGGGAGACCAATATTTTCTTCCTCGATGCCAATGGTGCCCGCATTTCCGTGCTCGAGATTTCAGTCAACGCCGATGCATCTAGCCTTGAAGGCACAATTGCCCGCATTGTCCCTGGCTCGCGCATCCGCGCCGAAGCTTTTGGTGTGCGTGTTGTATTGTCCGGTTCTGCCCAGTCCGATGATGATGTGCAAAAAGCCATAGCGATTGCCGGGCAGTTTGCCCAATCGCCGGACAATGTGGCCAGCATTGTGACAGTTGAAGGCTCACAGCAGGTCATGTTGAAGGTCACTGTCGCCGAAGTCTCGCGCGAAGTGGTCAAGCAGCTCGGTATCAACCTCAGCGCATCATTCTCCAGCGGTAATCTCACCACCAGCCTGTTGAGCCAGCCCGGCCTTGGCGGTGCCTCCAATGTCGTTGGCACCAATGCGATCAAGGGCGGGCTTGCCGCCGGCAACCTGGCCATTGATGCGACATTGCGGGCGCTGGAACGGCGCGGTGCTGTGCGCACGCTGGCAGAGCCGACACTCACGGCGCTTTCCGGTCAGGAAGCCAAATTTCTCGCTGGCGGCCAGTATCCTGTACCCGCAGGCTATGACAATGGCGTGGTTACTTTCGAATTCCGCCAGTTTGGTGTCGATCTGACATTCACGCCCACGGTCAAGTCGCGTGGCCTGATCGGACTGACGGTCGAAACAAAAGTGTCCGAACCGACCACCGAAGGCGGCTTTACCATCGGTGATGTGACGGTGCCGGCGACCAAGGAACGTCAGGCCAGCACATCGGTCGAATTGCAATCCGGATCAACCCTCGCCATTGCCGGGTTGATGGAAGACAAGGTGCGCCAGCAGTTCAATGAATTGCCGGGGATCAGCAAACTGCCGATCCTGGGCGCGCTGTTCCGCTCGCGTGATTTCGTCCATTCGCAGACTGAACTGCTGATCCTTGTGACCCCCGTTCTCGCCCAGTCGGGCGGGCCGGTTGATTTGCCGACAGACCACATGATTCTGGCCGGCGATGCCGAGGCGACATTCCTGGGGCATATGGAAAAGCTCTATGGCGTCGGTGGCGCATCCGGTGGCGGCCAGTATCAGGGTTCTGTGGGATTTGTATTGGACTAGAGGCAGGTGTGAAACCCTGCCGCAATGTCCGAAGGAGTATTGAAGATGAATTTTGGAAATGATGGTTCCGCGGAGAACGGCGCACCTGAGATCATATCGGGTGCGCGCATGGTGCCGCGGATCACCATCCAGGCTTTCTGCGAGCATTCGCAAACCGCAGAGCTGATCGAGATGACCATTCATGACCGGCGCATGTCGCGCGCGGCCTTGACGACGCATAATGGCGGCATTGAGGGTGCGATGGAAACCTATCGCGACAACCCGACGCCAAATCTCATCATTATTGAGACAACCCTGCCGCGCGAGCAGCTTGTTGCCGGCCTGAACAGGCTTGCCGAAATTTGCGACGCGGGCACGCGGCTGATCGTTCTGGGGCATGTCAACGATGTCATCTTGTATCGCGATCTCATCCGTTTCGGTGTCTCCGAATATCTGGTCCTGCCGATCGAACCTCAGGTCCTCGTCGATGCCGTTGTCGAGCTGTTTGCCGCCGAGGGCGGTGCGCCCATCGGGCGAACCATTGCTTTTCTGGCCGCCAAGGGCGGCGCGGGGTCGTCGACTGTCGCGCATAATGTCGCCTGGTCTTTGGCTGAGAGCGTTCGTCAGGACGTGCTGATCCTCGATATGGATCTCGGATTTGGCACGGCAGGTCTCAATTTCAACCAGGACCCCCCACACGGCCTTGGCGATGCGGTTTTCTCCAATGAGAAGATCGATTCGGTAATGCTGGACCGGCTGATGTCGAAGGCCGCCAATCACATCAACCTGCTGACGGCACCGGGCACGCTGGAGCGGACCTATGATGTTGACGACCGGGGGTTTGAGCAGATCATCGAACTCGGTCAGCAGAATGTGCCGATTGTATTTTTAGACATCCCCCATGTCTGGACCGGCTGGGTGCGCCATACACTTGGCACGGTTGATGAGATTGTCATCGTGGTTGAGCCTGACCTGGCCAATCTGCGCAATGCCAAGAATCTTGCTGATACGCTCAAGAAAATGCGCCCGGGTGAAGCGGAACCGATGCTTGTGGTCAACCGCGTCGGCGTGCCCAAGCGGCCCGAAATTACGCCTGCCGATTTCGAATCCTCGGTTGAGTGCCGGCTGGTGGGCGAAATCGGCTTTGATGCGGCAACCTTTGGTACCGCCGCCAATAATGGCCAGATGATCGCGGAAGTCTCCAAAAACCATGCGGCCAACGAGATATTCAGGGCCATCGGCATGGAAGTTACCGGGCGGGCAGCAAGCGCCTATCCGGAAAGAAAGAGTGCCTTTACGCTTCCCGCAGGGCTGACAAAATTGCTCAAGCGGGCCTAACGGGAAAAATCAGATGTTTGGCAAGCGCACAAGTTTTGGCGGCAATACGGAAAATCCAACTGCGGCACCGGTGCGGCCGACGCCTGCACCTGCCCAACAGGCCGCGCCGCGCCCCAGCCCTGAACCTGCCGTAGTCCAGAAATCGGCGGCATCGAAACTTCAGGACGAGGTGATGGACGTAAAGCCGGAGGCCTCTGGCCGTTCGGATAATTACTTCCAGACTAAATCGACGATTTTTACAGCGCTGATCGATTCCATCGATCTCAGCCAGTTGGCAAGCATGGATGCGGAATCCTCTCGCGAGGAAATCCGCGACATTGTCTCCGAAATTATCGCCCTCAAGTCGATCGTCATGTCGATATCCGAGCAGGAAGACCTGCTTGAGGATATCTGCAACGATGTGCTCGGCTATGGGCCGCTCGAACCACTGCTCGCCCGCGACGATATCGCTGATATCATGATCAACGGCTCGCAGAAGTGCTATATCGAAGTCAACGGCAAGGTGAAGCTGACCAATGTGCGCTTCCGTGACGATGCGCATTTGATGAATGTCTGCCAGCGCATTGTGAGCCAGGTTGGCCGCCGCGTCGATGAAAGCTCGCCCATATGCGACGCGCGTCTGCCGGATGGGTCTCGTGTCAACGTGATTGCGCCCCCGCTATCGATCGACGGTGCCGCGCTGACCATTCGTAAGTTTAAAAAGGACAAGCTGACGCTTGCCCAGTTGGTCAAGTTTGGCTCGATTTCGGATGATGGTGCCGAGGTGCTGCGTATCTTGGGCCGGGTGCGTGCCAATATCCTGATTTCCGGCGGTACCGGTTCGGGCAAGACAACCTTGTTGAACTGTTTGACCGCCTTCATCGAAAAAGACGAGCGGGTCATCACCTGCGAGGATTCCGCGGAACTGCAATTGCAGCAGCCCCATTGTGTCCGTCTTGAAACCCGCCCGCCCAATCTCGAGGGTGAGGGCGAAATCACCATGCGTGATCTGGTCAAGAACTGCCTGCGTATGCGCCCTGAACGCATCATCGTCGGCGAAGTCCGTGGCCCTGAGGCCTTCGATCTCCTTCAGGCCATGAACACGGGCCATGATGGATCCATGGGCACCTTGCACGCCAACTCGCCGCGTGAAGCTCTGTCCCGTCTTGAATCCATGATCACCATGGGCGGCTATTCGCTGCCCTCGCGGACCATTCGCGAAATGATCGTCTCCTCGATCGATGTCATCGTGCAGGCTGCGCGTCTGCGCGACGGTTCGCGCCGTATCACTCACATTTCCGAAGTATTAGGCATGGAAGGCGAAGTCATCGTCACCCAGGACGTCTTCGTCTACGATATTCAGGGTGAAGACGCGCAAGGCAACCTTTTGGGTGTGCACCGTTCAACCGGCATCACCAAACCGCAGTTCAATGAGCGGGCCCGTTACTTCAACGAGGAAGCCAATCTGGTCCAGGCGCTGGAGAACGCCAATACCGAGCACCGCAATATGGTTGAGAACTAGGAGTTATCATGTCACCGCTTCTGCTCGCCCTGCTTGCTTTTATCTCGATCGGTGCGCTCGGCTTTGCCTTCGTCCCGGCGCTTTTGGGGAATGGTCGCGCTGATAAACGGCGCAAGGCCCTGCAGGGGAATTACCAGGAAAACCGGGTCACCCTCGGGGCTGAACGCTCCAAGGAAGACCGCCGGAAATCCGTGCAGGAAGCGCTCAAGCAGCAGACTGACGCACTGAAAAAACGCAAGAAAAACGTGGCCCTGCAGGCGCGTATTTACCAGGCCGGCATGAAGACCAAGCGGAGTGTGTTTATCCGCAATGCCGTAATCCTCGGGATCATTGTCTTCGTTGTCTGTTTCGTGGTCGGCGTGCCGCCATTGTTCGCTTTGGTGTTCGGGGCTGCAGGTGCCTATGTATTGCCGATGTGGTTTCTCAAATTCCGCCGCAAACGGTTTCAGAACAAGTTTCTCGATGAATTACCGAACGCCGTTGATGCGATCGTGCGCGGCATCAAATCGGGCATGCCCCTTAATGACTCCATCCGGCTTGTCGCGAGGGAAATCAAGGAGCCGGTGCGCTCTGAATTCGGCCGCATCATTGAGCAGCAGTCGGTTGGCAAATCGATGATGGAAGCGGTGCAGGTGCTTTATGAGCGTGTGCCGCTGCCTGAGGTGAATTTCTTTGTTGTCGTTATTACCGTGCAGCAGCAGGCCGGTGGTAATCTGTCCGAAGCGTTGGGCAATCTTGGCCGCGTCTTGCGCAACCGCAAGAAAATGAAATCCAAGATTCAGGCGATGTCGTCCGAAGCGAAGGCGTCAGCCATGATTATCGGTGCCTTGCCTTTTATCGTTGGTACGCTTGTGAGCCTCGCTAGCCCCGGTTACCTCGGGCCCCTTTTCAGTACGACACTGGGGCATGTGTGGTTGGGTGTCGGCGCACTGATGATGTTCACCGGCGGCTTCATCATGAACCGCATGATTCAATTCGATTTTTAGGACCGGCAGATGAAATTTGTTGAACTGCTGACCAATCGTGATTTTTTAATGGGCCTCTTGGCTGCTGTTTCTGTGGCGGCGATTGTTTTCACGTTCGGCGCCCAATTCACTGACCGTTCGGCCATGCGCAACCGGATCAAGCGGGTGGCGCTTGAGCGCGAACGCATGCGGGCCGAGGAAATGGCCCGGCTGCGCGCCATGAGTGAAAGCAAGGGCTCGATCCGCGGCAATACCGAATCCAAAAGCTATATGAAGGCTGTGGTGGAAAAATTCTCGCTGCAAAAAGCCTTCGCTGACGAGAACACGATGGAGAGCCTCCAGCGTGCAGGCTATCGTGGTCGCGGGCCATTGACCACCTATCTGTTCATGCGCTTTGTGACCCCTTTCGTGCTGTTCGGCCTATCTTTGCTTTATCTCGTATTGATCCAGCTTGAGGGGCAGCCATTTTTCATGGTTTTCGCCTATGCCATGGGTATCGGCATTGTCGGGTCGTACCTGCCGGTCATCCTGTTGAAAAACCGGATCGGCAAACGCCAGCAATCCATTCGCCGGGCCTGGTCGGATTGCCTGGATCTGCTGCTGCTTTGTGTTGAAAGCGGCATGTCGATCGAGCATGCATTCAAGCGTGTTGCCAAGGAAATTGGCGAACAAAGTATCGCGCTGGCCGAAGAACTGACATTGACGACAGCTGAACTCTCCTTTCTCGAGGATCGCACACGAGCCTATGAAAATCTCGGGCGTCGTACGGGCCTTGATGGCGTGCGCTCGGTGATGACGGCTTTGATCCAGTCTGACAAATACGGCACATCAGTGGGTCAGGCTTTGCGCGTCATGGCGGAAGAAGGCCGTGAAAACCGCATGATAGAGGCCGAGAAAAAAGCCGGTGCCCTGCCGCCCAAGCTCACAGTACCGCTGATCCTGTTCTTCCTGCCGGTCCTGTTCATCGTGATCATGGCACCTGCGGCGATCAAGATACTTGGCCCCGGCGGCACTCTGGCCGGTGGTTAAACGGGCAACGGCTAAAAGCCTCAGCTCTATGCCTTTGATACAAAAAAGCCCGGCGCTGCTTTTGCAGGCCGGGCTTTTTTAATGCATCATAAGTGTCTTATTTTGAATCCTTGATCACATCCCAGCGATTCTGCTGGGTCAGCAGCGCCCGGATATAGGCCATGTTGGATTCAACCTGCTCGGGTGGCAGGGTCTGGGCATAAATGGCGCGGGATTCATCAAACCGGCCCTGAAGCCCGAGGACGAGAGCCAGATTTTGCCGGATCTGGCTGGTTGCACCTTGCATGGCCACAGCCCGGCGCAAATGCGCCTCGGCCTGTGACAGGTCATTGGTCATGGCATAGGAGAGGCCGAGATTAGCCTCAAGCGAGGCCCGTCCCGGTGAGATCGTCAAGGCCTGCTGATAGAGCTGGCGGGCAATCTCGTGCTCGCCCATCTGATCGAGAATAGCCCCCTTGACCGACAGCGCGTTCCAGTCCGGACGGTCCGGGCGGATGGTTTGTTCAATGATCTCGAGGGCCTGCGCGAACTTGCCATCGGCAGTCAGCGCCTTGGCATAGGCAACTTTGATATCCGGGTCATTGGGAGAATAGGCGATGGCCTGCTGCAACACGGCAACGGCCTGGCCGGTCTGTCCCACCGAACGCAAGGCAGCCGCAAACTGGATGGCGGTGTTTCTGTCGCGCGGGTTGGCGGAATAGCGGCCCGATAGCTGGGCGAGATTTTGCTGCGCCTGGGCCTGCGACAGGCCCGAATAATCGGGTGTCTGCATGGTCGTGCGATTGCTGGCGCAGGCGCTCAGCGCCAGAGCGGCAACACCGGCAAGCAGCAAGGTGCGAAAGGATTTTGGCTTTGAACTAAAAACGCGCAACACGGGGACCTGTTCTCCAGCATGGCCGCCGAAAAGCGCGGCAGACCGTCCCCATTCAATAAATCATTAACCCTAACAGGCGGTTAAACCGAGCGCGCCGACCTTGTTGCCTGTCCCCGCTCAAAGGGCTAAACCTCGGGGACCTTGAAGGAGATTTCAGTTGGCAGCGCAAAAAACCAAAGCGGCAATTCCAGTGATCTGTGTGCCCGAAGGCGGGGTGGCAAAGGCGGATCTGTCGCCGCAGCATCTCAAATGGGCCGGGGCCAATGGCTTTAGCGGCCAGCGTGGCCGCCTGCTGGCGCTGCCCGATGAGCGCGGGACGCTGACCAGCTATCTGTTTGGCATGGGCGCCGCGACGGCCTCAGCAGAGCTGACCACCGGGCTGGCTTCAGCAGCGCTGGTGCCGGGGCATTATCAGCTGGTTGGCGCTTTCGGTGATCCCTTGCTGGCCGCATTGGGGTTTCGGCTCGGTGCCTATCGCTTTGATAAATATAAGGCCAATGGCGGGGCGGTGACGCTGGCAGCGATTGCCGGGGCGGATCCTGCCGAAATCGAGCGGCTGACCGAAGCGGCGTTCATTGCGCGCGACCTGATCAATACCCCACCCAATGATCTGGGGCCGGACGCATTTGATGCCGCCATCCGCGCCTTTGCCAAGGTTCGGAAAATGAGCGTGAAAGCCATTGTGGGCGATCAATTGCTGAAAGAGAATTTCCCCATGATCCATGCGGTCGGGCGCGCCAGCGCCGAGGCACCGCGCTTGATGGATCTCACCTGGGGTGACAAGACGCATCCAAAAATTACCCTTGTGGGTAAAGGCGTTACCTTTGATACCGGCGGGCTCGACATCAAGCCGGCATCGGGCATGCTGCTGATGAAAAAGGATATGGGGGGCGCGGCCAACGTGCTCGGGCTGGCGCATGCGATCGTTGATGCGAAGCTGAAAGTGCGGTTGCGGGTTTTGGTGCCGGTGGTGGAAAATTCGATTTCGGCTGCGGCGTTCCGGCCCGGGGATATTCTGCCCTCACGGGCGGGGTTGAATGTGGAGATCGGTAATACCGATGCGGAAGGGCGGCTGATATTGGCCGATGCCCTGGCGCTGGCGGATGAGGAAAGCCCCGAGCTGATCATCGATATGGCGACCCTGACCGGGGCGGCGCGGGTGGCGCTTGGACCGGAATTGCCGCCCCTTTATACCAGCGACGAGGATTTGGCAAAAACCCTTATGCTGTCGGGACTTGCAATGGATGATCCGCTCTGGCACATGCCGCTTTGGGCCCCGTATGACCGCCTGCTGTCCTCCAAAATTGCCGATGTGAATCACATCTCGAGCGGGGGCATGGCGGGGTCGGTAACGGCGGCCTTGTTCCTGCAGCGCTTCGTGAAAAAGGCGAAGGCCTGGGTGCATCTTGATATCTTCGGCTGGGCCCCGGAGCCGCGTCAGGGACGCAGTTTTGGCGGGACCGATCAGGGCATTCGCGCGGTTTATGACATGCTGAAACAACGCTTTTCGTAAGCCTTGTTTCAGTCTTTGTAAGCCCCCGGTTTCAGCCCTATATCAGGACCGCCCTAAGCCTTGCCGGTTATCAGGCCGCCACAACATGCGGTGCCCGGCGGCGGGTCTCGCCCGTAACCCGGAAGATATCGACGATCCGGTCGAGTTCTGAGGCTTGCGCTTCGGTCTGCTCGATGGCGGCATTGGTCTGCTCGACGAGGGCGGCATTGTGCTGGGTCATGTCATCCATCTGGCGGATGGCCATGTTCACTTCCTCAATCGAGGAAGCCTGGGCATGGCTGTCATCGGCAATGGTTTCCATGACCTCGGAGCTGGACCGCACGGCACTCAACAGGCTTTCCAGTTTCGCCGCTGCTTCGGCAACAAGCTGCGAGCCGCCCTTGACCTCATTGGCGCTCACTTCAATCAATTGCTTGACCTCATTGGAGGCATTGGCGGCGGACTGGGCCAGACGTCGGACCTCGACGGCGACCACGGCAAAGCCCTTGCCCGCTTCACCGGCACGTGCCGCTTCCACCGAGGCATTGAGGGCCAAGAGATTGGTCTGAAAGGCGATGTCGTCGATCAGGCCGATGATATTGGAAATCTTCGCCGACGAACTGGTGATCTGCTCCATGGCACCATTGGCGCGGCGCATGACTTCGCCGCCTTCCTCTGCGGTTTTGGAGGCGGTGCCGGCGCTGACGCTGGCCGCCTTGGCCTTGTCGGCATTGCGCGCCACCGTGGTCGCCAATTGCTCCATGGCTGCCGAGGTTTCCTCAATGGTTGCGGCCTGTTTGGTGGTGCGTTCCGAAAGGTCATTGGCCCCGGCGAGAATTTCACCGGTGGCGACCTTGAGGCCAGCACTGGCTTCCTTGAGCTGGCCGACAATGTCGTTAAGGCGGTCGCCCACGGCATTGGTATTGTCCTTCAACTGCGCAAAGGCCCCTTCATATTCGCCTTCAACCCGATGGGTCAGATCGGTCTGGGCCAGAGCGGTCAATACATTGAGCGTCTCGGACAGACCCCGGTCGACGGTGGCGACCAGATTATTGACCGACCCGGCCAGCGCATTGAGTTCGTTATCGGTAAAGCTGGCCTCGACCCGCTGCGAGAAGTCACCGGCAATGGCCGCATCGACCACCTCGCCAAATGACCGCTGCAGAACCTGCATCATCTCGGAACGTTCCCGCGCCCGTTCGGTGATCTGCACGGCCTCGGCTTCGGTCATTTCCGAAATGCGCAAGCCGTTCAAACGGAACACCTCGACGGCACCGGCCATTTCGCCGATTTCGTCCCGGCGCTGCTGATAGGGGACCTCAAGATCGAACCGGCCTTCGGCAAGCGGCCGCATGACCGCGTTGAGCCGCCGGATCTGGGTGGTGATAGTGGAGCCGATCGCCGTTGTCAGCCCGAGGGCCAGAACGGTTGAAATGCAGATGATACCGACAATGGCGGTATTCAGCCCGTCGCGTAATTCGGCCACCCGATTGCCCGCAGCGTGTGCCTCCGCAGCACCCTGCTGCCGGGAATCGTCAAGGGCGGCAAGCGTGGCACCGATGACCGAATCCAGCTTGACGAGGGCGGCGCGCACGGCATTGTCGCTGGCAACCCATTCATGGAAACTGGCGACATAGGTATCGAGCAGGCCCAGGATTTCCTGCTTTTGCGCCTTGGGCAGATAAAGCGGTGCGGCCTTGAAGGTCTCAAGCGCTGTATCAAAGCTGCTGATCACATCTTCATTGCGCGTCAGCCGGTATTCCCGGTCAAACCCGCGCAAGGACAAAAACGCCAGCGCGACCTTGTCGATGGCATAGCCGGCCTTGATGGCGGCATCGAGCGCCGCCTCGATATCGGAGGCAGACTGGTCCAGCTCCGCAAGGGAGCCAGGATGGCCGTCATAGCCGATTTCAAGCAGGGCGGTTTCTGTACGGGCTACACCATCCTGCAGGTCACCCAATGCTTCTGCGATGGCGGGCTCGGCCGTCAACTGGGTGGCCGCCGCGCTCAAGGCGTCGGTCTGTGCCTGTACGATCCCGTCGAGTTCATCGGTGGGGTTCAGGGAAAAGGAGCGAATGTTTTCAAGCAGTGCATTGGCGCGATTACCCACATTATGGAGAGCGTCGGCGCGCATGGCGGCGCTCAGTTCCGCTTCAATGGCGGTATTGATCTGGGAGAACTGCCAGAAATAGGTCCCGGCGATCATGGCCATGCTGACCAGTGTGACCGCACCGATGGCAATCATTTTTGTGCGGATGCGAAGGGTGGGGAGATGGAATCCTGATCGGGGGACAGTCGGTTGCAAGCTTGATACTCCAGCTAAAATATAAGTGCCCGGCATCCATCGTACAGATGATTGAGCCGCGCATGGCCTCGTCCCTGCCGCTAATGTTAGGTGGTGAAACCTCAACAAAAGGTCAACAAAGCCGGGTGGTTTGGCCAGATTGTGCCTCTAATTGCTAATTGACTGACGCAAGTAAATAGTTGATATAGTCAACTAAATCATGTGAGAGGTCATCATGTCCGCCCCAAACCCGCAGATAGCCGCCATTCGCGCCTTCAATCGCTTTTATACGCGCGTCATTGGTCTGTTGAATGAAGGGATCATGCAATCACCGTTTTCGCTGACGGAAGCGCGGGTGATTCATGAGATCGGCAAGCGTGGCCGCACCCAGGCCAGCACCCAGGCCAGCACCCTGGCCCTGGAACTGGGCATTGATCCCGGCCAGATGAGCCGGCTGGTCTGGCGTCTCTCCGACAAGCAATTGCTCGCCTCCACCACAGAGCCGGGCGACCGGCGCGCCAATATGCTGTCGCTGACGCCTGAAGGCGATCTGGCCTATGCCGAACTGAATGCGATGAGCGATGCGGGTGCCGAAGCGCTGGTGGCAGATCTGAGCCCGCCCCAGCGCCAGCAACTGGTCGCCAGCATGCAGACCATCCAGACCCTTTTGGGCGGGGCCCGTGAACCATCGCCTTTGATATTGCGCCCGCACCGGCTGGGGGAGCTGGGTTGGCTGATCCATCGGCAGGCCGTGCTCTATAATCAGGAATATGGCTGGAACAGCGCATTCGAGAGCCTGATCGCCAAAATCTATGCCGATTTCGAGACTGCGCCGCAAAGCCCGGCCAAGGGGCTGTGGATTGCCGAATATCAGGGCGAGGTGGCCGGGTCGGTGTTTATTGTACCTGCCGAGGGCGATGATCCCGGCATGGCGCAATTGCGCATGCTCTATGTCGAGCCCGCCGCAAGGGGGCAGGGCGTGGGACAAAGACTGGTGGCAGAGGCGGTAAAATTTGCGCGCGATTCAGGCTATGACAGTGTCATGTTGTGGACGCAGGATTGCCTGACCTCCGCCCGCCGGATTTATCAGGGGGCCGGCTTTGTGCTGATCCGCGAGGATAAGCACCATTCCTTCGGCCATGATCTCAACGGGCAATATTGGCAACTGGATTTTAAGGGCTAATAGCGGTTGAGGTTTTGATGGGTGCTGCGCGCCGGATGAGGGGTGGCAAGAGCGGAATTCACGGGCAAAGAACCCCTCACCCCAACCCTCTCCCCAAAGGGGCGAGGGGGTTAAGAAGGCCGGGGCAGGCTTCGAACTCTTCATCCCTTTCCCATCGAGGGGAGGAAAGGGGGGCCGGTCGCCTCATTCTTTGCTTGCTCCGATCCTCATCCTGAGCTTGTCGAAGGATGGGCGGTACGTGCGGTGTTGAAACCCTCGTGGTTCGACAGGCTCACCATGAGGGTTGGGAATGCCGCGCATAACCCAGGTAACCCCTTTTGCCCGGACTTGATCCGGGCATCCATTCGGTGTGGCGGGTATCGTATGGAC
>Ga0209344_10001284_pt1 | contig 33863 bp, 29 predicted proteins | sample Cruoilmetagenom6_FD_187293 | JGI IMG/M metagenome (GOLD analysis project Ga0209344, IMG submission 187293) | Oil polluted marine microbial communities from Coal Oil Point, Santa Barbara, California, USA - Santa Barbara Oil Seep Sample 6 (SPAdes)... | ecosystem: Environmental > Aquatic > Marine...
AGCTAGCCGATACGATCAAAACGGAAGAGCTGCTCGGCCTGGAGCAGCGCGAGGTGCTGCATCGTCTCTATCACGAAGAGACCGTGCGCGTTTTTGAACCCAAAGCGCTGCGCTTTGGCTGCACCTGCTCCCGGGAGCGTATGAGCTACGCATTGCACTCTCTGGGCAAGGAGGAACTGCGCGATATTTTGCACGAGCAGGGGGCTATTGATACCCAATGCCACTTTTGCCATACGAAATATCACTACACAGCAGCGGATATTGAAACTTTGTTGGACGACCCCGAAGCGCCATCGCCCACGATTCACTAACTATGTAGTCGAAAGCGTATACCAGGGCGACTACCTGCTGTACTAGGAGCGCCATTGTATTCAATGATTTTGGCGGTTCTTGCAAACGACTGTTTTAATTTTTACTGCGTTGCAACACAAAATGTAGTGCCTTTGTAGTAGTTTAACTACAAGATATTTGATCTTCGCCCCCGTTTCCTGGGGGCTTTCTTTTTGCCATAATGCGCCGGACTTCAGCGCACCCAGCCGGTTTTACAGTGGTTGGGATGAACATCAAGGCGTCGGTGACGCCCGGTAAATCGAGAGAAGCCCAGGAATCGACATGACCACGACTCAAGCCGCTCCCCAATCACACGTTAATCTCAGCAGCGCCGAACTAGTTGAGCGCGCAGTGGCACGTGGCGAAGGACGCCTCTCAGCCAACGGCGCCTTGGTAGTCAATACCGGCCTGCGCACCGGCCGCTCACCGAAAGACCGCTATATCGTTGATGAACCCTCCACTAGCAGCCAAATCGATTGGGGCAACGTTAACCAGCCCTTCGACGCCGACAAGTTCAACGCCCTGTGGGATCGAGTCAATGACCACCTGATCAGCCAAGAGCATTTTGTCTCTGAACTGCACGTGGGTAGTGATTCTACTCACTATCTGCCGGTGCGCGTCACCACCGAAACCGCTTGGCAAAACCTGTTTGGTCGTACCATGTTTGTGCGCCCGCTGGCCTACAATCAGGCGGTTAAAGACGAGTGGACGATTCTTAACGCCGCAGGTTTTGAGTGTGACCCTGCTCGCGATGGCACCAACTCTGATGGCTGCGTGATCATCAACTTCGCCGCGAAAAAAGTGCTTATCGCCGGTATGCGCTACGCCGGTGAAATGAAAAAAGCCATGTTCTCGGTGCAGAACTTTCTGCTGCCAGCCGCCGACGTACTCCCGATGCACTGTTCGGCGAACGTGGGTGAAGATGGTGAAACCTGTCTCTTCTTCGGTCTCTCTGGCACAGGTAAAACCACGCTCTCGGCGGATCAGGCGCGCTTCTTGATTGGTGACGACGAGCACGCTTGGGGCGACGGCATTGTCTTCAATATGGAAGGCGGCTGCTACGCTAAATGTATCGATCTTTCCGAGAAGAACGAGCCGGTCATTTGGAACGCCATCAAGTTTGGCACCGTACTTGAAAACGTGGTGCTGGACGACCGCCGTGAACCTGATTACGCCGACGATAGCCTGACGCAAAACTCTCGTGCCGCCTACCCGTTAGAGCACGTTGAGAAGCGCGTAGCGGAAAACCTGGCGGGCGAGCCGAATGCCATCGTGTTCCTGACCTGCGATATGTCCGGCGTACTGCCCCCGGTATCCATTCTTTCCAAAGAAGCCGCGGCGTATCACTTCCTGTCCGGTTACACCGCTAAAGTTGGCTCCACTGAAATGGGCTCCTCGGAAGGCCTGGCCGCCACATTCTCTACCTGCTTTGGCGCACCGTTCTTCCCGCGTCCTGCCCGTGAGTACGCTGATCTACTGATCAAGCGTGTCGAGAAAAAAGACGCCCAGGTGTACCTGGTTAATACCGGCTGGACCGGCGGCGCTTACGGCGAAGGTGGCGCACGTTTCTCCATTCCGACCACGCGTGCCATCATCAGCGCCATTCAGTCTGGTGTTCTGCGCGACATCGACACCAAGCACATTGATGGGCTCAATCTGCAAGTGCCGCTTGCCGTGCCGGGCGTCGACTCCAGCCTGCTCGACCCGCGTGAAACCTGGCAAGACCGTGACGCCTATGACCGTCACCTCAAAGACCTAGCGACCAAGTTCGTCGATAACTTCAAGAAATTTGAAGGCGTCAACGAAGCGATCATCAAGGCAGGCCCTCAGCTAGGCTAAGACGCCGTTGAGCTAGGTTTACAAAAATAAATGTATAGAATGGGGCAGCGCTACGGCACTGCCCCATTTTTGTGGACATGATTTTTTCGCCTAGCGGTGGTGCGTGGTTGAAAAAGCTAAGGAGCCTAACGTGAATTTCTGGACTCAAAAAAAGCTCGCCAGTATTCATAATCTGCACGATGTTGAGCGGCTGGCGCGGCGCAAGCTACCCAGGCCAATTTTTGGCTATATCGACCATGTCGCCGAGGATGGACGAACCCAGCGCGCGAACCTGAGCGCTTTTGATGAGTACTGCTTTTTACCCAAAGCCTTTGTCAATGTCTCGCAGATAGATCTGCACACCGAGCTTTATGGCAAACGCTACACCGTCCCGTTCGGTATCGCCCCCATGGGTATTAGTGCGCTTTCAACTTACCAGGGCGACTTAGTGCTGGCGCGGGCTGCAGCGAAGCGCAACTTGCCCATGATTATGAGTGGTTCATCGCTGGTGCCCATGGAGGAGGTGGCCAGGGTGGAAGGGGCCGACTGGTTCCAGGCATATCTACCGGGAACCCCAGAAGGTATCGAAGCGCTACTGGCGCGTATCCAGCGGGCCGGTTTCAAAAAACTCGTCGTCACCCTCGATTACCCGGTACCTCCTAATCCCGATAATTTCCGCCGTGCGGGGTTTTCATCGCCGCTGGAGCCAAGCCTGCGTCTAGCCTTGGATGGCTTGCTGCGCCCAGGCTGGCTGTGCAATACCTTCCTGCGCACCTTGTGGAAGCATGGCATGCCGCATTTTGAAAACAACTATGCCGAGCGGGGCGCGCCCGTTATCTCCCGCCAAGCCGCGCGGGATTTTTCGGGGCGGCGCCATTTTGACTGGGGTTATCTCGATTTGGTGCGGCGCCTTTGGCCCGATACATTGATCGTCAAAGGGATATTAAACCCGGAAGACGCAGTACGTGCTCAGCAGGCAGGGGTTGATGGCATTATTCTTTCAAACCATGGCGCCCGCCAGTTGGATTGCACTATTTCACCGCTCCAGGTGCTACCCGAGATCAAGCGTCGCGTGAGTGATATTCCCATTATGATCGACAGCGGCTTCCGGCGTGGCACCGACGTGATAAAGGCGCTGGCATTGGGGGCTGATTTTGTCTTTGTGGGGCGCCCCTTCAACTACGCCGCCGCCTGCGCAGGGCAGGCCGGGGTAGAGCATGTCGCCGATCTTTTACAACGTGAAATTGAGCGTAATATGGCGCTGCTCGGGCTGACCAGCCTCTCTCAGCTAGACCGCTCCTGCCTCTATCAACCAACAACCGGTGAGGCACCACCGGCTGCGGCAGACTGCATTAGATAAGGCTGCATTTCTATCCATTCCGAAATGCCCCATAAGCGCATGCCTTCGTCTTTAGCGGCCTGGATATCGGCGGGTAAAGCCAAGCTATTGAGGGGCCACATCAACGGCAACAATAAAACGAATAGCAGATGCGTTGCTTTTGCCATATCTCTACTCAGAAACCAAAGCGGTGAGGAAATCTTGAGAGCGGTGGGTGACGGCCTATCCATTCCGCTTCCGCTAATGCTTCGGCTTCCTGGCGTTCACTTTCATCCAACTTATCTTGGTTTCGACTCATAAGGCTGCTTGGAGAATTATCGCCACCCAGTTCATGTGATAGGGCATAAAGTATTGCCCATCCTTTAATGGGATCTTCTTCATTGATACAACGTTGATCGGGGGGATAGGACGGATCAAGGTAACACCAGCCTAAACCAAATCGGTTACTATAACTTCCGTTATCTGATGCTTGTACCATCCATCGCCAGCTAGTTTCGAAGTCTTGTTGCTCTCTATTGACACGTTCCATCTGCTCCATGGCGGGTACATAACCCTGCTCAGCCGCACGGCTAAACCAGCTTTCGGCAGCGTCCAAGCGACGACTTTTCGTAAAATACCAGCCTCGTCCGCCCATGATTCGGCGGCCCCACGTGTTTTGGGCTTCGGGAAGCCCGGCTTCGGCGGCACGTTTCAGCCACTTGCTTGCGCGGGTGGGGATGCCCAGCAAATTGTACACAGAGGTTACCCAAGAGGTATCGAGGTTGGCGTAGATGTAGTACATCGCCAGCATGGCCTCCGGGTCACCGGCTTCGGCTTTGGGTTGGGTGATTTCCAGCGCGGCCTCACGCCAGCCTTTTTCTTGCCAATCATCGCTGCCCTCGGGGCATCTGTCGCCGACGATACAGGCGCCGCCTTGAAATAAGCGAAGCATGGCATAGGGATCGCCTTGTTCGGCAGCCTTTAAATACCACTCCATGGCTTCAGTCGTTAAGCCCATATGACGCAAGCGATGTACTTCAGCCAGGTAGTACATTGCTTCCATATCACCCGCTTCTGCTGCGGGTTCCAAATATGGAATGGTTTCTACCGATATGCCAAGGCCATAGAGGCGCATACCTTCATCTTTGGCAGTCTGGATATCGGCGGGTAGCGCCCAGCTATTAAGTGACCACAACAACGGCAGCAATAAAACGAATAGCAGACACGTTGCTTTTGCCATATCTCTACTCAGAAACCAAAGCGGCGGGGAAATTTAGAGATAGGTGGCTGCCGACCTATCCATTCGGATTCCGCTAATGCTTCGGCTTCCTGGCGTTCGGATTCGGTCAACTCATCGTGGTGCCAGCTCATAACACTGCGGGATGAGCTATCTTCAATTTCATTATCTAAGCTATATAAAATCGCCCATCCTTTTATTTTGTCCAGCTCGTTCTGGCACCGTTCATCACGATCTGGCTCAAGATAGCACCACCCTACGCCTAACCGGCTATCATAGTTTCCATGCTGAGAAGCTTGTTCCATCCATTGCCAACTTGCTTCAAACTCTTCTTGATCTCTATTGACTCGCGCCATCTGCTCCATGGCGGGTACATAACCTTGTTCAGCCGCACGGCTAAACCAGCTTTCGGCGGCTTCCAAACGGCGGCTTTTAGTAAAGTACCAGCCTCGTCCACCCATGATTCGGCGACCCCACGTGTTTTGGGCTTCGGGCAGTCCTGCTTCGGCAGCCCGCTTTAGCCACTTGCTTGCCCGGGTGGGAATGCCCAGGAAATTGTAAACAGAGGTCAATCGTGAGGCATCGAGATTGGCGTAGATGTAGTACATCGCCAGCATGGCCTCCGGGTCGCCCGCTTCGGCTTTGGGCAGGGTGATTTCCAGCGCGGCTTCACGCCAGCCTTTTTCTTGCCAATCATCGCTGCCCTCGGGGCATCTGTCGCCGACGATACAGGCGCCGCCTTGAAATAAGCGCAGCATGGCATAGGGATCGCCTTGTTCGGCGGCCTTTAAATACCACTCCATGGCTTCAGTCGTTAAGCCCATATGACGCAAGCGATGTACTTCAGCCAGGTAGTACATTGCTTCCACATCACCTGCTTTTGCTGCGGGTTCCAAATAAGGAATGGTCTCTACCGATATACCAAGGCCATATAGACGCATACCTTCATCTTTAGCGGCCTGGATATCGGCTGGCAGCGCCCAGCTATTGAGAGGCCACATCAACGGCAGCAATAAAACAAATAGCAGACACGTTGCTTTTGCCATATCTCTACTCAGAAACCAAAGCGTCGGGGAAATCTTGAGAGCGGTGGTTGACGGCCTATCCATTCCGCTTCCGCTAGCGCCTCAGCCTCCTTCTTCTGATCTGCGGTTAATTCTTCTTGATTCCAATCCATAATATCTTCTGAATTGTTGTCTTCTAGCTCAACATGTAGTGCATAAAGAATTGCCCAGCCTTTAATAGGGTCTTTTTCGTTAACACAGCGCTGATCAGGAGGGTAAGACGGATCTAAGTAACACCATCCTAAACCTAGTCGATAGTCAAAACTTCCATGCAAGGATGCTTGCTCCATCCATTTCCAGCTTTCGTCAAAGTCCTGTTGCTCTCTGTTGACATATTCCATTTGCTCCATGGCGGGTACATAACCCTGCTCTGCCGCACGACTAAACCAGCTTTCGGCGGCTTCCAAACGGCGGCTTTTCGTAAAATACCAGCCTCGTCCGTTCATAATATGGTGCCCCCATCTGGTTTGGGCTTCGGGAAGCCCCGCTTCGGCAGCCCGCTTTAGCCACTTGCTTGCACGGGTGGGAATGCCCAGGAAATTGTAAACAGAGGTTAATCGAGAGGCATCGAGATTGGCGTAGATGTAGTACATCGCCAGCATCGCTTCCGGATCACCGGCTTCGGTTTTGGGCAGGGTGATTTCCAATGCAGCCTCGCGCCAATCGTCACTGCCCTCAGGGCACTCACCCCCAATGTATGCACCGCCTTGAAATAGTCGCAACATAGCGTAAGGGTCGCCTTGTTCGGCAGCCTTCAAGTACCACTCCATGGCGGCGGTAGTAAAGCCCATCATTTTTTGCCGCCGCTCTGACTCACCCATGTAATACATGGCGTCTACGTCGCCAGCGTCAGCCGCTTGACGCAAATAGGGCATGGCTGCTGTTGAGTGCCCAATGTTGTAAAGGCGCATGCCTTCATCTTTGGCGGCCTGGATATCCGCTGGCAGTGCCCAGCTATTAATTGACCACATTAGCGATAGCCAGAATACGAATAGTAGACGCGTTGCTTTTGCCATATCTCTACTCAGAAACCAAAGCGGTGAGGAAATCTTGAGAGCGGTGGCTGACGCCCTATCCATTCCGCTTCCGCTAACGCCTCAGCCTCCTTCTTCTGATCGGCGGTTAATTCTTCTTGATTCCAATCCATAATATCTTCTGCGCCTTTTCCACCCAACTCATGAGACATGGCATAGAGAATTGCCCAACCTCTTACTTTATTCTGTTCATTAGGACACCACTCTTCATCGTGACCTGGATCCAAATAACACCATCCCACTCCTAGTCGGCTATCAATATTTCCGTTATCGGATGCTTGTTGCCTCCACCGCCAGCTCTCTTCAAAGTCTTGTTGCTCTCTATTTACATAGTCCAATTGTTCCATAGCGGGAACATAGCCCTGTTCAGCTGCGCGGCTAAACCAGCTCTCGGCAGCTTCCAAGCGACGACTTTTAGTAAAGTACCAGCCTCGTCCGCCCATGATTCGGCGACCCCAGGTGGTTTGGGCTTCTGGGAGTCCTGCTTCGGCAGCACGTTTCAGCCACTTGCTTGCGCGGGTCGGAATACCCAGAAAATTGTAAATAGATGTCACCCAGGAGGTATCGAGGTTGGCGTAGATGTAGTACATCGCCAACATGGCCTCCGGGTCGCCCGCTTCAGCTTTGGGCAGGGTGATTTCCAGCGCGGCTTCTCGCCAGCCTTTTTCTTGCCAATTATCGCTTCCTTCGGGACATCGATCTCCCGCAATACAGGCACCTCCGCTAAATAGACGTAGCATGGCATAGGGGTCGCCATGCTCAGCAGCTTGTAAATACCATTCCATGGCTTCTGTGGTTAAGCCCATCATATTCTGTCGCCGCTCGGACTCACCCATGTAATACATGGCTTCTACATCACCAGCGCCAGCCGCTTGACGTAAGTAAGGCATGGCAGCAGTTGAGTGCCCTATATTGTAAAGACGCATTCCTTCATCTTTGGCGGCCTGGATATCCGCGGGTAGCGCCCAACTATTTAGTGACCACATTAATAGCGCAGCAAGCACACTTTTTTTAAATAACATGATGTTAATTATCCGTTTAATTTTCACGATAGCGCACCCGAGTACCGCGCCTTGTTAAATAGGTTTCACGATATTCGTCAATATCAGTGCCCAAACGGCGAGATATTTGACGGTATTTTTCTTTTTCTCTTCTAGCAGCACCACTGCCTTGGCCGTTTTGCTGCATAAACTCATCTAACGCTGCGCGATTGTGGCAGTATGCCTCTACCCAAGAGGAGTAGCTGTCAAACTGGCCTGTTTGGGACATTCTTGCCACGGCCCGCTCAAACAATTGCTTAGCTGCTTCACTATCGTAGTGATTGGACGCGGTATACCCTTCTTCCAGCCATTCTAAACAGTTGGCAATCGCGATTTGCTGTAGATCAATTGCCCGCCCTCTATCAATTTCATCCCCATTGGCGTCGACCGGATGATTAAACCAACCGGGAGAGGCGGTCAGTGTATTCAGTAGTGGCCCCAATGCTTCAGGGGGTAAATGCTGTACCCAAGTAGAGAGCTGAGGCTCTGCTTCGGCATTGTTTGAAGCATCTACAATCGCATAGGCAATCAAGGCCGCTCGGTCGCTCTGGGTCATTAGCTCGTAAAGGCGCTTAATACCGTCGATGCCTCGGGCGGCCAGTAGGCTCACATCCAGCAGGGTGGTGGTGGCCAGATAGGAGAGGTGGCTAAAGCCTTCAAAGGCGTCAGCATCTACCCAATCGACAAATCCGTAGTCATTGTCGCGCAGAGCCTGGCTCAGCATCATCATCCACAGATTAAGCTGCCGCGGGTCTAATTCAATCGCGAGTTGTCCACCAACGCCTACCCCGGCAACCAGTTTGGCGCGAACATAAGCAATAAACTTGCCTTGATGAAGGCCCAACCGCATACCCAATTCGCCACCAATACCGCCGTTGGCTTCCAGCCCCAATACGGCTTTGCCCAGTGAGCGCCAGACCTCCAGGTCGTTTCGCTGGGTGCTGAGGGTTAGCCAATCCTGGTCGGCCAGCTGAGGTAGCTGGCGGGTAATATCCATTGGCGGCTTCCAGCGTAACGAGCAGGCGGTCTGTACCCCCAGCGTAGCGCCGGCAAATGCCTTAAGTGCGCCGCCTTCAGCTTCCCGCTTGGCCCACTCTGTCCCGGTTATTTTGACGCCTTTATGGTCAAAGCTAAGCCCCGTTTGAGCGGTAAGCGCGAGTGAGGCCCCCGCAAACCCTTTAGCGACAGCGGTTACCTGTAATGAATAACGACCTAAGTTGCGTCGTTCGCCGTCGTTTTCTTGCAAGACGGCATAATAGGGCTGGGCGTTGGCTTCTTCGGGTAAGTTAAACGTCCCCAAGCTGATTTCACCCCGTGCCAGGTTGTACGTGCCTTTGATGGAGAGCTGATGATTCACGCCTCCACTGACCTTCGTTCCTCTAGCATTAGGATCACGGGTGCTTTGCCAACTCTGGTCGTGAGGGCCACCCATATTGCGCTGCGCGCCAACTTCGTTATTTCGCTTCGCGCTGCTAGAGGCATTCACCCCAGAGGTTGTCTTCGTCTCCTCTAGCTCAAACACTTCCAGCGTGGCATTGCGTTCGATGAGCGTGACGGGCTCTTCAAAGTGAACCCCCAATGCCTCATTTAGCTCAGTATGTGGCATGCCCACCAAACGGAGCATTTGCGCCTGGGCGCTGGCATCAAACAGGCGTAGTTTTTCTCGGCTGGGGCCGGTGAAAATGATTTTTTCGAGGGTGTCTTTCCAGTCAGCTTTGGCCCCTTTATCCTGCAACGATTCGACGATATGGCCCCGAGCCGAAAGGGTGGCATACAGTTGGTCGGGTAGGAAAAAGCCTAGTGGCTCTTCAAACCATTCGGTGTGTCGCAAAATGCGTTCGCAGCCTCGCCGTGCAAGCCAACTGGAAAGGGCCGTTTCGTTGGCTTGCCACAACGTGGCAGGCAGAACGCCATCTTGCTCAAGGTGCCTTTCTAAGGTGGCTCGTTCGGCATCGGGCATATCGCGCATTAAGTGCCGTAAGCTGACATGACTGAGAGAGCGCCGTCCCATTGGGGAGCTAAACTCCCTTAGTGGGAAGTCATTGCGCACCAATACATCAATGGATTGGCGTTTGTAGCCAAGCGCATGCCGCTGGTCTTCTATATCCGCCTGCCAGTAAAGCACTCGCTGGGGAACCATGCGCGCTACCTGGTGCTCGGCGGCCTCGTAAAGCGCATCTAGTTGGTTGGTTAGGCGTTGAAACTCTGTTCGCTCTTCCTCGAATAAATGCACCGGTAGCTGAGCTCTACGGGCCGTGGCTGTGGCCCATTCGGATAATTCATCCTCAATATCTTTGAAAATATCAACCGCTTGTTTAAGCGTACGGTTGTAGTAATCGAAACCGTTGACACCCGGTTCGAGCCGCCCCTGCATACTGGTTGTCGTTACATCAGCCAATGCCCACTCAGGCGTTGCGACGCCTAGGGTTGCCAGGGTGAGAATGCTCATTTGGTACGCAGAGACATCGGCGTCTAATTGCTCTGCTGACGCCTGGAAGTAATCCCTAATCACCTCACAACGGGATGAGTCTTTGGGCGTCATGGATTCGCAATCTTCTAAGAAAGCTTGGTATTCGGTTAGCGCCTCACTCACGGAAAGGAACTCACCGGGGTTGTCGACGGAAACCATCTCGCGGATAAATTTCTCTCGGCATTGACGGTAAGTCTCCAGCGCTTTCTCTATCTCTTCTTCCCAGGCGCCGTAATAGCGACCGCCATCCAGTACGTAGCCAGCCTCTTTGGCCTTTTCGGTGCCTGTTTGATAAAGACTATGCAGTTCCGAGATCAAGCGTGTTTCTTCAGGGCGAGTCAGCCGATCCCAGGCATACGAGCCGGACACAAGAAGCGGCGAAATCCACATCCAGCCATTTTCCATAAGCGGACGGTACTCACTCACCCGCTGGCCGGCATCAATTGCTTCTTCCTCTTCAGTTCTATCCGCATTCAGCAGCTCGGCTAAACGTTCCAGCTTTGCTTTGACGCTTTGGCGTTCACTATCATCTAGAAAGTTTTCCGGGCGAGCTGGTAAAAAACACTCGATTAGGCCTGCATCTTCTGCCAAATGGCGCATGCGTTGCTCTGGATCTTCGGTAAGGACCCAGTCGGCCAACTCGTCAGAGGCTTCGTGTAGCGCATCAGCAACGTCTTGGGTTAGTAGCCAGAAGTCGCCTGTCCCGGTGATGTAAATAATGTCAGCCCACTGCTTGGCGACACACATCAAGGGCTCTTCGTCGGGTATCTCGCCTAAATAAGGCCCTAGATTGAATCTATCTAAATTAATAGCGTTGCTTGGCCCGTTCGCCGTCATGCTAAGCTCTCCATCGCACTAACACGCTGCTTAGTAGTTAATCTTTGATCGTGAAGTATGTCTTCATGCTGCATCCATATTGACTCGTCAGCGTGTTGTATCGCTGCAAGTAAGCGCATCAGGTCACGTCCGCGTTTAATGCCGCATCCCGAACATTTTTTTAGCCTTTCCAGCCAGTTTCTTGGCAACTCTTCCAAGGGGATTTTGGTGGTATCACTCAACCACCACGCCTGTTGGCTTTCCTTCAACGCCGCTTCCATTGCGGCGCTAAGTTGCCATCGCTCTGATGTTGCAGAGAAGGGAGCATTGGTCTGCCACACCAGCCACTGGCCCTGAGGAGTGGGGGTTGCCACTTGATGCAGAGAGTTTAACCAGTGTGAGTAAATGCTGGCGGGAGCGCTGGCGAGCAGTGCGATCCAGGCCGCAGGCTGCTGAAGATTGATCAATGATTTACCGCCGTGCGGGTCATCCAGCATGAAGAGTGCCTGTAAACAATCAGCAGTGCTGTACAGCGTTTCATTGGGCAGTGGTTGGCACACCCATCCCAAACGCTGCTGGCAGAGCATTTTGGCGAAATGCCAAGCTTCACTGCCTACTTCAATATCCAGTAGCCAGGGGCTGGCTTCCAATAGAGGTGACAGCGGCGTACCCGCAAACAGCGCTATAAAGTCGCGCTTGCCCGAAAGGGATAGCAGTGACCTACACTGATCCGGAGAACGACGCTGGTCGAGTACGACATAAACCGTTTGACCGTGCTTTAAGCTCCCTTCTGGACGATCAACCCGGCGGCTACGCTCGCTAATATTGCTTAACCAACCAGGCATGGACAATCCTCTCGGGTGCATTGGGTGTTACTCATCTTGCCGCAAATCGGCATAATGACGGCTTCGCTCAGTTGATAATCCGTAAGCTTGGGCAGTGAGGTGGGCGGTATTGCTTCATGCTCCTCCGCCATTGCATGCCCAGGTAGTAGCGGGCTTTCTGTCGCTTGCCCGCTGCCGTTGCCGGGGTTGCCACCGGAATTGATATTGACCTGTGAGCCAACAATGCTTACCCCGCTGGGGTCTAGTTTGATAAAGCTGCCGCCGACTTTAAGAGTGATCTCCGAACCGGCCTCAATAACCACTTTCATACCGGCTTTGTGGTGTATCTCTTGCCCAGCTTCTGCCAAATAGGCCTGACCTAATCGCATGTGCTGTGTGCCATCAACAGTAAGGTGATCATTGCCATTTACTTTGGTATAACGGTTACCGTGCACCGTGTGATGATCGTCGTTATCGATCTCGCTGATGCGATCGTTGCGCACCTTGAGGTGGCTGTCTCGGCGGATCTCCTCGGTGCGGTCGTTAAGGGTCAGCAGCTCCAGGTCTTTTTGGGCGTGGAGCCAGATCTGCTCTTCACCAGTGGCGTCCTCGAAGCGCAGTTCGTTAAAGCCTTCCGATTTGTGGCTTTGGGTGCGGATGACCGTTCGGGTCTTGTGCTCCGGCAGTGGGTAGGGCGGGGTATTCACCGCGTGATAGTTGCGCCCGGTGACTAGCGGTTGATCGGGGTCACCCTCTAAAAACGAAACAATGACCTCATGGCCGATCCGGGGGATCGCCATGCTGCCGTAGCCCCCTCCGGCCCAGCCCTGGGCCACCCGCACCCAGCAACTGGCGGTTTCGTTGGGCTCGGCGTAGCGATCCCAGGGAAACTGCACCTTGACCCGGCCATGTTCGTCGCAGTAGATCTCTTCACCTTCGGGGCCGACCACAAAGGCCACCTGGGGGCCATCGACCCGCGGCTTGGGGTTGGGCACCGGGCGGAAGGTCTGATCCTTCGGCATGATCACCACGTCATTGTGGTAGCGGGTCATTAGCTCGCCTGATTGGGCACTGTTCCCGTTATTTCCCCGGGCCATGCCGTCCTCTTCCAGGGCCTGAGGCTGTTCGCCGTGGTGAACCACCGAAACCACCTGCCAAGCGCGGTTAAGGCTATCGATATCGTGGTCGGTGAGGGTAAAGCAGATACCGGGGGCGAGTTCCGGCAGGTCACTCTCGGCCTCGGCGGTGGTTGCATCGGCGCGCAGGGACTCTAAGCGGTGGCGGGTAAAGGGCTTGCCGGAGGCATCCTTCTTGTAGCGGCCGGGGTAGTCGAAGTGTTCGTAATCCTCCCGCTGGGCGTGTTCGCCCAGCCCCGGCGCCTGGTGCTCGTGGATCTGCGCATAGGCAGGGTTTTTAAATGTGTAATCCTTGAGCATCGCCGAGGCGGGGCGCACCCGGCTAACCTGACGCAATTTACGCAGGTGGCGTCGGGGCGGGGTACCCCCGGCGCGACTGTGGTAGGTGCGCTCGCCCACGCTGGGCAAGACCACCGTGGCATCGGCAAACACCAGCTGGTGTTTGCCGCCCTCGGCGTTCTCGAACTCATGGAAATAGAAGCAGCCCTCTTCGGCGGCTAAACGCTCGATAAAGGCCAAGTCGGTCTCGCGATACTGAACCAGAAACTCCCGGTCGAGGGGCGTGCGGGTGGTGGCAAAGCCGAGTTCGGTGAGACTGCGCTCGTTAGCGAGGGTGGTGATGGCGTCAAAAGGCGAGGTGTCCTGAAAGATCCGCGAATTATGGCGTAGCGATAACCGCCACAGCGCGGGACGGATCTCCACCCGATAGAAGCTGCGCCGGTGTCCCCTGTCGCCGCGGTGCAGCTCTGAAATCATGCCATGCACGCGGCGTAGCGGCTCGCCGTCCTGCCAAATGGTCAGGGTGGCGTTTTGATCCAAGCAGTCGCTGGGCGACAGGTCGTGGGTGCGGCTGGCAAACTCAACCGAGAGCGAAAACGGCTCAGAGAGGGCCTCACGATGGGTAAAGCGCACCACGGCGGTGTCATCGGCCCCGGGTAGGGTCAGGGTAAACTGTAAGCCTGTGCTATCCGCCCCCGTCCTTTTAGACATAATGCCGCTCCTTGGATCATCAACTGCTAATGAGAAACGGTCAGGATAGCGAGCCGGGGTCAGAGAGCAAGGCCTGGAGGGCAAGTGACAGGGATCTCTTACACGTTTGTAAGAGATCTCTTACAAAATTTTAAGCGATGTCTTACAGCTTATGGAGCTTAGCGGTGATTGGCTGAAAAGTGCTGCTCCCAGAGTGATGGCAAACCGGGAAGTATTTGGAGTGCTGAGGAGCTTCAATTACTGAAGACGAATTGCGAACTGGCCACTGTTGAGCTGGCCAAGCTGCTACTAAGGGCTCGGAGGCAGGTACAGCATCAGAACGGGCATAGATTAAAGCCTAAACCCTTCAACAATATGCTCGGCCAGGCTATCGATAATCGGTGACTGGGTGGAGGAGGTGTGCTGCAAAACGATGGACGCTTCCGGCAGTTCGGGAAACCCTTCTATTTTACCCAATATCTGCATGTCGGCGGTGACTAAACTGCGCATCCAGGCAGACACTGCCAATCCCGCCCCCACAACCGCCTGTAACGTCGCCAAGCTTGGGCTGCTGTAAGCGACTCGATAGGCCCGGCCTGCGCGATCCAGTGCATTGCAGGCGTGACGCCGACAAAAGCAGGGTGCCTCAAACATGGCAAGGGGCACCGGTGTCTGTAAATGAGTGCTGTGGCTCTCAGCAGAGACCCATACCGTGGGCTCCCGTCTTAATATGGTGCCAATCTCATCGCCAATTTCCCGGGTCATAATGATCAGGTCTAGGCTGTCTTTAGGCTGCTGAGAGAGTACCGAAGACGGCGCGCAGTGCACATCCACATCTACCAGTGGCCAGGCTTGGGAGAAGGTTTTCAGAATGCCGGGCAGAAAACGCATCACATAGTCATCGGGCACTCCCAGGCGTACACGACCCACCATATCGGGCTGGCGTAGCAGCGTCAGCGCCTCTCCCTGCAGCGATAAAATCTTGCGCGCATAGCCCAGCAGCGTATGGCCTTCGCTGGTCAGCTGCAGCGGCTTGCTTTGGCGCACAAACAGCGGGCGCTGAATAACGTCCTCTTCCAACCGCTTAATTTGCATACTCACTGCCGATTGGGTGCGGTTCACCGTCTGAGCGGCGCGGGTAAAGCCGCCTTGATCAACAATGGCAACAAAGGTACGTAGCAGTTCGTGATCGATCGTGGGAAGCATAGCCATAAGTATCAATCTTGCTGATGTTGAGCATAAGGAGTATTCGTTGGATTGATTTTAGACGCTGCTCAATACTTCCTTCAACGCTTATTTGCTATGCCGTTGTAAGCGGCTATAAGGAGGTTGAAATGGAGTGCTCAGTCGCAAGTCATCAAAACGTACAGCGCCAGCAGGCGGAGCAGTGCGACAAAAAAGTAACCTGGCGGGAAAGGCTCTATCGCTGGCGGCAGCTGCGTCGTGAACGCTATGCGTTGCGCCATTTGAACGACGATATGTTGAAAGATATTGGCATTAGCCGGGAAGCCGTTCAGCGCGAGTCACGCCGTCCGTTCTGGGATGACCACGGGTGGCGACGCTGAAGCCGCAAGTCATGCCAGCCGTGGCGCGTTTGTGATACCTTGTTGGCACTAAAAAATGCTGCATGAGTTAGTTGCAATTTATGGATGTCAATCAGCGTATTATTTCCCGCCTGGCCACTGAGCTTGGTGTGCGTCCCGAGCAAGTATCTGCCACGGTGGAGCTGCTGGATGGCGGCGCCACCGTGCCGTTTATTGCCCGTTACCGTAAAGAAGTCACCGGCGCGCTGGACGATATCCAGCTGCGCCAGTTGGATGAACGTCTTCGCTATCTGCGTGAGTTGGAAGAGCGCCGCGCCGCGGTACTTGTCGCCATTGATGAGCAGGGCAAGCTCGATGCTACGCTGAAAGCCAGCATTGACGCCGCCGAGACCAAGCAGCGGCTGGAAGATTTATACCTGCCGTTTAAGAAAAAACGCCGCACCAAAGCGCAAATCGCTCGCGAAGCAGGGCTTGAGCCGTTGGCGGATGCGCTGCTTGCCGATCCAACGCTTAATCCGGAAAGCGAAGCGGAAAACTATCTGCGTCCGACTGAGGGTGATATCCCTGCCATCGAAGATGCCAAAGCCGCCCTGGATGGCGCCAAGCAGATCTTGATGGAGCGCTTCGCCGAGGATCCCGAACTCATCGGCCAACTGCGTGAACGGCTGTGGCAAGAGGGCGAGCTCAGTGCCCGCGTTCTGGATGGCAAGCAGCAGGAGGGCGCCAAATTCTCCGACTATTTCGAACACGATGAGAAACTCGCCAAAGCGCCATCACACCGCGCCTTGGCAATGTTCCGGGCGCGTAACGAAGGCGTGTTGAGCCTGTCGATTCGTCTACCCGGCGAAGACGAAGCTCTCATTCACCCCGCCCAGTTGGCGATTGCCAAGCAGTTTGGGATCAGCGACCAGGGCCGACCGGCGGATAAGTGGTTAGCCGAAGTCGTTCGCTGGACCTGGCGGGTGAAGCTCTACACGGCACTTGAGACCGAGCTGCTGGGTCGCCTGCGCGAACAGGCTGAGCTTACCGCCATTGAAGTGTTTGCGGCTAATCTAAAAGACCTGCTGCTAGCCGCGCCGGCGGGGCAGAAAGTCACCCTTGCCATCGACCCCGGTCAGCGCACCGGCTGTAAGGTTGCGGTGATCGATGCTACCGGGCAATTTGTCGATCACACCACTATCTACCCCCATGCGCCGCAAAACCAGTGGAATGAAGCCTTGAACGTGCTGGCTAAGCTGGTGAAACAGCACGGCGTCGAGCTGATTGCGGTGGGTAACGGTACCGCCAGTCGTGAAACTGACAAGCTCGCAGGGGAGCTGCTAAAAGCCCTGGCGCCAGCGCATCGGCTAAGCAAAGTGATGGTCTCTGAAGCAGGCGCCTCGGTTTACTCCGCCTCGGAGTATGCCTCACGGGAAATGCCGGATCTCGATGTTACCGTCCGCGGTGCTGTTTCCATCGGCCGCCGCCTGCAAGACCCGCTGGCCGAGCTGGTTAAGATCGAGCCTAAATCCATCGGTGTGGGCCAGTACCAGCACGATGTTTCTCAGGTGCAGCTATCGCGTAGCCTGGAAGTGGTCATTGAGGACTGTGTTAACGCTGTAGGTGTTGACCTCAATACCGCTTCCAGCGCACTGCTCTCACGGGTAGCCGGTCTGAGTGCTGCGCTGGCCGAAAATATCGTTGCCCAGCGCAATGTCAAAGGCGCCTTCAAAAGCCGTAAAGAGCTGTTAGAAGTGAGCCGCCTCGGTGCCAAAACCTTCGAGCAGTGCGCGGGCTTCCTGCGTATCCACAATGCTGATAATCCCTTGGATGCCAGCGCCGTCCACCCGGAAGCCTACCCACTGGTGGAACGTATCGCCAAGCAGAGCGGCCGTGAAGTGCGCGGCTTGATTGGCGACAGCGCCGCTCTGAAAGCGTTAAAGCCCGCCGATTTTGCCGATGAGCGTTTCGGCGTGCCCACCGTCAGCGATATCCTCAAAGAGCTGGATAAACCCGGCCGCGACCCTCGCCCTGAGTTTAAAGCGGCTGAGTTCCGCGAAGGGGTCGAAACCCTTAATGATCTCAAGCTTTCCATGGTGCTCGAAGGCACAGTCACCAACGTGACCCACTTCGGCGCTTTTGTGGATATCGGCGTTCATCAGGATGGCCTGGTGCATATCTCGGCGCTATCTGATCGTTTTATCGATGATCCGCGCAGCGTAGTCAAAGCAGGGGATATCGTCACCGTTAAAGTGATGAGCATCGATATCCCCCGTAAACGGGTAGGTCTATCGATGCGTTTGGATGACCAGCCTGAGGCTGAAAACGGTGCCAATAAGCTCAGTGGCTCGCCTAAAGATCAACACAATGGTGCCCGTAAACCGGCTCGAAACCAGCGTAACAACGCCAATAAAGCGGAAGCGCCGGAGCCTATGGGTGCACTGGGTGCTGCGCTGCTGAAAGCGCGTGGCGGCAAATAGTCGCGTGCCCTGGAAGCGAAGGTGTCTTGAAAAAACGATCGTTGCCGCCATATCCTGTTTTCTGTTTTTGAATCAGCGATGATGGCGATGCCACCTGACTACACCAAGGCCCGCTCACGGCGGGCTTTACTGACAAGGAGTGTTCACCTTGCCTGAACCACTCACTGTGCCATCCGCGCTGACCGCGCAAGTCGAGCGCCTGATACCCAGTGCGCGCCTTGGTCGGTTGGGCCGCCTGCGTCGTGGGCTTGAAAAAGAGGGGCTGCGGGTTGATGCTACTGGCCACATTGCGCAAACGCCGCACCCGTACGCGCTGGGTTCGAAATTAACCCACCCGCATATCACCACCGACTACTCAGAGTCGCTGTTAGAGTACATCACGCCGGTTTACTCTCAGCCAGGTGAAGCGCTGTGCTTTCTATCTGACCTGCATACCTTTACCTATCACCATCTGCAAAACGAGTGGATCTGGCCCGGCAGCATGCCCTCTAGGCTATCCGGCAACGACAGCGTGCCGATTGCCGATTATGGCAGCTCCAACGTGGGCACCATGAAGCATGTTTACCGCAAAGGGTTGGACATGCGTTACGGCCGCATCATGCAGGCGATTGCAGGCGTTCATTACAACGTATCGCTGCCCGATGACATGTGGCACGCACTGCGCGAGTTGGAAAAAGCCAACAATATCCCCTTCAACGACTACCGCTCCACCCGCTATTTCGGCATGATCCGCCACTTCCGCCGCCATAGCTGGCTGCTGCTCTACCTGTTTGGCGCTTCCCCGGCCATCGATAAGAGCTTTTTGCCTGAGGGGCAGAAAGTGCCGGAAAAACTGCAGTCGCTTAGTGACGATACGTACTTTGCCCCCTATGCAACGACGCTACGTATGTCCGATCTGGGCTATCAAAACAAAGTACAGTCGCAGCTTAAAATCTGTTTCAACTCGCTCTCTAACTACGTTAATACCCTGCGTCACGCCATCTCTTCACCGTGGCCCGACTATGAAAAAATGGGCGTTAATGTGGACGGTGAGTGGCGTCAGTTGAACGCCAATATTCTCCAGATCGAGAACGAGTACTACAGCGATATTCGCCCCAAGCGGGTCGCCAAGCACAATGAAACGCCTAGCCAAGCCCTCGAAGCCCGCGGGGTGGAGTACATCGAAGTACGTTGTTTGGATTTAAACCCCTTCGACCCCCTGGGCGTTACTGAAGACCAGATGCGCTTTGTGGACACCTTTTTGATGTGGTGCCTGCTCAGCGACAGCCCGTGGATCTCCGACGAAGAGTGTGACCGCTTGGATGACAACCGCCGTTGGGTGGTGGAGCGGGGCCGTGATCCTGAACTCATGCTAATCAACCATGGTGAAACCACCTCGGTGCGTGAGTGGGGCGAACAAATTTTCGCCGAGATGGGCGAAGTTGCCCGCCTGCTGGATGCGGTCGAAGAGGGGAGCCCGCATGCTGACGCGCTGGCAAGCCTTGCGACACGCCTTGCAGACCCTTCGCTAACGCCTTCTGCCCAGGTGCTGGAACGGTTAAAAGCGAACGGCGGATCGCTAAGCGATTTGATGCTTAGCTTGGCCAAAGAGCAGGCCGAGCAGTTAAAAGCCGCGCCGATGCAGCGCAGTCGTGAAGCGCTGCTTGCTCAGCTGATTGAGACCTCACACCAGCAGCAGCACGATATTGAAGCCGCTGATAAAGAGACCTTCGAGGAGTTCTTGCAGGCCTATTTCACTAAAGCTCGTGAGTCCCGCGCCATGTCGGCGCTGCCATCTGAGGTTAGACAATGATTCTGCACTCCTTTCGCTCGGCCGCCCTGGCTGGTTTAGCCTTCTGCGTTTTAATGATGGCGGTAGCCCTGGGGCTTGAGCACATCGGCGGATATGAACCCTGCCCGCTGTGTATCTTTCAGCGCGTAGCGGTGATCGCCGCGGGCATCGTGTTTGCCATTGCCGCTATCCACAGCCCCGCCGGGCGTGTAGGCAAAGTGATTTACGGGCTGCTGTCGCTGGCTGCTGTGGGAACTGGTGCCTTTATCGCCGGCCGTCACGTTTGGCTACAAGGTTTGCCCGCCGATGAAGTACCTTCCTGCGGCCCTGGGCTCGATTACATGATGGATATTCTGCCCATGCAGGACGTGGTGGCCATGGTGTTAACCGGCTCAGGTGAGTGCGCCAATATCGACTTCTCCTTACTTGGCCTCTCGCTGCCCGCCTGGACGCTGATCGGTTTTGCCATCCTGGCTCTCGCCCCGCTGCGCATGCTGTTTTTTAAGAGCCGGGGATAGCCGTAAGGCAGCTATAAGGAGATCGGCATGCTTTATCGACACTTCACGACCCAGGAAGAGATCGACCGCGCCTACGACCCGATGATGGGGCGAGATCCGTTGGTGTTGGTAAAGGCGTGGCGTGAGCGCAGCGAAGCATCTCGTGACCGCCACCGCGCCAGTCACAAAGTAAGTCTCGATCTGCCTTATGGCCCAACGCTTGCGGAGCGCATGGATATCTTTCATGCCGATGCACCTAATGCACCGGTGCATGTGTTTTTCCACGGCGGCTACTGGCGCTCGCTGAGCCATCGTGAATTTAGCTTTATCGTCGATGACTTGGTTAACGCCGGGATCACCGTCGCGGTGGTCAACTACGCGCTCTGCCCGCAGGTGCGCTTTAGCGAGTTGGTCCGGCAAAGCCAGGCAGCGGTGGCCTACGTTTATCGCCATGCCGCTGAATTGGACGTTGATCCGGAGCAGCTGAGTATTTCGGGGCACTCGGCAGGTGGGCATCTATGCGCAATGCTGATGTCGACGGACTGGGAGGGCGCGTTTGGCTTACCCAACCAGCTAATTCGCGGTGCACTCTGCATCAGCGGTTTATACGACCTGCGGCCATTCCCTTGGTCATGGCTGCAGCCCAAACTTCAGCTCAGCGGGCGCGATGTGCAGGAGTTCAGCCCCTTATGGCTGCCGTGCCGAGTACCTGCGCCTATAAAGCTGGTAGCAGGGAGCCTGGAGCCTGAAGAGTTCGAGCGCCAGATGAGCAGCTATGCTGAGCATTTGAGCCAGCAAGGCCAAACAGTGACTCAGCAGCTACTTCCTGACGTGGATCACTTCTCGATTCTTGAACACTATCTTAACGATGGCTGCTTCGTTGAGTGGATTAAAGATTTTCATGGGTTATAAGAACACGCCTTAGCTATGAGTGGAACGCAATAGCCTTCCGCGGGGGCGCTGTGAACCCATCCCTGGGCGCTACTTTCGCCATCCATGGCGAAAGACCCCCGCTGCAGGCTATTCCGTTCTTGTGCTTAGTGTTATCTCTCAATAAGCAATTTTATACGGCCGGAATCACCGCAGTCGCTTCGATTTCTACCTTGGCCTGATCCTCAACCAGCCCCGCCACCTGAACCATCGTCATCGCCGGAAAATGTTTACCCAGCACCTCACGGTAGGCAGCGCCCACCTCCTTAAGCCGCGCCAGATACTCCTGCTTGTCCGTCACATACCAGGTCAACCGCACGATATGCTCCGGGCCTGCGTTGGCCTCTTTTAAGATCGCCACGATATTCTGCAGCGCCTGATTCACTTGCACGACAAAGTCATCACTTTCAAATACCTGGTCGGCATTCCAACCAATCTGGCCGCCTACAAACACAGTTTGGCCCGAAGCCAGCACGCCGTTAGCGTAACCGACCGCTGCTTTCCAATGCGAAGGGTGAAGAAGCTGATGAAAGTTGGCGTCACTCATTATGGCTATCCTTATAGGTTTTCAACGATAAAGTGCTGGCGCATAGCCTCTGTCCAGGGCATTGGCTTACCGCTATTTAGATCCACATATACAAGGGTTGAATTACTGGTTAGGCGCTTCTGCTCACCGCAGTAAGCAGTGATTTGCAGCGTCAGGCTACTACGCCCAACGGTTTGAACCGCTAACTCAAAGGTGAGTCGTTCGCCTAACCGGCTCGGCGCGTGAAACTGGGTGTCGATAGCGGCGGTAGGAACCCCGGTGCCGCTCTCCACATGCAGTTGGTTAAAATCGCTCTGCACGATCTCCTCAAACCAATCCTCCACCACGGAGTTAATCATCTCGAAATAGCGGGGGTAAAAAACGATACCCGCCGGATCACAGTGCTGGAAACGGACTTTTCGCTGGGTAGTAAACGCCACTGTTTTCTCCTCCCTACACGCCCAGATAACGGTCACGAATGGCGCTGTCCAGCGCGGCGGGTTTGCCCTCCCACGCCGTGCAGCCTTTTTCCAGGATGGTGCAGCGGTCGGCGATGGGCAGAATTTCGCTTAACGACTTATCCACCAGCAGCGTGGCCTGGCCTTGCTCCTTGAGCAGGCGAATCGCCCGCCAGATCTCCTGACGAATAACCGGTGCTAAGCCTTCGGTAGCCTCATCCAGCACTAGTAGACGCGGATTGGTCATCAGCGCCCGGCCAATGGCCAGCATCTGCTGCTCACCGCCAGAGAGCGTTTTGGCCATTTGCGCACGGCGCTCCTCCAGGCGCGGAAACAGCGTTTCTACCTTCTCCAGCGTCCACTCACCCGGTCGTGCCGTCACTAACAGGTTTTCGCGCACCGACAAATTGGGGAAGCAGCGGCGTCCCTCCGGCACCAAACCAAGCCCCGCTTTCGCGATGCGGTAGGCGGGCAGTCGGCGTAGGTTCTGGGATTCAAACTCAATGGTGCCGCGGCTGGCCGGGGTTAGGCCGAATATCGAGCGAATAGTGGTGGTTTTACCCATACCATTGCGCCCCATCAAGGCGACCATTTCTCCAGCGTTTACTTCGAGATTAACGCCGAATAGCGCCTGAGAGGGGCCATAAAACGTTTCAATATTGGCAACTTTAAGCATCGGAATCTCCCAGGTAGGCTTCCCGGACGCGCGGGTTCTGCTTAATCGCCTGGCTATCCCCATGGGCGATAACACTACCGGAGACCAGTACTGAAATGCGGTCGGCAAGCCGAAACACCGCCTCCATATCGTGCTCTATCAGCAGGATGGGCACTTCCAGCTTAAGCGCCTCCAGCAGCTCGGTTAGCTTCGCCGAGCCTTCTGGGCCCAAGCCTGCCATGGGTTCATCGAGCAGCAGGGCGCGGGGTTTGAGCGCCAGAGCGCAAGCCACCTCAACCTGGCGGCGCTCCCCATGGGAAAGTTCAAATACCGGCGTCCAAGCGCGGTGACTAAGCTGCATACGCTCCAGCGCTTCGTAGGCGGGATCCAGCAGATTCCGGTCGCGGGCAACGGGTTTCCAGAAGCGAAAACTGTGACTCTGTAACGCTTGAACGCCCATCATCACATTACGCATGACCGAAAGCGGCTCGGCCAGCGATGAGACCTGAAAACTACGCCCCAGCCCAAGGCGCGCACGTTGAGCAATGCTCATGCCGGTCATTTCGGTGTCGGTTAGATAAACGCGGCCCTCATCAGGACGCAGGCTACCGGCTATTTGCCCGATCAGGGTCGATTTACCCGCTCCGTTCGGGCCTATTAGCGCGTGGATTTCGCCCTGCTTAAGATCTAACGAGACATCGTTAGTCGCCTGCAGTGCTCCAAAACGTTTATGCAGATTTTGCAGTGAAAGGACGACCTCACTCATTGCGTTCTCTCCCTGCTAGCCATCCCATCACGCCGTGCTTGGCAAACAGCACCACTCCAAGCAGTACAAGCCCCAGGAAGAGTTGCCAATACTGGGTGACTCCCCCCAGAAAGGTTTCCATCATCACAAACAGCACCGCACCGGCTAACGGGCCGTAAAGACGCCCAACGCCGCCCAAAATGACGATGACCATCAGTTCCCCGGAGAAGTGCCAGCTGAGCATTGTGGGGCTAACAAAGCCGTTGAGGTCCGCATAGAGCGCACCAGCAAGCCCGGTAATCGCCGCAGAGATGACAAAGGCTGCCAAGCGAATGGGGTAGGGGCTGATCCCCGCGGTAGCTAGGCGCACATCATTAAGCCGTGCCATGGTCAAGGCAGCGCCAAAACGGGATTTCATCATCCGTGAGGTAATCGCCATAGCCAGCACTAAGCCAATAAAACAGATCAGGAAATAGGTGAGTGCATTGCTGCTATCGACTAGCGGCAAGGTGTTACGTATGTAAATCGGCAGGCCATCCTCGCCGCCATAGGTGGGCCAGGAGTTGGCAAAATAGTAGATCATCTGCGCAAAGGCGAGAGTGATCATGATGAAATAGACACCGGTAGTGCGCAGGGAAATGGCGCCGATGGCCAGCGCCAGTAGCGCGCAGAGGAGAACCGCCGCGAGCCAAACCACCAGTAAATTGTCGCTGCCCGGCACGCTGAAAGGCCACGTCATAAATGGGGTCATATCAAAAGCGTGATAAGCACTGATGCCTGCCACATAGCCACCTAGGCCGAAATAGGCCGCGTGGCCAAAGCTCACCATGCCCCCATAGCCAATGGCCAGGTTAAGGCCAACGGCCGCCATGGCAATAATGGTGATACGCGAGGCCAGATTGACGTAATAAATGTGGCCTGAGAAATAAGCCAACACCGGTAGCAGTAACAGCAGGCCGAGTAGGGCCATCTGAACCAGCCCTTTGCGGTCAAAAGGTCTATCCGCTTCGGGCGCTAGCGCGGCGTTCTTGGACAAGGAAGTGTTGTTAGTCATGGGCAGAGAACAGTCCCTTAGGTTTGAACGCAAGGATGACGGCCATGAGGATATAGATCAGCATCGCGGCCAACGCTGAACCGACGCCGGTCGCCTCAGACGGCGGCATAAACGTTTGAAAGAAGATAGGCAAATAGACCCGACCCAAGGTGTCGACAATACCCACCAGCAGGGCACCGAGTAGCGCACCTTTAATGGAGCCGATACCGCCAATGACGATCACGACAAACGCTAAAATGAGCACCGGCTCGCCCATACCTACCTGTACAGATTGCAATGCGCCTACTAACGCGCCGGCTAAACCCGCTAACGCCGCCCCCAAAGCAAACACCAAGGTATAGAGTTTTGAAATATTGACCCCCAGCGCACCAATCATTTCGCGATCGCTTTCACCTGCCCGAATGCGCATACCGAGTCGAGTTCGCGAGATAAGCAAGTAAAGGGCAATCGAAATAGCGATACCCACTCCAATCAACATCAGCCGATAGATGGGGTAGCGGGTATCACCTGGCAGGGTGACAAACCCCGTCAGCCAAGAAGGAGGACTCAACCATAGGGGTGAAGAACCAAAAATCCAGCGCGTGCCTTCTGAGAAGATCAGTATTAGCGCAAAGGTTGCCAATACCTGATCAAGATGAGGGCGATGGTAAAGTCGGCGTATCACCAACAGTTCTACCAGTGCACCTACCAGGGCGGCCGCAGTCATCCCAGCAGCCAGTCCAATCAGAAAAGAGCCCGTTGAGGCAGTCACCGCTGCCGTGGCGTAGGCGCCCACCATATAAAAAGAGCCATGGGCAAGATTGATCAGCCCCATCACCCCAAACACCAAAGTGAGGCCGCTGGCCATCAAAAACAGCATCGTGCCAAGCTGCACGCCGTTCAGTAATTGCTCTATCAGCAGAGTAACGGACACGTTGGGCATCCTTAGCGAAGGTAAAGAGAAAAGGCTGGGTGGCTACACCCAGCCGAGTCGGCATTACATCTGGCACTGTTCGTAATAGACGTCCTGAATATCTTCAATAGCGATACCAATCAGGCGATTGGTGGGCTCACCATCGTCACCCTCCACCACTTCGCGCACGTAAATATCCTGGATTGGGTGCTGGTTGGGGCCGAAGCGGAACTCACCGCGTACGCTGTCAAAGTCAGCGGCCCGCAGCGCCTCGCGGAAGGCGTCTTTGTCATCGGGGTGTGCAGTTTCAAGCGCGCTAAGAATCAGGTTGGCGGTGTCGTAACCTTGTGCCGCGTATAGCGTTGGCGTGCGGTCATAGGCTTCCCGGAAGCCCTCTACAAAGCGATCGTTGGCCTCGTTTTCCAGGTCATAGGCCCATAGCGAGGTGTTGCGTGCGCCTATCGCCGCACTGCCTACCGCTTTGATGAGGATTTCATCAAACGAGAAGGCGGCGCCAAAGATCGGCATATCGACACCGGAGCTTTCCCACTGCTTCATAAACGAGATGCCCATACCGCCGGGTAAGAAGAAGAACAAGCTGTCGGCATCGCTATCGCGAATCTGGGCAATTTCAGCCGCGTAGTCGGTCTGGCCCATTTGGGTGTAAAGCTCGCCAACGACCTCACCCTCATAAAGGTGTTTGAAGCCTGCCAGTGCATCGGTGCCAGCAGGGTAGTTGGGCGCCATGATGATGGGGCGCTCATACCCCTCTTCGCGCATGTAGGCACCCATGGCGCCGTGCAGGTTGTCGTTCTGGTAAGCGACGTTGAAGTAGTTCTCGTGGCACATTCGCCCTGCCAAATCGGAGGGCCCAGCATTAGGTGACAGGTAGAAGGTGCCCTGGCGTACCACCGAAGGAACGACCGCCATTGCCAGGTTGGACCAGATAATGCCAGTAAGAATATCGACCTCATCACGCTGCATAAACTCGTTGGCCAGCGTGCGTGCCAGGTCGGGGCGTCTCGCGTCATCCTGAATCAGCACTTCCACGTCGTCGCGGCCCGACTGCTCAAGGGCCAGCATGAAACCGTCGCGAACGTCCACACCCAGGTGCGAACCGCCGCCTGAGAGGGTGGTGATCATGCCGATCTTGACGTCATCAGCGTGAGCCGTTACCAGGCTGGAGGAGAGCAGTAAGCCAAGGCCAAAGCGGGATATCATTTTCATGGATCATTCCTCATTTTTTTAATCGTTTATTACTTAGAGGGTCATGCGTTGGTGCTATTAGTTTTGGTGCTGTTGATGTTAGTGCTATTCACATTGATGCCAGGAGAGCCAGCGCTCAGGTAATGCTCCTGGCTCAGCCGAAAGCGCTGAACCTTACCCGTGGGTGTTTTAGGTAGTGCCTCGATAAATCGTATGGAGCGAGGGTACTTATACGGCGCGATGGTCTGCTTCACGAAGTCCTGCAACATTTGCTGACACTCTTCATCTTGCTGAAAACCATCGTTTAGAACAACAAAAGCCTCGACAATTTGGCCGCGCTCCTGGCTGGGCGCTCCGATCACCGCGCACTCTTTCACGGCAGGGTGAGCCAGCAGGGCTGCTTCCACCTCGGGGCCTGCGATGTTATAGCCTGCCGAGACGATCATGTCGTCGTTGCGGGCTGCGAAGTGGAAGTAACCCTCCTCATCCTGGTAAAACGCATCACCGGTGATATTCCAGCCCGCCTTTACATACTTTTGCTGGCGCTTATCGGCCAGGTAGCGGCAGCCGGTAGGGCCGCGCACGGCCAGTTTGCCGACCGTGCCGTGGGGCACATCATTCATCTCGTCATCAACAATACGCGCTTCGTAACCGGTCACCGGCTTGCCGGTACAGCTGGGGCGATGGTCATCCAGACGGTTGGAGATAAAGATGTGCAGCATCTCTGTCGCGCCGATGCCATCGAGGATGGGCGTACCGGTTTGCTTGATCCAGTCATGATAAATCGGTGCGGGCAGGGTTTCGCCAGCGGAAACCGCCACGCGCAGACTGCTCAAATCCTCATGGCTGGTAGGCGCCGACAGCATCGCCCGGTAGGCCGTCGGTGCGGTGAAGACCACCGTGGCCTGATACTCGCGGATAATGTCCATCATATTGGGCGGGGAGGCGTGTTCGAGTAGTACGGCGGTGGCGCCGAAGCGCAGCGGGAAAATGGCCAGCCCGCCCAGGCCAAAGGTAAATGCCAGCGGCGGCGAACCGACGAACACGTCCTCGGGTGTTACCTGTAGGACTTCCTTGGCGTAGCCGTCAGCAATGACCAGCAGGTCGCGGTGAAAGTGCATGGTGGCTTTGGGTGAGCCGGTAGTGCCAGAGGTAAACCCCAGCAGCGCCACATCGTCGGCGGCGGTATCCACCGCTTTAAAGGAGGCGGGTTTGCCCAGCGCTAAACGGTCAAGCTCTGCGTCGTGGTTAGCTGTGCCATCAAAGCCAACCACACGTTTGAGCGCCGGGCTATGTTGTTGGCACTCAATCAGTTCATCGAGCAGGCGGGTATCGCAGAGGGCGAGGCTGATTGCCGCTTTATCGATTACCTGGCATAGCTCTTTGGTGCGCAGCATCGGCATGGTGTTGACCACCACGGCGCCGGCCTTGGTGGCGGCCAGCCAGCAGGCCACCATGGCCGGGTTGTTCGCCGAACGGATCAATACCCGCTGGCCGGGAACCACGCCCAGGTCTTCGACTAGCACGTGAGCAAGGCGGTTGGTCCACTCGGTGAGCTCTTGATAGGTGCGACGACGGCCATTGCCCGCTAAGGCAATTCGTTCACCGTAACCCTGGTCGAGCAGCCGGTCGCAGAGTTCAACGCCCGCGTTAAGTCGTTGGGGATAATTGTAGCCCGCGAGCAGGAACTCAGGCTGACAATCAGTGGGTGGCAGGTTATCCCGCGCAAAAGTATCAGCATGGGCCGACTGGATGTACATGACCAACCTCCGTATTTGGTGTCGTTGTTTATTCCTGCCCAAGCCATATAGGAATCAGATCCTTCTCAGATGGTGTTCTGCACCTCTTTGGTCTCGAGAGCAGGCTTCCGCGAGGGCGCTGTGAACCCTTCCTTGGGCGCTACTTTTGACATCTGACCGCCATGGATGGCGGGAATGGCGGAATTGTCAGGAACATTTTCCGGCCCTGTCAAAAGACCCTCGCTTCAACCTGCTCTCTTCTCCCGTTAACGAAGATATTCAAAGACGTCATTTCCAACTGTGATGGCCCTGGGGCAGGGATACGGTGTCTGGCGTTGTGTTTTATTGTTTTTGAGAGCTACTGTACGGTTTTTTGCTATTTACTCTTCCGCGAGCATGCTGCGGGCGATGACTACTTTTTGTACATCTGAGGCACCTTCATAAATACGCAGCGCGCGGATTTCCCGGTAGAGGCTTTCGATAATATGGCCTTTGCGAACGCCGTCGCCGCCGTGAAGCTGTACTGCCTGGTCAATCACCTGCTGGGCCTGGTCGGTGGCAAATAGCTTGGCCATTGCCGCTTCGCGAGTTACCCGCTCCGCGCCTTGATCTTTCGTCCAAGCAGCGCGGTAAACCAGAAGGGCGGCGGCATCCACGTTTAGCGCCATATCGGCCAAGTGGCCCTGCACCATTTGTAGATCAGCAAGAGTGGCGCCAAACAGCTCCCGGGAGCGGCTGCGGGAGAGCGACTCTTCCAGTGCCCTGCGGGCGAAGCCCAGGGCTGCCGCGCCAACCGTGGAGCGGAAAACGTCCAGCACCGACATGGCGATCTTAAAGCCCTGCCCAGGCTTGCCGATCAAGGCGCTAGCAGGCAGCACCATATCGTCGAAGCCCAGCCGTGCCAGCGGGTGAGGTGCCACCGACTCCAGGCGCTCACGAATCTCCAGTCCGGGTGTGTCGGCAGGCACTAAAAAGGCCGAAAGGCCTTTGGCACCGGGACCTTCGCCGGTGCGGGCAAAGACCGTGTAGACGTCGGCGATGCCGCCGTTAGAGATCCAGATCTTTTCGCCATTTAAGCGGTAGCTGTCGCCATCGCGCTCGGCGGTAGTATCCAGTTGGGCCACATCAGATCCCGAGCGTGGCTCGCTCAGGGCAAACGCGGAAATGGCTTCACCGCGCCGGGTTTTGTCCAGCCACTGCTTCTGTTCATCGCTGCCATAAAGGCTGATGGCGCCGGTTCCCAGCCCCTGCATGGCAAATGAAAAATCGGCCAGGCCATCATGGCGAGCCAGGGTTTCACGGATCAGGCAGAGACTGCGCACATCGATATGCTCGCCCGCTGTGCCTTCCAGAAACCCGGCCTTGCCTAAATCGCGTACCAGTTGAATACAGGTGGCATCCACGTCGCTGTGGTCGCGGGGAAGTTCAGAGCGGCACCACGCTTCGAGCTGCTGGGAAAGTTCGCGGTGCCTGGCCTCGAAAAAGGGCCACGCTAGAAAGCTCGTGTCGCTCATTAGTCCCCCTTGAACTCAGGTTTTTGTTTGGCTACAAAGGCGTGGTAGGCGCGCGCGAAATCGTTGGTCTGCATGCAGATCGCCTGGGCCTGGGCTTCTGATTCGATGGCCTGCTCCAGGCTCATGGACCACTCCTGATTTAGCTGGGTCTTGGTAATGCTGTGGGCAAAGGTGGGCCCACTAGCCAGCCGGGTGGCGTAGGCGATGGCGTCTTCTTCGAGAGCGTCCGATTCGACCACGCGATTGTAGAAGCCCCACTGCAGGCCTTCCTCGGCACTCATGCTGCGGCCGCTGTAGAGCAGGTCGGCGGCACGGCCCTGGCCGATAATGCGCGGTAGCATGGCGCAGGCGCCCATATCGCAGCCCGCCAAGCCCACCCGGGTAAAGAGGAATGCCGTGCTGGCGCGTGGGGTGGCAAAACGAATATCCGAGGACATGGCGATAATCGCCCCTGCGCCCACGCAAATGCCGTCGACAGCGGCAATGATCGGTTTGCCGCAGTTCAGCATCGCCTTGACCAGATCCCCGGTCATGCGGGTGAACTCGAGCAGGCCCTTCATATCCTTGCCCACCAGGGGGCCGATGATTTCGTGAACATCGCCGCCGGAGCAGAAGTTCTCACCGTTGGAGGTAAATACCACGGCATGCACATCCGAGGCATAGACCAGGTCACGAAAGGTGTCGCGTAGCTCAGCGTAGCTCTCAAAGGTCAGCGGGTTTTTGCGCTCTGGGCGATTCAACCGGATAACGGCGACACCACCTCTCATTTCCCAAATAAAATGCTCGGGGGCTAAGTCAGCCATGCTCTTCATACTCTTGTTCTCGCCTGTCAGTGATTAATCTGTGCCGCCGTCGTTAAGATAAGGAGGCGTCTTTAGAGGCAGCCGGCAAGCGGTGCAGCAGTTCGCCTATGTGGTGAGCGTCCTCTTCGGTTACCCCCTCAAACAGCGCATTGATCCAGCGCTCATGCTCAACGGCCATGGCCCTGAAGCTTTCGCGACCAGTGCTGGTCAGGCAGACCCGCGTGGCGCGCCGGTCGCCATCAATGGCAATACGCTCCACGGCGCCATCCTCTACTAAGCGGTCAATAATGCCGGTGACGTTGCCGTTGGAAACCCGCAGCCGCTTGGAGAGCTCGTTCATTTTTAGGCCCTCCTCCGCGGCATATAGCGCGGCCATCACATCAAAACGCGGCAGCGTAGAGTCATGCTCAGTGCGCAGGCGTTCACGCAGCTCGGACTCCACCTGACGGGTAACCCGTAGCATGCGCAGCCATAAGCGCAGGCGCTCCTTGCTTAAGCTTTCTGCCGTCATACCTCTCCTCCTGAGATTGAGATCGCCTGTCCGTTGATTGCGCCACTGTTAGGCCCGCATAGCCATAGGGCCGTTGCGGTGACTTCCGCAGGTGTGACTAAGCGGCCGGTGGGGTTGGTCGATTGAAAGTGCGCGGTGGCTTGTTCGGCTGACTGGCCGGTTTTGGTCACAATATTCTCCACGCTGGCGGCCAGTAACGGCGTATCGGTAAAGCCGGGGCAGAGCGCATTAACGGTCATATCGCGGGTGGCGGTTTCAGCCGCCAGAGAACGTACCAACCCCACTACGCCATGCTTTGCCGCGCAGTAAGCGCCCACATATGCGTAACCTTTAAGGCCCGCAGTGGAGGCAACGGCGATAAGGCGCCCGCCGTCGTTCAACTGCTTCAAGCCCTCGCGCAGGGTCAGAAACACTCCGCTAAGGTTGACGTTCAACATGCGCTGCCACTGCTCGAAGGAGGTCTTGGCGAACGGCGCGCTCTCTGCCGCCCCGGCGTTGGCAATAACGATATCCACACTGCCGATCTTCTCGAATAGCGCCACCATGGCGGCTTCGTCGGTGACATCGACCACCGCGAAGTGAATGGCGTTGTGCTGCTCTGCGACGGCTTGAAGAGCAGCCTCCCGACGGCCGGTAATGGTGACGTCGGCGCCTGCTTGAGCAAAGGCCAGAGCCATATCTGCACCGATACCGCTGCCGCCGCCGGTAATCACCGCCCGCTTGCCAGCCAGGCTGTTCGCTGCCGAGTTTCTAACGGATTGGCTCATACCCAGCCCTCGCCACGTTCGGCCAAGCGCTGTAGCTGATCGGCGCCGGCTCGGTAGGGCGCCGGCCACTCCACCTCACTATCGCCCAGCCCCGCAGCAACGTGCAGTAGCCAGTAGGGATCGGCAAGATGAGGGCGAGCGATACAGACTAAGTCGGCGCGCCCAGCCATCAGAATTGAGTTCACATGGTCGGCCTGATAGATATTGCCCACCGCCATGGTGGCGATTGGCGTCTCATTACGAATCCGGTCAGAGAAGGGCGTTTGGAACATACGTCCATAGACGGGTTTTGCCTGAGTCGAGGTTTGCCCGGCAGAGACATCGACAATATCCACCTCCGCGTCGCGCAGCCGTTTGGCGATCTCTACCGCATCGTCGGGGGTGATGCCTTCAGCGCCGCACCAGTCGTTGGCAGAAATGCGCACCGACAGCGGCTTATGGGCAGGCCACACGCGACGCACGGCGTTGATCACTTCAAGCGGGTAGCGCAGCCGGTTATCCAGTGAGCCGCCATACTCATCGTCACGGTGGTTGGTTAATGGCGTGATAAACGAAGAGAGCAGGTAGCCGTGGGCGGCGTGAATCTCGATCATGTCGAAACCTGCGCGATCGGCCATCTGCGCCGCGCTAACGAACTCGTCACGCACGCGATCCATATCGCGCCGATCCATGGCTTTGGGTACTTGATTGCGCGCTGACCAGGGCTGTGCTGAAGCTGCCAATATTGGCCAATTGCCATCCGCGAGCGGGGCATCCATTTCCTGCCAGCCCAGTTGAGTAGAGCCTTTTGCTCCTGAGTGGCCGATTTGGGCGCACAGCTTGGCCTTGGTTTCCGTGTGCACGAAATCACAAAGACGCTTCCACGCCGCTTCGTGTTCAGGGGCGTACAAACCTGGGCAGCCGGGGGTAATACGCCCGGTGGGGCTGACGCAGGTCATCTCGGTATACACCAGGCCTGCGCCACCCTTGGCGCGCTCTGCGTAGTGGCTAAAGTGCCAATCGGTAGGGCAGCCATCGACGGCTTTGTACTGGGCCATTGGGGAGACCACCACGCGATTAACCAGGGTCATATCGCGCAGTTGATAAGGCGCAAACATCGGTGCGCGGGCGCTGCCAGGGTTGCCCGCCTGGGTTTGAAACCAGCGCTCTGCGCTCTCCAGCCAATTTGGGTCGCGCACCCGTAAGTTTTCGTGGCTAATGCGCTGGGAGCGGGTTAACAGCGAGTAGTTGAACTGTACCGGGTCGAGATCCAGGTAGCGCTCTATCTGCTCAAACCACTCGGTGGAGTTGCGTGCGGCTGACTGAAGGCGCAGCACTTCGAAGCGGCGATCCTCTTCATAGCGAGCAACGGCAGCTTCCGAACTGTTTTCACTGTGCAAGTAATTAGCCAGTGCAATGGCGCTCTCCAGGGCGAGCTTGGAGCCGGAGCCGATCGAGAAATGCGCGGTGGCGGCGGCGTCACCCATCAGCACCACGTTCTCATAGCTCCAGCGTTCGCAAAGTACTCGTGGAAAGTTTATCCACGCTGAGCCACGAATATGGTTGGCGTTGGTCATCAGCGCGTGGCCGTCAAGATGCTTGGCAAAGATACGCTCGCAGACGGCTATCGTGAACCGCCCCGGTTATTCCGGAGACCGGTTTGTTTGAGTCAGGCAGCTTCACCCGACTCTTCCAGTTGACGATAATACGTCCTTTCTCGTTCTGCTGGTGGAACGTTTCCGATGGGTTCCAGCAGT
>Ga0209344_10001285_pt1 | contig 33824 bp, 28 predicted proteins | sample Cruoilmetagenom6_FD_187293 | JGI IMG/M metagenome (GOLD analysis project Ga0209344, IMG submission 187293) | Oil polluted marine microbial communities from Coal Oil Point, Santa Barbara, California, USA - Santa Barbara Oil Seep Sample 6 (SPAdes)... | ecosystem: Environmental > Aquatic > Marine...
TGTGGTAAAAAATGCCTGGCGTTACTCGGTGCCTCTCCTAGACCATAGGTAGAGGTGAAAATAATAAGATGCTTGGCCGATTTAAATGGGCTAAGGTCTGTAAGGGGCGCAATATAGGCACTGGCATCCACTTGACGTAAGCCCTGATAAAAGGCATTAGCAAACTGCGTGGTGCTGCCTGTTTCAGAACCGACTAACACAATGTATTGGGCCTTGGTCGGTGAGATATCGTTGGTCAGGTGGGTTTTTTTACGGGCTAAGGTCATTTTAAACCCAGAATACACAAAAAATAAAATAGCGATACAACTTAGGCCTAATAGTACGGCCCATACCAGATTGCCTTGCCCCGTATGGAGCATTAAATTTAGGCTGGCTAATCGTTTGCTTAACGGCGTAATGTGCTGGTTGACAAGTTGCCCGTTATATTGATCTACCAACAGGGTTTTGTCGTGTAGAGTGAGGGTGAAATAGTCACTCCGATCGGTTGAAAAGGGAAACTCAACAGTTTTTACTTCGGCTAAAGGAATGGTTTTGAAGAGGGCTAAATCTGCTAAGGCTTGTCTGTCAATTTGAGGGAGAACTTCAGAAGGATATTTTACGCTTGGGACCTTATTTGGGATTACCTCAAAGCGTATACCAGAGAGATATACCCCTGACAAACTAAGGATGATAATAAAAACGAAACTTAATCGTCCTACATACACATGGTAAAATTGTGCGAAATTTTCGTAAACTATTTTCGAAAATATCTTTCGCCATCCGCCTTGACGCTTGATTATTAATAACAGTCCGGTCAGGGCAATTAAGCTCAGTAAAAAGGAGGCTAATCCCACAAGAAATCGCCCCGTACTTTTTAAGAATAAAGAGCGATGCAGCGTGGTAACAAACTGAAAAAAAGCTGATTTTTCTTTTTTTGGCCCTAAATAGGCAGCGGTACTTGGATCAAAATACCCCTGCAAGGCATCGCCCTCTTTGGTCAAAACATCAGCGAGTAAAAAATGATTGGAGTCTATGGTCAACGAGAGCACTTCATCATACGCCAAATCCATAGCCACCATGGTTTCAGACAGGCTAAGCTGGTCAAAATGCTCTGAAGAATACGGCTGGAGTTCATCGGCGATAGGCTCAATGGCTAAAAGAATTCCTGTAACTGCCGCTAAGACGATAAATAAACTAGACGCAATGGCCAGGGTGAGATGACTATACCTCCAAATTGAATTTACCATGTGTAGGGTAACTTAATTGGGGATCATTCGAACATAGCGAATATAACCACTTCCCTCCTGCTTACTTTTAACACTGGCTGTGGTCAACTCAAATTCTACATCAGCCGTGTAATACTGTTGATCTTCTACGGCTGTTTCAAACCTAATTTTATAGCCGGTATCAATTTTGTTGTTGTCAATTTCGAGGACTTGAATACTGCGTGCACCACCAGCAATGGTTTCCCCGGTAATGGCATCAATGTCATTGCGAACTTTCCCATAATACGACCACCAAGAGCTAATATCATGGTACCATTCATCATCGTCACCTTGTACGTAGAGCGTTTTGTTATAGCTACCGTCGGGATTGAGCAAGGAGATAACCACGTAGGCTCCTTCACCTGTATAATTCGTCATTTGAATCATACATTTATAGGTAGTAGATGAATCAGTAGCGGTAAAATTTGAGCTTCCCGTAAAGGCAAGTACAATGAAAAATGCAGTCTTTAAAAGGTTCATGACAACTTATTTTAAAAAATTGATTGAAATTTGTTTCGCTTGAAGAAGTTCATTTTCATTTGCTAGATCAAAGGCAGTTTCATCAAATGCGGTCTCTGCTGTTTTCTTAGCCCCAATCTGGATTAAATATTTTAAAAGAACATCATCCTTTGCCAGCATGGCCGCCTGATGTAAAGGCGTTAAACCTGCTTTATTTTTGCTATTGACTGGTACGCCAAAAGCGTGAACACGTTGTAATAAAGCTAAACTTTGTTTTGGAAGCGCTAGGTGAAATAAGTTGTTTCCGTTGGCTTGTGGCGTGTTTAACGCTAGTCCTGCCTCGCGAAGAAGCGATACCTTTTGGTCAAAAGCGGCCACTTGGTCTTCAGAAAAGAAATTGAGTAAATAATATGCCATCGAATTACAAGCTTGATCACGGAGCTGTACATCCGCCTGATGTGAAAGTAAATAAGCCACTACTTCTGGCGTGTTGTGTGCAAGGGCTAAAGCTAAAGGCGATACGCCTTTTGAGGTCTGAAGGTTGATATTGTCAAGCGCAGGAAGCACTGCTTTTATGGTGGCAAGCTGATTACTTTGAACCATGGCATGAAACGGAGTGATTCCGTCTTCATCTGGGGTATGCATTGAAACGCCTTGATTGCGTAGGTAGTTAATGAGTTGTAAAGAACCCTTTTTTGCCACAAAATGTAAGGCGTTTTGTTTGGCTTCATTTTGCGTAGTGAGGTCGAGCTTAAGATCGCTTAGAAAACGGTAAATTTCTTCGGTTGGCGCACTTGTTCTTCCCCCTTTACTGGCAAATAGTACCGCCGCATTTTCTGGTTTAACACCGGTTGCAAGTAATTGTTTCAAGTAGGGAATATTGCCCGTGCTTACAGCATAGCTAAACATTCCGTGCCCCTGGGCATCGGTAGCACTGCGCTGAAGTCCCTTTGCCATAAAGTACGAAGTTAGGCGCTGGTCAACATCATGTGCTGCAGCTAATAGTAAGGCGTTAGCGCCTTGGGGACTCACATCATTAAGTAGGTCAGCCCCATGCGCAAGGCAGAGGTCATATACCGCGGTATTTTTTTGTCCGGCTGAGGCCGCAAAATTTAATACCGTATACCCTTTATCATCTCTAAGATCCATCCGAGCTCCCTTAGAAATCAAATACTTCATAAGTGCAGTATTTCCTTTATACGCTGCCCAAAAAACATAGGTTCTGCCGTCGTGGGTGACTTTATTTACATCATTCCCTTTATGGTTTAAGACATACTGTAAGGTGTTAATCGGGGCGTCTTGTAATATAGCATAGACCATCGGATCAAAATTATTGTCGTTTAATTCACTTAAGTCATGCTTTGCCGCAAGGTATTGATCAACTTTCTCAATTTGGGTAGTATTGCTCCAAAAAGACCGGTCTAAAAAAACATTATCTTCTTGTGCGTAAAGTTGTGTTAGGGCCCCACTTAAGAGACCTAAGAGTACTAAAATTGGTTTCATAGTAATTTAATTCAGAAAAGATTCAATCACGGTTGAAATAGATTCGCTACTCGTGAGTTCAAGGTCAGAAGAAAGGTATTTAAAGAGCGGTTTATTATCTACTTTTTCTGCCAAACGTAAAGGGGTGTTGCGCTTAAAGACATCGTCCCATTTCGCACGTACTAGTTCCCACTGTGCCTTGTGGTTGGTCCAGTACACTTCGGCAGCTTTCCCTTTTTCATCCGCTACGCGCGTATAAATGTTTGTCCCCTTTTCACGTGCCAATACGCGGTCTTTTTGCCCGGGTGTTCTAATGAGCTTGTCGTTGTCTTGATCGTGAATCCATCCCTCTTTGGTAATTTTATGCGTATTGGTACGCAACAACACGTTATAATCATTACGCTGGGTATACTCTCGTCGTGCTAAAGGCGCTGGAGTGGTGTTTTCCCACGTACTTTTACCATCAACATGTACCCAAGTGGCGCTACCTTCATAACGCGGACTGTCGTCTATTTGATATACTTTTTGAGTCCACTGCCCTTTTACCTGCGCTTTAGGTAGGCTATGAAAGGACCATTGATTATCACCTTCATATACATAGAAGTCAGTATTCTCAAAAAGCCAATCTTGTCTCCAATGTTTAATGACTTGCTGTGCGTGGGGTGGACCTACAATAAGTAAATGCTGAAGCACTATTTTATCGGCTTCATTGGTAACAATTTTAACCACTTCAAGCCCCTTTTCATGTTTTACGGGCGACGGGCGGTAGTTTTCATCGGTGCTATAATTAAATGTTTCTGCAAAGTTAAAACTCACTTCATAGCAGCCTGCCATGGCTAAAATTGCATTTCGATCTTGTTCTTTTTTAGTTTGTGCTTGCATGGTTATCATACACAGTAAAGTGACTGTGGTTAACATTAAATTGTTCATTATTTAGAATCATTATAATTAATAGGCGGCAAATCTATTAAGAATAAATCTAAATAAAAATAAATCACTAAAAAAATAATTTATTTTTTTTAACGGCTTGAATCCCTTTAACCATCCGATGTGTATCCATTGATATGACTGGGCTTGTACATGGATTGTGAATCACGTTAGCTAGCATTTAATCCATCTATATGCTTCAAAAGCATGGAATTACTAAAATATTTTTGCTATATTCGAATGCATTAACAATCCAAATGAAGTCAACCTTATATCGATTAATTTGCTGCGTACTATTCGTCAGCGTTAGTTCGTGTGTGGAAGAAATTGCTTTTTCCACTACCCATAATAAGCGTGCATTAGTCATTGAATCAACCTTGACCAATGAAATACGTTTTCAGGAAGTGAGATTGTCTCACAGCTATGCCCTAAATCAAGCTGGCCCTTCGTATGAGACTAATGCGATTGTAAGTATTAGTGATGACCAACAACAAACCTATACCTTTCATTCACTTGATTCGGGGCGGTATGTTTCTGATGTCCAATTTGCTGCGGTTCCTGGAAGATTATATCAATTAGAGATTCAAACGGCTGATGGTCAGCAGTACAGCTCTACCCCTACGGCATTGACTTCAGAAACGCAGATTGATGCGTTAAATGTCGCTATGGAATCAATAGAAGGGAAAGACTATTTTGTAATCAAGCTAGATAGTTATGATCCTACAGGACAATCAAAATATTATCGCTATGCCTACGAAGAAACCTACAAAATTGTTGCTCCATATTACTCGGATTACAAGACAATAGTGATTCAAAATGAAAGTCCGTATAAGGTAGATACCGTGCCAAAAACCACAGCGTCTACTAAAATATGTTACGCCACACAACGGTCCCAAGAAATAATCCAAACAGAAACCACTGCGTTAACGGAAGATCGATTACATCAGTTTCCAGTACATCGCTTACCAGTAGACGACTTTAAAGTATCGCATCGCTATAGTATTTTAGTAAAACAATTTGTACAATCGCCTGAAGCGTATGCCTATTTCAACACCTTAAATGAATTTAGCGAAGACGAAAATTTATTTTCACAAATTCAAACGGGTTTTATTACCGGTAATATTTCTGCCGAAGATCCGGAAGCAACGGTGATTGGATTTTTTGAGGTAGCCGCTGTAAATTCTAAACGCTTATTTTTTAATTACCGTGATTTTATCAATACCGGACGCCCTCCTTATAAGAACGAATGTAGTCCGCAGGCGCCAGAACTAGAGACCGATAAGGGTAATGAAGTTGGATCGCCACTTATTGATCAGCTCAATTCAGGGGAGTATATGTTTTATATGGCAAATCATGCAAGAAGTGAATTTTTTCCGGGACCGTATTTAATCGTAAATCGAGCCTGTGGTGACTGTACGGTTTTTGGGAGTGTAGAAAAGCCCGATTTTTGGGTAGATATATAAGGCGAGTGGCTTATGCCAACCTTACAAAACGTAAAAAAAAAGCGGTGAATGTACCGTTGCCTTAATACTATAAATACAACACAATGAAATTAACTCGTACCCGTCTTTTAGGTTGCCTATCGCTCCTATCCTTGGTCAGTTGTATAGACGAAATTGGATTAGATTCTACTGATTTTAAAAAAATACTAGTCGTAGAGTCTACCTTAACAAATGCTTATGAACAGCATGAAGTGAGGTTGTCAAATACCTATCCTTTAGATCAAACAGGCCCCTCGTATGAATCAAATGCTACGGTAGAAATTCGGGATGATCAAGCCCAGGTCTATACCTTTCAAGCGCTAGACTCTGGTCGATATGTTTCGGATGTAGCTTTTGCCGCACAGGCGGATAGAACCTATCAGTTACATATTGAATTAACCAATGGTCAACAGTATACCTCTTCCCCAACTACCTTGACCAGTGTGACACAACTAGATCAAGTACGTGTGGATATGGAATCGTATGAAGATGAACAACAGTTTGTGATTAAGGTGGATAGTTATGACCCCACAGGAATGGCCCAATACTATCGCTATGAATATGAAGAGACCTATCAAATTGTCGCCCCGTATTGGTCGGCCTACGAAGCCAGTATTGTCAGTGATGTGGCTCCTTTTAGGGTAGATTCGATTCTAAAAACGCGGCAGGATCGCGTCTGTTATGCCACACGAATATCAAACGAAATTATTCAAACAGAAACCACCAGTTTAGCCGAAGATCGGGTACAACAATTTCCTGTACGTAGATTAAGTGTAAACGATACTAAAGTGGGCCATCGATATAGTATTTTAGTCAAACAATATGTACAGTCGGCCGAAGCCAATGCATACCTACAAAGCCTACAAAAATTTAGTCAGAATGGAAATTTATTCTCCCAAATTCAAGCGGGATTTTTAAAAGGAAATATACAAGCGGTTCAGGGGGATAATCAAGTGGTAGGATTCTTTGAAGTCTCCTCCGTACAGCGCAAACGCCTTTTTTTTAATTACCGTGATTTTATAGTAGATGGTAGGCCGCCTTACTTTACCGAATGTAATCCACAAGCCCCCCTGTTAATTGATCCCGAAGGTTCATCCCCACTCATTGCTCAAATCAATTCAGGAAGATTTGTATTTTATAAAACCAATATGATGAGAAACGAAAATGCTCCAGGTCCGTACCTAATGGTCGATAAAGCCTGTGGAGATTGTACCACATATGGAAGTAACATTAAACCCTCCTTTTGGGTAGATTAGTGAAATCTAAACCTTACGTATAAAACCAATATTTAAAGTCCCAATTGTCAACCTATGAAATATTACCTACTTATTATCATGCTCTTTGCAAGCCTGCTTTGTACGTCCCAAACGTTTAAAGGAAATACAGTGAGCTTTACGTTTAATGACCTAAGCAGACAAGAGGTGATGGCCGCACTTGAAGCGAAGAGTCCGTATACCTTTTATTATCTCGATGCGTGGCTTGATGCCGAGAAAATAGATGGAAACTATACTAATGTACCTTTTGAAACTTTACTAGAGGGTATTTTTAGCCAAACAGACCTCAATTTTTTTATTCGAGATCACAAGGTTATTTTAACCCAGTACAATAGAATTCACGACCAACTTGCCATTGAAGCGTCAAGCGGTAATCAACAACAGCAGGTTCAAGAGGAAACCGCTCCTGTTTTTTATGCCGCGACTAACACCGATCAGAAAAAATTCGAAAATATCGTTCGGATAGGAAAAGAACAGAAGCAAATGAAAAGTAAGTACCGACTTCGCGGTAAAGTGTTAAATCTTTCGGGAGAACCTATTCCTAATTTGGTAATTCAATTTGACGGCGCTAAGGCCCATGCCATTGTAGATAGCGCGGGTAATTATTCCATTGCACTGGCGCCTGGCTTACACCAATTAACCACCAGTGCCATTGGGATTGAGCGCAAATCGGTTGACCTACTTTTGTATAGTGACGGAAGCTTAAATTTTGATCTTGCCGAAGAGGCCGATCTGTTGGATGAAGTTATTATTGATGCCAATCGCGATAAAAACATTAAAGAAGTGGTGACCGGGGTGACTGTCATCAATGTAGAAGAGATTAAAAATATACCGCTGGTTCTAGGTGAACGCGATATTTTAAAAGTAGCCACCACCATGCCGGGGATTAAAACAGCTGGTGAGGGGGCACAGGGATATAGTGTTCGCGGTGGGAAAGAAGATCAAAATTTAATTCTACTCGATCAAGGCGTACTGTATAACCCCACTCATTTCTTTGGTATTTTTTCAGCAGTAAACCCATTTGCAACGGGAGAAGTGAATATTTATAAAGGTAGTATGCCGGTTGAATACGGAGGGCGATTATCCTCCGTATTTGATATTGGAACAAGACAAGGCAGTAAAACGGAATTTAAAGGTGAAGGGTCTATTGGACCGGTAACCAGTAACCTTACCTTGGAAGTGCCGCTGGTACAAGATAAAGCCTCGTTACTTGTGGGAGGTCGTGGAACTTATTCAAACTGGATTTTACGTTCGTTGGATGAACCCTCACTACAAAAAAGTCAAGCATCGTTTTATGATGTGGTGGCTAAATATAGCCATGATATTAGCGAGAAAGATCAGCTTGAAGCCACTGGTTATTTTAGTCGCGACCAATATAGTATTACTACCGACTCCTTATTCTCGTATCAAAATAGATTGATGACCCTCAAATGGGATAGATCTTTTAACGATAAAAATAGTGCGGCATTAACCCTGGCAAACAGCCATTTTAACTTTAATATTGATTACGATGGTGATTCTAATACCAATTTCAAACTAGGCTATGTGGTAGACGAAACTGAATTAAAACTCAATGTTAAATACCTACACTCAAAAGAGCACAAATTTAATTATGGTCTGTCTGGAAAACTCTATCGTATTCAACCAGGGACTGTTAAACCCCTAGGAAGCCAATCTATTACAGAAGAATTCACTATTCCACGTGAAAAAGCGGTTGAAGCGGCAGTCTTTGTGGCAGATCAATACCAATTCAATGAACAGTTGTCATTTAACTTAGGTCTGCGTTACTCCATGTTTTCATCACTAGGAGCCGCCGAACAAAACACCTATGAAGCGGGACAGGTACGAAATGATGAAAGCCGTACGGGAACGACTTCGTATGGGAACAATGAGATGATAAAATTTTATGGCGGACTTGAACTTAGGTCTGCAATGCGTTATCAATTTAATGATAATTTCTCTGTGAAATTGAGCTATGATGATACCTATCAATACATTCATACCCTTACCAACAATACCACAGCTTCTCAAACCGATACTTGGAAATTATCTGATTTGAATATTAAGCCACAACAGGCACGACAAGTATCGCTTGGTTTTTATCGAAATTTAGCGGAGGGTAATGTAGAATTAAGTGTGGAAGGCTATTATAAAAAATCGAAAAATATCCTTGACTTTAAAGTTGGCGCCAATCTTTTAATCAATGAAAATGTTGAAACCGAAGTGCTCCAAGGCAATGGTAAAGCCTATGGGGTTGAATTTCTACTTAAAAAGAAGACGGGTAACTTAAATGGCTGGTTAGGATATAGCTACGCCCGTTCTTTTGTGCAGTACGCCAGTGAGTTTGCTGAAAATGAAATTAATAATGGCGATTATTTTTCATCAAATATTGATAAACCTCATGATTTGAGTTTAGTGACCAATTTTAAACTGACAAAACGTTTTAGTTTGTCGGCCAATTTCTCCTATCAAACCGGACGCCCAGTGACCTACCCCGTAGGGAAATATCAGCAAAATGGTTCAGAATACGTGTTGTACAGCAATAGAAATGAGTTTAGGATACCGGATTATTATCGATTGGATCTTGGACTAAACATTGAAGGGAATCATAAAATCAAAAAACTAGCCCATAGTTTTTGGAACATTTCAGTGTATAATGTATTGGGAAGGAACAACCCCTATTCCGTATTTTTTGTCACCGAAAATGGAGAAGTCAAAGCGTATAAGAGCTCTATCTTTTCCATTCCAGTACCTACCATTAGCTATAATTTTAAATTTTAAGACATGAAAAAGTGGATTACTATAGTATGTTGCCTACTAGGCATTACGTCAATAGCGCAAGTAGAAATTGGCGAACAATTTATGGATACCTATCGCGAATTGTACAATGAACAAGTGTACGTACATCAAAACACCTCATTAGCCTTAGCTGGTGAAAAGCTGTTATTTTCGGTGTATGTCTTACAACCTAATTTATCTCCAAGTGGACTTAGTCAAGTTGCCTACCTAAAACTGATTCATAATAATGAAGCTGTATTTAGTCAAAAAATTAAGCTCAAAGATGGTGTGGGAACCGGTGATTTTACCGTCCCAAGTTCCCTAGCCACAGGAAACTACAAGCTCATTGCCTATACGCAATGGATGCGCAATTTTGGTTCAGACGGATTTTTTCAAAGCGATGTCCATATCATTAATCCATATACCCTAAATCCCCAAGCAATATCCGCTACAGATGCACAAGCTCCACGTCTGCAAGACACAAAAAGAGAAACAGTGCCAAATCAGCAGAACTTAATTGGGCTCTGGATAGAAAAAGACAGCTATGCACCACGTGAAAAAGTGAATCTTAGTCTAAAACCTGCCCACAATCCCAATTCCTATGGTAATTATTCAATATCAGTTCGTGCCATTAACCCTAAATCCCTTTCGGAAAGCGAAGCGGCCACACTATTGGCTACAAGTATTCCACAGGTTAAGCAAGCCGCTTTTAAAGATAATAAAGTATATCCCCCAGAAATTAACGGCGAATTAATTACAGGAACTGTTATAGATAAACAAACCAATCTTCCATCACCAAAACTAGATTTAACCTTTTCTATGGCAAAGCATCCCAATTTATTTAAGGTTACAGCTACAAATAGTTTGGGCGTTTTTTATTTTGATCTACCACAAGCCTATCAAAAAGACCGTGCACTTATTGAGGTCTTAGACCATAGCGGCAAAGAATTTGAGGTAAAGGTCGCACCCGCCGTAAAAATGAATACAAACAATATCCGCTATACTCCACTTCAATTAGCCACTACCGACCTTGCTTGGTTACGAAAACGGAGTATAGATAATCAAATAGAGAATGCATATTTTGGGGCTAAATTTGACCGCCCTATTGTGGTCGAAGATGATCCGCTTTTTTATGCCATTGATTTTAATTATGAACTAGATGAATATAAGCGTTTTCCAAGTGTGCAGGAAACGTTGGTGGAAGTGGTTGAACACGTATTTACCAGTAATGAAAATGGCAAACGTGTTATTTCTATTCGCGATTATCAAACCAAGCGCGATGATGAGTTGGCTCCGCTGATCCTAATTGATGGCGTTTTTATTACTGATCACGATGATTTTTTAAATTTTAATGTGGCTTCAATTAAGTCGATTGGTGTAATTGTTGACAAATTTGTTTACGGCGCCCATTATTTTCAAGGGGTACTCATTGTTTCAACCTTTGATGGCAATTACCAAGGCAAAGAAAAACCTACCAATCAAGCCATACTTGAAATGGAGCCTGTTGCTCAAGTTAAATCCTTTTTTCAACCTGCCTATGACCTCTCTGATGAACGTAAACGAATTCCCGATTATCGCACCCAATTATTTTGGGAGCCCATCATAAAACTGACTGGTCCGCAAGCCGATTTTTCGTTTTTCACGTCAGATAACGAAGGCTGGTATGAAGTGAGTATTCAAGGCTTTACATTTTCAGGAGAGCCTGTTTCAATCACCGAGCGATTTGAAGTAAGAAAAAAGAAAGAAAATTAGTGGTTAAACTTACGGCAGTAGTGCTGGTAATAAATAATCTTCCATCATCGTGTCAACTTGCGTGTGTGCATACGGTAAGTTATACGCTTGCGCGGTGATGACAATGACGAGCGGAAGGTCTTTAACACTAATTATTTTGTTACCTCCGTTACCACTGCAAAAACTAACCTCATACTTCTTTCCTTTCACTGTGTATTGTTTATTCCACAATAAATAGCCGTAATAGTGACCATCACCATAGGGTTGACGTACGTGTTTGTTGGTACTTTTTTCAACCCACGATGCAGAAAGAATGCGTTTCCCCTGCCAGATTCCCTTGTTTTTATACAGCTGGCCGTACTTAGCGTAATCAATACTCCGCATTTGAAGTCCACCCGCCGTATTTCCCACCTTTTGCGGGGTATACTGCCACTGATAATCTGTAATTTGTAACGGGCCAAACAGTTTTTTATCAGCGTAACGCACTAAACCGCCTGGAACGTTCTGCTCAAGTATATCGCCCAAGAGTACCACTCCCGCGGTAAAATATTGATAGTCAATACCCATTGTTTTTGTAGTGTCTAATGGTAAATCTAACGTAAATTTCACCCAATTATCGGTAGGATACATGTTTTCTTCATTACCCAACGACCCATAATCATCATCATTGCCTTCAAAACCTGAACTCATTGTGAGTAACGATTTTAAGCTTATTTTTTCCTTATCGGGATGGTAGTTCTTGAAGTTCTTCAGGTCATAATAATCGCCCAACACCTTATTTTCATCTGCAATAAAGCCTTCGTCAATGGCAATTCCCAATACCGTAGATGCAAAAGTTTTACCCACAGATCTGGTATCGTGTAGACTTGATCTATCTGCGCCATTAAAATATTCTTCTAGTAGTAAGGCATTGTTTTTAATCACCACAATACTGGTGATGTTTTCAAATTTTTGTTGTGCAATTTTGGTGTTTAACTGCTCAATTAACCTGTGATTAAAGCTGTCTTTTGAAATTTCCCAATCGCTTAATGGTGCGATAGTTTGGACGGCTATTGCTTTGGGATCAACAGGAATGGGATTAACCTTTACGGAGATTGACCCCGTAGCGAGGGTGGGACTATACCGCAAGGTATCTCCCTTGTGATAGGCATTGACCTTAAGCAGTAGGCTGTGTTCCCCATCGGATAATGCCTGATCTCCACCCCGTACTTTAGAAAATTCAAGCCAGAGGTAATACCCCCAATAATCAATAGATTCTGGATAGATTAAAGGAACCCGATGTTGTAAAGATTCCATCTTAGCCTGTGGGAGTCCTGCACCAGGTACAATGTTCTTAGAAAAAATTTCCTTTCCATCCACAAAAAATGAAATGCGAAAATTACCGTTGGCAAGTAAGGATTCATCCGAAGCTGTTGAATCTAATGTACGCAAGGTATGAATTAAGGGCGCTGCTAAATGAATGGTTGCGGTGAGGTATTGATCTTGAGGAAGGTTCAATTCCGTTGCATTTTCCATACGGCTGTTGTTGACTTGTTGAAAATCATGGGTTGAAAATTCAAGGGTCGACCTAGACGTATCCATTTGTTTTTTTGAATTGCAGCTTATACAAATGATAATCAACAGTAGGCTTATAGAGCTATTTAAAAATTTCATATGTTTTTTTTTACAAATCTAAGTGATGTATGGGGTTCATTCGCCCCAAATTATAACTTGACCCCTATTTTACCAACCTAATTGGGCATGGATTTTTTATAGTCCATGGGAGTTTTTCCAGTAATTTGTTTGAAAACACGGTTAAACGTAGACTTTGAATTAAAACCGGATTCAAATGAAATACCCAACAATGTAATATGAGCATAGGCCGGATCGTTGAGCTTTTCAATGACGGCATGAACGCGAAATTCATTGACAAAGTCTGCAAAATTTTTATCGAGCCCCGAATTTATAATTTTAGAAAGATAATTAGGGTGAAGGTCTAATTCACTCGCCAAACTTTGTAAGCTTAAACGCGCATCTAAATAAAATAAATTAGCTTTCATCTGTTGGTTTAACCAACTTGCTTTACTACTAATTTCGTTCGATTTTTCTTCATTTTTTGGTAATTCTTTACGTGAAGACTCCAAAAATATAACTTCGGGTTTTAAAAATGCTTCGGCACTAATCCAAATACTTATTAAGGATAATAAAATGTAAAGGGGATAATAATCAGCAATGCCCAATTGAAAATCATAACGGTAATAATCAACCAAGGTGTACGGTACCCATAAAAACCACAATACGGCAAAAATAATGATTAAACGATATAACCAATTCAAGCTATATTCTCCATCATTACTGTAATTGAGTTTTAACCAGCGATGATACGCCTTAATTTTTTTAAGTGAGCGGAAAGCATAGTATAGTATTGAGCAAATGGCGGCGAATTGCACCCATGGAATGAGGGTGAAAAACAAGGGTGTATCTGTAGCCAAAACGCCCAAATTTAGGGCTTGAACAACAATGAGTACATGTACACTAAGTTCTATTACTAGCGGTAAAAAATGCCATAATTCACGTCGCTTAAATTTCTTTTCAACGTGGGTCATTTGCTGCGTATAAAGATAGATTAATGGCCCCAAAGCCAAGGAAAAGTTTAATGGAATACAATAAAATTTAGGGAAATAATTAAAAATACTAAAGTCTAAACTCAATACCCAGCTATTCCAACAAACAATAATTAAAGATAGTAAGCCTAAATAAATATTTGCTTTTTTGTTGATTCGTGGTGTACATAAGAGTAGTAAACTAAAGGTTAGCCCAACAAATACAGATCCTAAAATAATAAAGTTAAAAATATTGAACTGAAAATCAACCATCTATTCGTATGTTTCCATTAAGCTTAGGCAGCTTAGGTAAGGAGCTAAAGATACCCTTTTTTTTTGGTGATAGCCCGATTGCGTTGTCACGAGCAGCTAAGAAAAGTCTCGAACTAACCACAATAGTGAGTTTCATACCCTAGCTGGTGACACTCTTTACATATTGTTTTGGTGTTGTCCCAAATTTTTTCTTAAAGGCAGCGATAAAATGGCTTGCGGTACTATAGCCTACCTGAAGACTGATCTCTGAAACGTTTTGATGCTCTTCCAGTAAGAGCTTCCTGGCGTACTCAAGCTTATAGTCTAGTAAGAAATTAAAGACACTGTCACCATAAATATGTTTAAACCCTTCCTTTAATTTGGCAAGACTAAGCCCAACTTGATCTGCTAAATCGGCTAACCCCGGAGGTTCTGCAAGATTTTCAATCACTATTTTTTTAGCAAGTCTAATTTTTTCAACATTTTTTTCATTGTTCAAAAAGGGACAATGCTGTCCGTTGTCATCCGTTTGATTAAAGTAAAGACTTAATAATTCATAGACCTTTGCACGCGTGTATAATACTTCTAACGAGGTGTGAACTTGCTCGTTGTACATTTGATTAAGCACTACCAGTTCATTGGGGCCTAACGATTTATCCGCATAATATTTATTGTTTTTGTTTTCTTCCGACAGAAAGGGCAATAATCCCGCTACTTTAGAAAAGAAGGAATGAAAAATTTCAATTCCCACAATTAAGGTGATAAACTTAGACTGTGGCCCTAATTGTAAATCCATTGGTAAATGTTGATTTGGATTGTATAATAGGAGGGATTTTTCTGGATTGATGTCAATACCGTAATGCGGACCAAATTGTAATCGAGCAGATCCTTCTAAACAGAAATGGAATTGAATAAATGAATTTGTTATTCCTTTTTGATACGAAAAAATCGTTTTTTTAGGATTGGAAATTTTTAATACCTTAAAATTTTTTTCCACCCCAATCTCCCTAACTCCTTGAGCGTTGTTATTTTCTGTATAAGACATGATTTTATAGGTCTTGGTTTCTTACAAATTCTTGAACATCGGATAAATATTGGGCTGTACAATCTTACTGCAAAACTTCTGAGCGACACTAATTATTCTTTCAGCGTTATTTTTAAGTTAAATGACCCCCTATATTTGCCGCAAAAATATCGAGAATGAATCTAAATAGAAACTTATTTGCCATTTATTTTACGCTTTTCTTTGCGTCCTTAAGTCAAGCGCAAGATTCTTCTGACCAAGACACTATTTTACCTGTTCATTTAGAGGAGGTTATGGTTACTGCTACCAAAAGTGTTCGTCAACTCTCCTCTTTACCCCTCCCCGTTCAATTAATTTCTAAAAAGCAAATTCAACGCATCAACTCCATTCGTATGAGTGATTTGTTAAATGAAGCAACGGGACTAACCACGGTTGCTGATTTTGGCGGTGGCGAAGGAATTCAAATGCAGGGCTTAGATGCACAGCATACCCTCATTCTTATTGATGGCCTTCCCTTAGTAGGGCGCTCAGCAGGAACCTTAGACCTGAATAGATTAGCCGTTGGAAATATTGAACAGGTTGAGATCGTTAAAGGAGCTTCTTCTAGTTTATACGGGAGCGAAGCCTTAGCTGGAGTCATTAACCTGATCAGTAAGAATACGGAACAAGGCATTCACGGCGCTATTGGCTATCGTTTAGCCACCTTTAACACCCAAGATATTCAAGCCGACCTATCGTATGGTACTAAAAAATTCGGAATTTCTAGCGTTGTGAACCGATTGGCAAGTGATGGCTATGATTTGGGTAATGATCCCGATATTCCAACAGTTTCTCCGTATGAAAACTACACGTTTTCTACGAATGCCTACTACCAATTTTCAAAAAAATCTAAACTTAGTGTGGCGGGGCGATTTTTTGATCAAGAACAAGCATATGTGTCGTCAAACGAACTGGCTGGTGAGACAAATATTGAAGAATGGAACCTTTCGGGAAAGTTTACACACACGTTTAATGAGCAATGGGAAAGTTATGTAGAGCTCTATGCCACCCGCTATTACAGTACGGAATTTTTAAACGAAGCTACGGGAGAAAATTTTTCAGATGCCAATTATGACCAACGTCTTTTTCGTCCTGAAGTTAGACTTGGATATTCGCCAAGAAAAGGGCAGTCATATAGTGCCGGGGTTGGATTTAACCACGAAACCTTAGCACGAACCGATTTTATTAAGCAACCTGAATTTAACGCCCCGTATATCTATACCCAATATGACGGCAAATTAACAGATCGTTTAAATATAATTGCTGGAGCGCGCTTTGATATGCATAATGAATACGCTTCTCAGGTGAGTCCCAAACTAGCCTTACGCTACGTTCTATCTAATCTGATCTCGCTAAAGGGATCGGTGGGATACGGATTTAAAGCCCCAGATTTTAGACAGTTGTATTTTGATTTTAGTAATGGTACGGTTGGGTATACCGTATTGGGATACAATGCTGTGGAAGAAGCTATTACGCGCTTAGAGAATAACGGGGAAATTGCCAATCAACTGGTGCCTGTCGCTGCGTTTAACCAAGATCTTCGGCCAGAGAGTTCTGTGAGTTTTAATCTGGGTACAGATATACGGGTAAGTAATCAGCTCAAATTTAATTTAAATCTGTTTAGGAATAATATTAACAACCTAATTGACACCCAAATCATCGCTACAAAAACGAACGGACAAAGTGTTTTTAGTTATACCAACGTAAATAAAGTTTTTACCCAGGGTATTGAATTAAACGGAAATTGGGACTTTTCAGAGACCCTTAGAATAAGTGGAGGTTATCAGCTATTATACGCTAAAGATAAAGAAGCGGTTAAAGCGTTTAATAACGGGACCGTATATGCGCGAACCTCACCAGCCTCACCGTCATTTCAATTAAGCGCTAGCGATTATTTCGGACTCTACAACCGGTCGCGGCATATGGCTAATTTGAAACTATTTTACCAATACACCCCGTGGAAAATTGATGGAAACATTCGTACAACCTACCGCAGTAGCTATGGTCAATTTGATGGCAATGGCAATGGGTACTTAGACCAATACGATCCTATGGTAGATGGCTATGTCATTACGGATATCGCCATTAACAAATCTATTTATAAACATTATCGCTTGTCGCTTGGAATAGACAACGTATTTAATTTTAAAGACCGTCAGCATATTACAAGTATTCCCGGCAGTCTGTTTTACACTAAACTTAATATTCAATTTTAAACAACTATTTATGAGATCTATTAACTTATTATTTTTATTCGTTTTAGCCGTTATGGCATCCTGTTCTTCGGACGATAAGGAACCCTTACTTACTGTTAAAGTAGATGCTGTAGCCAATCTACACGCGCCACAAGAAGGTGGACGAGGGGAGCCTATTTCTGGAGATTTTACGAAGTTTTCTTTTGAGACTGGACAAATTACGACCGATGATACAAACTGGGACATCGCCTTTAGAGGCACCTCGATTATTGTAAATGGTGGAGTAAGTCTAGGTACCAATGACGAACCAGCTCGTTCAGGTAATGCAGCCATTTACATAGCTTCAGGTACCATGGCAAGTGTAAACAGCGTAGAGGAAAGCCAGTTTTTACAGGATAGCGATAACGGATATGCTATTCAAGGAGGAAGTGACAACGGATGGTACAACTATGCGGGTGACCCTACCCATATTATTAGTCCAATACCAGGAAAAATTTTAGTGATAAGAACTACTTCAGGAACCTATGCAAAGGTTGAAATCTTAAGCTATTACAAAGATGCACCTGCCAATCCAGATGCATTTTCAGATCCTGACGCCTATTATACTTTTAACTACGTGTACCAACCTAATCTAGGGGTAAGTACATTTGAATAAATAACAACTTATTTCCATTCATTTGTTGGCGAGAGAATCATTTCGGTGGTTCTTTCGCTTTTTTTTTGGGGAATCTAATCAGATTTCTTAGCCGCGTTTATCGCCGTCTTAAATCTTGAATTCGTTCTCGAACTAATTCGCGATCTAAAAGCGAATTGCGTACGTTTAGCAAATGTCGCAAGCGTTGCTTTTGTTGCGGGCTTAAGGTTGACCTAAACGCATCTGTTCTGCGTTTTAAAGCCTCTTGATTTCTAGCCAATATCAACTTTTGACGATCGGTTAATGAGGCCAAAAGTGCCCTTTTTTGTTCTACTTGGCTTAAGCGTTTACTCTTTATAATATTGATCTGTGCTTCGGTTAGGGAAGCTATAAACACCGCCCTATTTTTTTTCAACTGCTCCTTTTGCGCTTGGAGTAAAGCCTTTTGCTTAGGAGTCAATTCTACCGCGTTTTCTTGTGCAGACACCGCGCTAAACCCAATGAATAAGAAGGCTATTAAGTATATATAATGTATTTTATTTTTCATTACCTGGTGTTTTAACATTGAACTTATTCTCCGCTTTCCTCATTCTCTAACGGCAACGTTTCTAGGGTGAGATCATTTAAAAAATCATCAACTTCCTGCTCATCAAGAAATAACGACTCGAGCGTTGTGTCATGTGATTCTATGATAGGCACCGCACTTTTTAAAACTAAATGTTCTAAGAGATAATCGTCAATAATAGCATCAAACTTTTTATCTTCAATAAAAAGAGAACTTACTAACATGGTTGATACATCCGCTTCGTCTAACAATGATTTTGCTAGGGTATTTTGCACAGACGTATACTTTGTATAGGTCGATACGCCAAGGCCCAATAGAACCAAAACCGCAATAGAAGCAGCAATACCAAGCTTCCATGTGGTAAAGAATTTGCTTACTTTAGGTTTATTTTTCGCAACCTCTATTTGGGTCATCAACTGCTTTTTAGAGCGTTCAAAATAAGCTTCAGGCGTTGTTAATCCAAGCTGTTGTTTGTAGAGATCGTCATCCCCCTGCAGGTCCTGCTGTAATTTATTACGCAACGATTGCTGCATATCTTCAAAATACCCCGTAGGATGTTCTAAACCGAGTTGCGATTTATGGAGTTTGCTTTGATTTGAATTGTTCATCTTCATATGACTTGATTCACTAAGAGTCCTTCTAATTTTTTTACAGCAATATAATAGGATGATTTTAAGGCTCCTTCACTAGTTCCTAAAATTTCTGAGATTTCTCTAAACTTTAAATCGTCAAAATATTTCATTTGAAATACTTCACGTTGCTTTTTTGGCAAACTCAGTAAAGCTTTGTGTAATTTGAACTGGATTTCACTCCCAACAAAATGCACATCTTCTACCAAACGCTCTAGCAAGAGTTCATTAACTTCGGCCGAGCTTATGGTCTTTTTTTTATTTCGTTTTTCTAATACATTCAAAGCTTCTCTGTAGGCTATGGTATACATCCATGTACGGAGTTTACTGTCACCTCTAAAGGTATGGCATTTTCGATAGATCTTTATAAACGTATTTTGTAAAACGTCATCTGCATCTTCGTGAATTAATACTATTTTCCGAATATACCAATATAATTGTTGTTGATATCGGTCAACAATCGTCCTAAATGCCGCTTCTTTTTTTCTGTCATCCTGTAAATCATCAAGAAGTTTTTGATCTTCTTCCTGTGCTTGATCTGGAGGTACATTTTTATAGGCTAATTGCATTATATCGATAACTTAATAGGTAGAAAACAATAGTATTCTCTTTGCTTAGACCCGAAATGCCTAAAAAAGATTAATTGGCTCCCTAAAAAAGTAGGTGTTATCTGCTTAAAAGAGGAGCGGATTTGGGGGTGGATAGTGTATGGGATTTAATATGTCGGCCCGGTTAGACATTTTTTGAGCATGTAAAATATCCTTGTGCACCGTTCGTGCATGTAAATCGTCTATCCCTGTGTATTCGGCGAAAGCCTCTTGAAGGTGATCTGCGGTATTTAAATTAAAGTAATAGCTGCTGTCTTGGGGATGTACCATTATAGGCATGCGTTTGGCCGCATTGTGAATTTTGGCAAGTTGCGGATTGGCCTTCGTTGTGAGAACTGCACATGTTTTTTGTCCTACTTGCTCGGTGTAATAGCCCAGTAATCCAAACATAGCATAATTGGGTCTATATAATAGGTAGGGAATTCGTTGTTCTACTAGTTGATGGGGTTCATAAAATCCCGTAACTAATAGGATACACTTGTGATGTAACATGGCCTCATTTTTCCACTGGGCTGCTTTAACGGTAAACAGGCTATCATCACGTGTATTGAGTGCGGCACCTCCTTTTTGTTTCCAATACCCTTCTTTATCATCTGTAAAGGGAGGAGCAACTGACCAGGTTGCTAATACGGCTTCGTGTGGTTGGTCTTCTGTAATTATCATCACCGTACCGCGTTCAAATCCATTTAAATGATAATAGGTAGGAACCACCTCAAATTGTGTGTCTACATCAAAGGTTTGTTGAATTACCTTAGTTGATCCTTCTATTTGTTTTATATGATAGCACATCGGTTTGACGCTTTATTAAGTTATGATACCTACAAGGTGCGACTTAGTTCGCAAAAAAACTAAGGTACTAAATTATTGGTATTCTTTAGGAGTGAGATTCATCGTCTTTTACAACTCCCCTACTGTTAATAGTACTTTACAATTACCTGCTGTGCACATCTTGCCTTGATCTAGGCTAAAAAAAATACAAAATTTTCAAAAAGTAAAGAATGTCTTTAGAATTCACCCATATATTCGCAGTGATTAAAAAGAAATATTATTGAGGAACATTGGATGAACAGTGATGTTTATACAAGTTTGGCAACTCGTAATTCCCAAGAGAAACCCGCTTTATAAAGTAGCTAACTTAAGGTAATTGCCGTTGACAAGACCCAAACAATAGTGATTGCTTATGATATAGTCATAAGGAATTGGGTTAATTAAATTCATAATAGCGTTAAGCGGATACTTGACAATATTATATTTTTGAAATCTAACTATTTGTAAATCAATAGTAAAGTTAATTTAAATAACCAAAAGCACTATTTAATTCTAAATTTAAAACAAGTATTATGAAAAAATTATCATTATTAGTAGTTTCTGCCCTATTACTGACCGCTTGTGTGTCAAAGAAAAAGTACGTAGCGTTAGAACAAGACCGCGATCAACTAAAAGGAGAATTGCACAAAACAACCATCGCTAAAGATGATCTAGAGAAAAAATTCTCGGAAATCGAAGCACGTGTGGTAACATATAACAATAAAATTAATGCATTAAAAGATGAGACTACATCACTTAAAAATGAAAGTGATGCAAAATTTACCACAGTAGGAAATGCTGCGGTAATCTCAAATGCAAGTAAAGTGAAAATGCGTGAAACGCTAGCAAAAGTTGATCCGTCAAAATTAGCTGGAGCTAAAACATTAAAAGATTCAATGAATTTAGCTGTAGCGCATAGTTTAGAAAAATCATTTGCTAAAAGTAATCTAGATGAAACCGATGATATCGCAATTGATATTGACGAAACGGTTGTTATGATTTCAATTTCTGATAAATTACTTTTTAATACCGCAAGTTATAGAGTTGGTAATAAAGCCAATAATATCTTAACTAAGATTGCTGATCTTATGAAAGATGAGCCTAGTTTAGACCTTATGGTTGAGGGACATACAGATTCGCGAACGATCAGTAACCAAAAAGTTTCAGATAACTGGGATCTAAGTGTTTTAAGAGCAACCTCTGTCGTACGAAAACTTCAAAATGACTTTAAAGTGCCTGCTGAACAATTAATCGCTGCAGGAAGAAGTAGTTTTCAACCGTTAGTAGACAATGATACTAAAGAAAACAGAGCCAAGAACAGAAGAACAAGAATTGTTATCATGCCAAACATCAATAAATTTTTCGCATTGATGGCGTCTAATGACTAAACTAAATTAATTAGCATAAAAAAAGCCTGGCACATGCCAGGCTTTTTTTATGTCAAATTGCTACCTCTTCACGAATGTTTTTAACATATTGCTACATAATTTAAGATTAAATGTTAATTTTAGGCATTAATTAAATCCAAAACCATGAATAAAAAAATAGTAAAACTAGGGATACTCTTATGCTTAGTTAGTTTGATAATGCCCAACCAAGGTTTTTCGCAAGATAAATTAAAGAAAATGCCTGGTTATGACCGCTATCAAGAAATGGCTCCCAAAATTCGTCGATCGGTAACTATGGCTCCTTCACGAGTAAATTGGAGTGAAGATAGTAAAACGTTTGATTATTTCTTTGATGGAAAAAGCTATACCTATACGGTTGCTAAAAAGAAAGCGGAAGAAGCCACTGCATCAACTAATGGTGCATCAACTAATAGACGATTTAGAAGAGGAGGAGGCGTTGCCCGAGGTAGACAAGCCGCTTCTGCTGAAGCGCCTAACAAAAAATTTAAGGCCTATACAAAGGATAGAAACATGTACTTAACCGATCTTTCGTCAAACAAAACCATCGCCATTACTGCTGATGCAAATGATGAAAATCAAGTAAAATACGGTATTGCTACGTGGGTGTACGGTGAAGAACTTAGTCAAAATACGGCGATGTGGTGGTCACCAGACAGTAAGAAAATTGCTTTTTATCGTTTTGAAGAAAAAGAGGCCCTTAAATACTATGTGATTTACAACCAAACTAAAATTCAAGATTCGGTAGAAATAGAAGCTTATCCTAAAGTAGGTGCAAAAAATTTACCGGTAGATTTATTAGTCTATGATGTTGAAACCAAAAAAATAACGCCGCTAGATACGCGTGACGGTAAACCATTTCAAGATGGTGAAATGGGAACCTACTTATACGATATTTCTTGGTCTCCCGATGGTACAGAATTATTGTACCACAGTACCAATCGCAAGCAAAACACCATGGATTTCAGAGCAGCGAATCCTGAAACTGGAAAAAGTAGAACCATTGTTCGTGAGCAATGGCTGCCAAGTTGGACAGAAAATTCTCCAGCGATATCGTGGTTAGCTGACGGGAAGCGCTTTATTTGGGCTTCTGAACGCAATGGGTTTAATAATTACTATTTGTACAATATTGATGGGACCCTAATTAATCCTATTACGCAACATCAATTTGAAGTAGCCAATATTGTAAAGGTAGATGAAAAGTCAAATATGCTATATTATATGGCACGTTCTGGCGATAATCACATGAAAATGCAATTGCACAAAGTGAAATTGAATGGTAAAGGTGACAAACGTTTAACAGATCCTAGTATGAATCATTCGGTTACTTTATCGCCAAACAATGCCTATTTTGTAGATGCTGCGCAAACCCATGACCAACCTATTACCACCAGTTTAGTTTCTACAAAAGGAAAGAAAATTGCCACGGTTGCCGAAAGTGATATGTCAATGTTCAATTCTCTTGGTTTTAAAAAAGTTGAAGTATTTACCTTTACCTCTGCTGATGGGGTAACTGAATTACACGGAATGATTCACTTCCCTTCTAACTTCGACCCCTCAAAAAAATACCCTGCAATTTTAAGTAATTACGGTGGTCCAGCAACCAATGCATTTAGCGAAAACTTTACGTATCCAAATGCATTGACAGAATACGGTTTTTTAATCTTAAGCATTGACGGAAGAAATGTTCGTGGGAGAGGTAAAAAATTACTTGATCAACTGTATGGAAACTTAGGAATTGTTGAAATGGATGATTTTGCTGAAGGGGTTAAATCTCTTTATGACCGTCCGTATTTTGACAAATACAATGTTGGCGCTGTGGGTACCTCTTATGGCGGTACTACTGCAGCAACTAGTCTGTTGCGTTTTCCAAAAGTATATCACGCTGCCGTTGCTAATTCGGCTGTGACCGATTGGAGAAATTATGACAACGTTTATACAGAACGTTTTATGAATACCCTTGAAGATAATAAAGCAGGGTATGACGCTGGAAGTTTAATGAACTATGCAGATCAATTGGAAGGAGAATTAATGATATTCTACGGAACGAACGATAACAATGTACATCCTGCTAACTCGTTACAGCTCATTCAAGCGTTACAACGGGCTGGGAAAAGTTTTGAAGTTCAAGTAGGTCCTGATCAAGGACATACGGCAATGAACAGAGATCGAATGATGGAGTTCTTTATAGAACATCTTGTAATTGACAAAAATACAGGTAATTAAACACCTGCTTATACCCAATGTAAAAGTCCCCCTAAACCAAGGGGGACTTTTTTTATTCTCCAGTTACTAAGGTGAGGGTTACCAAATACGCACAATGATCGGAAGCAATTGGATCACAACGCACTTCAGTACGTTCTATTTTCCAGCGCTTTCGCGGATAGCTTAACACGTAATCAATTTTTTTTGTCGGATCATTTGAAGGATAAGTAGCCGCGGTTAGTTCAGGGTCATAGGAAGCTTGCCAATGTGTTTCAAGTAGTGATATAGCTCGACTTCCTGGCGTATCATTCAAATCTCCTACAAGCAGGGTTGGATACCGATTGGCAAGAAAGAGTTCATTGAGTTTTTTAGCTTGCATTACGCGATCGGTAGGATCACGTAAATGATCTAAATGTGTTCCAACAAACGAGATGGTATCTCCAGAAGGGAGTATACTGATGACTTCTAGCGCTGCTCTGGGCTCATTTCCATTGCTATACGGTAAATTGTGATTTTTACTGGCAATAAAATCGAACTTGGTGAGTACGCCTTCACCATATCCCCCACCGTCATAATCCATCGCCTTACCAAAAACCCCTGCCATTTTAGTGCGCCATGCCAATTCGGTTACTAAATCGTATTTTTTAGCGCGATTGGTTTTAAAATCAACCTCTTGCAAAGCCACAAAATCTGGATCTGCATCAAGAATTACCTGCGCAATTGCATCCAGATCAAAGTCTCCTTGAGTGGTGGCTCCGTGTAAAATATTAAAGGATAAAACCGTAATAGTTCGATCATTTTGAGCCTGTGCTTGCCTTCCTATAAGTAGTAAAATAAGGATGCTAAGTTTAATTAATTTCATGGTATTGTAATTGTGTTTAGGGTTATTTAACAGCTGCGTTAATGGTGGTATCTTTGGGGACTTTAAACCAAATTTTAATACGTTTAACGCCCCAATGTTTGGCTTTTGCCACATCCTCTCCCATATAAATATCAATCCGATTTTTCCATCTCGAATTCATCTTATCTTTTACTAAATACAAGCCTTTATGGCCGGCTAATTTCACTTCCGTGTTGTGTTTTAACCCTTTTTGCAAGAGGTCTTTTGATACAGCAATACACTTCATACCTGGTTTTAGACTGTCTCCCCATGCAGCTATTTGTGGTTGTGCCGAGGTTTGATATGCTAACGAGTTATAGGCTGAAGCTCGCACAGTTATTGACTCCCAGGTAAAATCATCGGCTTCAAAATCTTCGCCACAGCCTGTAAACCAAATTCCACAAATCAACCCAATAATCCACCTGTATTTCGTCATCGTTTTAGTATTATTGTTTTGATAGACTGGGAACTTGGGAAGGATCTTGCAAGTCAATTAAAAACCCATTAATGAAGGCAAACCTTAGTTTCCCATCCTTAGCTAAGAAAAAGGTCGGGTTTTTTCCGGGGCCTATGGTTACAGGTTCATCGGTAAACGTCTCAGGTACTTCGCGAATATAGGTCCTGTTTCCCATTGGAGTACTAGCCGTTTTTACCCTGACATATCCAATGCCTTGTTGTAATTTACTCCAAATTTCTTTAGCAGATAGTTCAGCGATTGCAGGGTAAATGATTGGATCTATTTTGGCAGGAACAATGTCATAGTCACGCGCATCAAAGGTTTCGTAACCGTAATAGGTAGAGAGGTCTCCTTGATCGGCAATAGTACTCTTGTAGTAAAAAGAATTATGCCCTTCTTTATCAATTTCATTTCGCTTAATTCCCACATCAAGTACATATGATTTATTGTGTAAAACATAGTTCAAATTGGTGATTTTTAAATCGAAAAGTTTACTGTCATTTTCCGGAATTTTCTCGTAATCTTCCAGTGGCATAGCCTTGTATTCTCCGGTGGCAATAGCGTAAATTGACGATAAAATTGCCACGTAATTGAGCCGTCTAATCGTTTGTTTTTCGCTGTCATTATACGTGCCCCCAGACTCAATTAAAATTGTGCTGGTTCCCCACTTCTGAATATTATCTCCAAACGCACGCGGTTCAAAATCGTCATTATAACGCCCTACTTGTCCTGGGACTATCGTTTGTAGCAAGGCATTCATATACACAATAACCTTCATGGCATTAGCGCGTACCGAATTAATTTCCTTTTCATAATTATAGGCAGGAGCAAGAAATGAAATGGTAGCTGGTTTGGCGGTGCGATTAGCATTGTAATAGCGACTTTGATCGTGAAGGTTAAATCCGAAATCAGCCTGTAAACTATCGCGCACGCGTTTAAGTGTTTGTGCTTCGGGAGATTGGAGCATGAGGGCATCGCGGTTGACATCAATCCCCAGGGCATTCCGACGTTTAAATTTTTCTGCACCATCTGGATTGAGCATAGGAAGAAAGTGAATGGTAGCCGCCGAAAGAATTTTCTTTTTTTCTGCATCAAATCCCTTTCCCTCAAAAAAATTGAGCATGTCAAAAATAGCCTGTGTAGCGGTTGGTTCATCTCCGTGCATTTGAGACCATAAAAAAATCTGAATAGGCCCTTCTCCTAAGCTGATTAAATGAAGTGAGCGTCCTTCAATAGAAGTGCCTACCTGACGAATTCGAAGAGATTTGTGCTGTTCAATGCGTTTTAGCTCTGCTAGGATCTGATGGTGTTTTATTCGCTTGTGACTAAATGCATCTGATTTGAAGGTAGCATAGGTAGCATCTAGCTGTGTGGTAAAGTCGTTTGTTTGTGTAAAACCTACAAACGGCAATGCGAAAAGACCTGAAAGAATAATGATGCGTCTAATCATGTTTTGTTGGGGGTGTTAAAAAGTTTTTTTTTGCTTTTTTCAAGACCGCATTTAAAAATGTAGGCCCTGGATCGATTTTATGCGTGCGATAAGAGGTGCTTTTTTCTAACCATAAATCGCTATCCTCAAATTGAGTATATTGATAATGACCAATGACATAGCGTATAGCATACTTCTCAGCTAAATAATTTACGAGGCGTACATTGGCCTTGCGTTGTTTTTTTGTTAAGGGGTGTTCTGCTCCTCCTCCAACGTTTTCAATGCCAATGGCCAGATGGTTTAACCCAATGGTGTGCCTTGCCATAGTTGTTTCTGGGAGTAAGCGATAAATAGTACCATCGCGATCTACTAAAAACTGTGAAGATACATTAAGGCCGCTAACACCTGCAATATCCGGTCGCCAATTGGGTAAGGTAGGGGCCTTAAATGCAGCAAAGGACTTTTCAAAATCCTCAATCGCCGTCCAATGTAACACAATCATCTGTGGTACGATGTTGGGGGTTGTTTGTTCAAGACCGTACCGCTCTCGCAGATAATCTAAGGTGAGTTGTTCCCGCTGCGCGTCAAACACAATAGGTTTATCTATAATAGTCAGACTGCTTTTGCAACTGAGTAAAAGAAAGACCAAAAGAAATACACTGAAACGCATACTGTTTTTTTATCCCTCTAAGATACAAAAACTAGTCTTTTAATTCATTTAAAATTTCCTCAGCGTTGTGCGTTATACTTTTGTAACAGCGATATCCCCATCTAGAAAAGTATGCAAGTCCAAGGCCAAAGACCAAAAGCGCACCTAGCTTTAGTTCCCATGACTCCATTGCGGTGAAATCGCGGTATAGATCGTTGCCTTTAAAAAGCATTTGTGCAACCGGAATTCCAAGAAGTAGGATAAAGAAATTCAATACCAAACCCACGCGTTGAATTAAAAGTAGGCGTTGTTTTTGCTGGGTATACGTGTAAACAGTCTCCTTAAAACTTCGTCGATGAATATTAATATTTTTTAAGGCATAAAGGCTTTTTAAGGTGAAAAGAGGAAGTAGAATTAAATAAGCAATTACAAGCAAGGCCGAAGCAAATAAGTACCAGGTGTTAAAAATAGCAAGGTTTTTCAGCAGTAGCAAGGCCGCGATAAAACACACCACCGCACCAAGGCTTTCAATTCGTGTTAGCTTAGTAAATTTTTGCGTGTACCGTACTTGTGTCATCTCTTTAATGAGTTGCGTGGTGAGCAGTTTTTGCGTTTGAACGGTGGCAGATAAAGCTGTCCATTCTTTTTTTAAGTCATCTAATTCCATCGTAGCTTGTTTTTATATTTCGTTTTATTTTATCTTTTATCCGATTTAATTTGGTTCCTACATTGGACTTCGTAAAGCCCGTAATTGTGGCAATCTCTTCATAACTACTTCCCTCGAGATAAAGTAAGATAATCCCTCTATCAACTATATTTAGGGCCTTAATTTGTGCATAGAGATACGAGCGTTGCTCTTCGTAATGATCTTCTTCAAAACGTTCCATGACTTCGGTCATTTGCGAACTAAAAGCTGTTGTTTGTAGTTGTCGTTTGGCTTTTTTTAGATGGGTAATCGCGGTGTTTAATGCGATGCGATACATCCAGGTACTTCGTTTAGACTTCCCTTGAAACGTATCAAAGGATTTGTATAATTGAAAGACAATTTCTTGGTACAAATCACTTTTATCCTCCCTTGAATTAGTATACAATGAGGCAATTTTATACAGCATCCCTTCGTGGGATGAAATTAAATTGATAAAATTTGGATTGGTAGACATAAGGTGAATTTACAAATCATAGGTGTCCCAACGATCTGAAAAATCACACAAAAGATTACTTTTTTTAATTTTCAGGCTCTCTTCCGTGAATTTTTAAAAATAATTCGTCGAAATTACTACGCAAATAGGTGCGTAATTTTTTCTTGTAATCCTCCTGTAACCACAAGACAAAATTATTGGTGTTTTTACAGATGCATTTTGAATACGAGTGAATACAAAAATCGATGGCTCCATTTAAACTCTGAGCTAAGGTCAACGCATCATACACATCTTCTGAATTTTCAACACACATTTTAGCATGGTGCTCCCGAGCTTCTTCTAAAACTACTTTGGTTGAAAGCCCATTTTTTAACGCTTTCTTATAGCTGTTTTTAATAGAAAAGTCGAGCTCTTTTGATTTTTTAAATTTTGCCTGAATTTCATGTGGCATTTGATAACTCAAATTACTCTCTAATTCCTCATCATTTAAAAGGTTATCGAGGTAATACTGCGGTGACCTAAAGATTTTTTGCCAATCTAAGCTATCTCCCCAAGGTCCAAATCGGTAAAAATTATTCCCTAAGTCAATCACCGTAAAGGTTTTTTTATTCTTTAACACCCTAGATCCACGACCAATCATTTGATAGTATAGGGTAAGTGATTTTGTGGCTCTGTTAAGTATGATGCTTTCTACAGTAGGTTCATCAAACCCGGTAGTTAAAATACTTACCGAAGTGAGAATTGCTCCAGGGGTCTTTTTAAACCAAGCCAAAATTTCGGCACGTTCTGCTTTAGAATGGGTATTGTCTAAATGTGCTACAGGATAGCCAGCTGCTTTAAATACATCGTATACATATAAAGATGTATTAATACCATTATTGAAAATTAAAGTTTTCTTGTTTTTTGAACGTTCTTCATAACTCTGCATTAATTTGCCGAGCATGGTTTCATTGGTATATAAATCCTCAGACGATTTAACGGTATAATCTCCATTGGTTCCCACAACCAACGACGTAAGACCTACATTATAGCTATAGGTTTCTGCTTTTGATAAAAAGTTATTCTCTATTAATGATCCAATGGTCTCCCCTACAATAAGCTCATCGTAATTTTGCGTCATGGGCATGTCAATATTAGAACTCAATGGGGTTGCCGTAACGCCTAAGATAAAGGACTTCTCAAAAAACTTAAACAGCTTGGTAAACGAGTTATTGTGTGCCTCATCAATGATTACCAACCCAATATCTGAAATGTCTAATTTGTTGTCGTGTAGGCGATTGTTTAAGGTTTCTACCATGGCAACAAAACAACTGTATTCATGTTGGTCAGAAAGATCTGCCTTACTGTCAATTACTTTGTTCACTACATTAAACTCGGTCAGCATTGCCGAAGTTTGTTTAGACAATTCAATACGGTGCGTCATGACCAAAACACGCTTTTTATGGTGCTTTAGGTATTGCCTAACAATTTCAGAGAAAATCACCGTCTTTCCACCACCCGTAGGGAGTTGATAGAGTAGATGATAATCTTCTGGAGCGCTTTCAAAACTCTTAAAGATTTTGTTTATCGCACCTTTTTGATAATTGTAAAGGGCTTTACCTGATTTGCGTTCTTCTTTTTCAATCGTAGTAGACATGTGTAAAATTTGATTTTGCAAAAGTACTACCTTTTAATGGAATTCAAAATTCGTATGCCGTCAAATCTTAGATTGTAATAAATTTAATATCTTCGAACCGAAATAAAATTTGTCATGAAAATCGTTTTTACCCTTATAATTCTTTGCGTAAGCCTTCCCACACAGGCACAAAGTATGTCGAACCGGAATTATTCTAATACCTCTCGAAATTCGTATCAAGAACCTCAAAAATACAGTGCCGAACGTGAAGCTGGGATTTTGCGTTTTGACACGGAAGAAGTACTTAAAAAACTAAAAATAAAACCGGAAGATGAAGAGACTGCCAAGATAACGGCTATTCTCAAGGTGTATGATGATAAAATTGAAAACATTCAATTGATGTACAGAGCCATTTTTAGAGAGGTTGATCAGACCGTTGAGGCGAAAACTGACGAATTGCGCAGTTCAAACAATCCAGAAACGTTTAAAGCACTACAAGCGTATATCGTCAAAAATGTTACGCCAGTTCAAGAACAGGTTAATCCCATCGTAGAAGATCTTCGTAAAGGGATGGAAGGGATTTTGACTGCTAAAAAGTACCAAAAGTGGATGAAATATCAAAAACGCATGTCAGAAAAAATAGTAAAAGATTAGTAACCTCGATCGTATCGCAGTAGCCTGCTCCTTTTTTTATTCGATACTGATTTTTACTTTTTTAGTCGCATACGACTTATTCTCCACTGGGATGGCAATGGGTTCTATGTAAAATTCTCCCGCGCTTACAGGAAGGTATTTAACGCGATAGACCACCCAAGCATAGCGATTTTCTTTACTGGTTGTGCCATACTGCAAGGAGGTAGATGACGCAATATGCGTTAAGTTTGGAATGGCAATTAGGCTGTTCCAATCGGGCTTAATAGCTCTGTTGACTTCTACCGTAAAAAGAATGGTATCTCCAAGGGCATAGTGGTCTTTAGCCGTGTAAGCGGCAACCTGAATTTTCTTTTTATGGACATTTAATTTAGAATCTTGCTCAAATTTTAACGACGTCCATTGGGTGTCAAAAAAATCTTGAGCGTAGAGACTCCCAGCCGTAAATAGGAATAAGAACAATAGGGAAATTTTCATAAAACAGTGTAATTTCTATACATAACGAAAAATTTTTACAGAGCGTATACTTAAAAAAATAGACCACCCAACTATACAAATGGATGGTCTACCTTTTTCATAGCGCCAATTTCACAGCAAAGAAGTGCAATTAATTGTTTCTTTTAAGTTGTTTGCGAATTTTTTCAATGGCCGATTCAATCGATTTTTCTGGTTCAATAACATTATAGGCTCCCCAGAATTCGGGATCAGAAAAGCCAGAGGTTTCATCACTAATCACAATGGAAGTTTTCATCTTTTCACGATTGGTCAACTTTTCTTCATCCATATTAAAACTCCAATCGGTAATGGCCATCTCACTCATCAAGCTGTAGTTTTTATTAAACCAACTCCTCTTTTTCTTAATTTTAAAGGCTAGTTGTACGTTGCTATAACCGTAATACCACTTGCCATTTTTTTTGCGATAATCAACGCGATAGTTCGCTACTGTTGGAATTACCGTTACATCACTAGGTTTCTTTTTTACAAATAAGTTTTCGGTTTTAAAATCGCCCTCTAAATTAAGGCTATACACGGCACTTGTTAGCGCATAGGTTTCTGCATCAATATATAATTTCCCTTTAAATAACGGCTCTGGAATCCCTCTTAATTGGCTAAAGTTAACCACAAATACAGGTTGGTCATTCACCGTGGTTGAAGGGGCAAATGAAAAATCGTACCACTTCATAGATTCTTTCGTAAATATGTATTCTGGATATTTCATGATATCAATAAACAAGGCATTAAACGGGCCACCTTGCAATTTTAACGCGAGGGTATCAATCTTTGAATAATCGGTGCTTTTACGCGATTTGTACAAGCTTATTCTATCGTTTCGTACGGAAGTATACGGTTCCTTATAAATGGATACAATGGCTTCAGCTAAGGACGCATTTTTACGCCCCTTCTTTATAGTTTCCCTATAAAAAGCGGTCATAATGGTATGGGTGTCTAAGTTGTTTTCTTCGCGTAACTTAAACGTTTTTTCTACCAGCTCTCGAGCGTTTTTTGGCAGGGTGACGCTCACTTCTGACAAGCTGATTATAGAAGGCTTTAAACGTATCTTTTGCCCTTTAGGATTAAACGCTGCCAAGGCCATCTCCTGAGGCTGATACCCCAAAAAGCTAATAATCACATGTGTACTTTTCATCGATTGCGGTACCTTGAGCAGGTATTCACCATCGCTGTTGGTAATGACACTAATATTGGTGCCTTTTATCGTAAGGTTGGCAAAAATTAAGGCATCATTGGTATCGTTGTCTACCACAGTTCCTCGGTATTCAGTGTGATTCTCTTGGTCTTGTGCGGTTGTATTGAATGTGAAGAATAGCATCAACACAGTTCCTAAAATCCACGGTAATTTACGGTTCATATACACGGTTTAAGTTAGTTTGGGCCCTCCCCTATTTGAGTTGTTTTTATGGTCACATACTCTTATGACGGACGTTTAAAATTACAAAAAAAATCATTTAAAATCTACAGTTTTAACGGATTAATAATATTTAGTACATTTATAAACTCATAAAACCAAATTATACACATGAATCAAATTAAAAATTATCCTGCAGCTATTTCTGGCCTTCGCGGCTTGGGTATAGCCCTTATTCTCAGTGCTTTTCTAATCGGCTGTAATTCCAACAAAACAAAAGCCGACAGCGATGCAAATAATGACCAACCTCTTGATAGTACGGCTCTATTGGCTAAAGCGAAAGAAATTCATGATCGCGTAATCACCTTAGATACGCACAATGACATTAATGTTCGAAATTTTACCGATAGTGTAAATTATACGCAGCGGTTAAGTACACAAGTTAATTTACCGAAAATGACGGAAGGTGGATTAGACGTAACATGGCTCATAGTATACACGGGACAAGGCGAATTAAATGAGGCTGGATACAAAAAAGCCTATGACAATGCCATTGCAAAATTTGAAGCCATTCACCGTTTAGTAGAAGTGTATGCACCAGATCAAATTGGCTTAGCGCTTACCTCTGATAAAGTTAGAGAGCTACATCAGGAAGGAAAAAAAATTGCCATGATAGGAATTGAAAATGGCTATCCAATAGGGACAGATTTGAGCAATGTTAAAAAATTCTATGATATGGGTGCCCGCTATATGTCACTCGCTCATAATGGGCATAGCCAGTTAAGCGACTCTAACACAGGAGAAGCTGAAGGGGTATG
>Ga0209344_10001286_pt1 | contig 33774 bp, 26 predicted proteins | sample Cruoilmetagenom6_FD_187293 | JGI IMG/M metagenome (GOLD analysis project Ga0209344, IMG submission 187293) | Oil polluted marine microbial communities from Coal Oil Point, Santa Barbara, California, USA - Santa Barbara Oil Seep Sample 6 (SPAdes)... | ecosystem: Environmental > Aquatic > Marine...
TATGGCCAACGTCAAGTTGTAGATGCTTCTCATTTATTAGTGCTTTGTATTCAGGCAGAAATTGATGATAATGATATTGAAGCACATTTTGACACCATAAAAGCCATAAGAAATACTCCAGATTCTGTTTTAGATCCTTTTAAATCACAATTAAAGTCAACAATTAATCAAATGCCTAGTATTAAAAAGATAGATTGGGCGACCAAACAGGCTTATATTGCGTTAGGAAATTTAATGACAGTCTGTGCTGTAGAAGAAATTGATAGTTGCCCAATGGAAGGATTTATTTCCAATGATTTAGATGAAATATTAGGAATAGTTGCTTTAGGTCTTAAGTCTGTGTTGCTTCTACCAGTAGGATATAGAGCCAATGATGATATGTTTGCGGACTTTAAAAAAGTAAGAAAAGATTTATCTGAAACCATTATAGAATTGTAATTTTTTTATGAAAATAAAAATCTCAAAACTGTATATTTGTTAGCTTAAATTCAACTTTTAATATTTATTACAATCTATGCCTGGATTCGAATTATTTAGCGATTTAGAACGAAACGAAGTAAATGATGTTTTAGACAATGGTGTTTTAATGCGCTATGGTTTTGATGGTATGAGAAATGGCCATTGGAAAGCTAAAGAGTTAGAAGCTGAATTAGAAAAAACATTTGAATCTAATCATGTACAATTAGTATCAAGTGGAACCGCAGCCGTTTCTGTAGCCTTAGCATCAGCAGGAGTGGGAGCAGGAGACGAAGTGATTATGCCTACGTTTACATTTGTTGCGAGTTTTGAAGCTATTATGATGCTAGGAGCTATTCCAGTTTTAGTTGATATAGATGATACTTTGACACTAGATCCAAAAGCTGTTGAGGCGGCGATTACTCCAAAAACAAAAGCAGTAATGGTAGTACAGATGTGTGGAAGCATGGCAAATATGGATGCTTTAAAATCAATCTGTGATAATCATAATCTGGTTTTTGTTGAAGATGCATGTCAAGCTATTGGAGGTACATATAAAGGGCAACCATTAGGAAGCATTGCGGACTTAGGCTGTTTTTCTTTTGACTTTGTAAAAACGATAACTTGTGGTGAAGGTGGAGCTGTTGTAACCAATAATAAAGATTATTATATTAATGCCGATCATTACAGTGACCATGGGCATGACCATATAGGTCATGACAGAGGAGCAGAAACCCATCCTTTTTTAGGTTATAATTTTAGAATTTCAGAGTTGCATGCTGCTGTAGGATTGGCACAAGTGAGACGTTTACCTGAGTTTATAGCTATTCAAAAGCGCAATTATACAATTTTAAGAAATGCATTAGCTAGAGTTCCAGGAGTTACTTTTAGACGGGTTCCAAAAGGGGGAGAAGAAAGTTATGCATTTTTAAATTTTTTCTTACCAGATGCAGAATCTGCTCAAAAGGTTATGGCGGCATTTAAAGAAAACGGCATTGATGCATGTTGGAATTATTACCAAAACAATTGGCATTATATTAGAAAATGGGATCATCTTAAAGATTTAAAATCTTTATTCCCTATATCAAATGAAGTTAGAGACGGTTTAAAATATCTACAAACAAAAACCTTTGAACAGTCTGACCATTATATATCTCGAAATATTTCTTGTTTAATTAAGTTGTCTTGGACAGAAGAAGAAGTTAAAGAACGCGCTGAAAAAATGGCAAAAGCTATCAAAAGTATTTTTTAAAATTACCAACTATATTTTATTTCCTACCATTCTTACAATTAGTTTAGGTATTTAAACGCTTAATTCTTATTTATATAGCTGTTAAAAAATGAGAGGCATTATTTTTAATCTGCTTTATCTAATTAAAGTTGGTTGCTGGTGGTGTAAAATCTGTAAGACAGCGTATTATAGAATTTAGGCAAAAAAGTATTATTTAAATATTAGACCAAGGTTTTATAATGCCAATGAGGCACCCTAATCTTACAATTTAATCGCACATAATATGTATTTAAATAGTGTACATAAGCTTATTAATTTTCAATTAAGAGTCTATTCTGTGGTAATTATAGTGCTATATCTATAGGTGTAATTATTTGTTTAATTACATTATTTAATGCGGGAAGGGAAGTTAAAATTAATGTTACAAAAGCGAACAAAATAGAATAAAATCTGCCTTATTATAAAGTATGTAACAAAACGTGTTACAATTATTATAATCTTAAATTATTCATTTTCATATTATTGCGTATCTTTAAAAGTGAAATTTTTAGTTGTCATGAAAAATAGAATACTTACGCTTTTATTATTTATGTCTTTTGTTTTTTATGGACAAAATCAAACGAAATTAGATTCGCTAAAGCATCTTTTATTAGATACGGAAATTAGTCAATATCAAGGACAATTAAATTTAGACATTTCAAAATTAATTGTAAATAAAGATCGTGATTCTAGTAAGATATTTGCTCAAACAACAGAAAAAATAGCAATCAGTTTAAATGATTTAGACTTATTGAGAAAAGCACTTCTTCAGCAAGGTGTTTTGTTTTATAAACAACAGAAAGACGATGTTGCACTTACCTTTTTTAACAAAATAGACTCGCTATATCATATAAATAAAGTTATAGATGAAGAGTATATAATGACTAAAATTTATCGTTCAGAAATTTCAAAATTTAGATTAACAATGCCAGGAGTATTAAAGGCAAAGGATTATTTAATCGAAGCGATAAGACTTGCAGAAGAAGTAAATGATGAAAAATTAATAAACCTTACCAAATTTAGAATGGGTGAGTGGCATGGATTTATGTCTCAAGCACAAAATAAAGAACAGCACGTAGATACAGCAAGAACCTATTTAAAAAATGCTTTAAAATATTATCACAATAAACAAGATTATGAGTTTACTGCTCGTGTTTATTATAGTTTAGCATCCGTAGATGTTTCAATGAAAGATTATAACGCAGCAGAAATAAATTATAAAAAAAGACTTGAGGTTATAAAGAAGACAAAAGATTCAGTTAAAATAGGTGAGGCTTATTATGGTTTAGGTTCTATTTTTAGAAACTTTAACGCGCCAGATAAAGGTTTAAAATATTTAGATTCAGCAGCAACTATTTTTAATAGTCACGGTTTTTCTTCTGATGATAGAAGGAAAAATTTATATAGAGATTATGCTTATTTATATGAACTAAAAAATGATTATAAGAATGCATTTATAAATATGCAGAAAGCAATTGTGTTTAAGGATTCTATATTTAAAGAGGAGAATAGTAAAAATGCGATTGAATTAGATGCTAAATATCATGCGGCTAAAAAAGAGCGAGAAATCATACTGTTAAAATCGCAAAAAAAATTATCAGAAGAACAGAAAACTAATCAGCGCAATCTTTATTTAGGAGGTTTGGGATTAACAACAATAGCGGGATTATTCTTTTTTGTTCTATTTCAAAACCGACAAAAAACCACAAAAAAATTAAAAGAACTCGATGATTTTAAATCAAAATTATTCGCCAATATATCTCACGAGTTTCGAACACCATTAGCCTTAATTTCTGGACCAATAGATAAGCGCATAAACAGTTCAAACCTTACAGAAGAAGATAGAACTGATTTTGAAATGATTCAACGTAATTCGGATAGATTACTCAATTTAGTAGATCAATTGTTGGACCTATCTAAGCTAGAGGCTGGTCATTTAAAACTAAAAGTAAGTCAAGGAGATTTATCTGTTTTGTTAAAATCTATGGCATCTTCTTTTCAACATCAAGCCACTCAGAAACACATAAACTATACTATTAATATAGATGAATTAAATAACGTTTGGTTTGATAAAGATGTTATTGAAAAAGCGGTTATAAATTTACTGTCTAATGCTTTTAAATACACACCTGAAAATAGTGCTATAAATTTTAATGCATTAGTTCTAGATGATACATTACAACTGCAGGTAGAGAATAAAGGTAATTTATTAACCAAAAAGCAGGTTGATAATATCTTTAATCGTTTTTATCAAGCAGATGAAAATACAGAAGGAGTCGGCATAGGTTTATCATTAGTAAAAGAGATTGTTAACTTATCTTATGGAGAAATTACTGTAGAAAATACTTCTAATAAAACAATACTATTTAAAGTTTATTTGCCCATTCTTAAGTCACAATTTAAGCCCAGTGATTTCGTTAATGCTTTTACCAATCCATCAATGATTAAACAAAAAGAGGATACAATTAAAGTAGAAAAAGCAGCAATTAAAGAGGTTATAGATGAGAACCGTCCTATTTTATTGATTGTAGATGATCATGAGGATATACGAACTTTTGTTAAATCGGTTTTTAAAGACAGCTATCAAGTGGTTGAGGCTTCTAATGGCGAAATAGGAGTAGAAAAGGCTATTGCGTTAGTCCCAGATATTATTATATCTGATGTAATGATGCCAAAATTAAATGGCTTCCAATTATCTGAAATTCTTAAACAAGACGAACGAACAAGTCATATCCCAATTATTTTATTAACAGCAAAAACGGAAGATACAGATACGTTTAAAGGTTTAGAGACTGGTGCAGATGATTACATTACGAAACCCTTTAAAACAAAAGCATTAGAAATAAGAGTGAAAAATTTAATCAATTCAAAGTTAAAACTTCGTGAGCGCTATAGTCAAGAATTGGTGTTAAAACCAACAGAGATAGCTATTAATAGTTTTGATGCTCAATTTCTAGAAAAGCTAAACACTGTTATTGATGAAAACATAACAGAACCAACTTTTAGTGCAGCAGATTTCAGTAAAGCATTAGGTATGAGTCGTATGCAATTACACCGAAAATTAAAAGCACTTACAGGTTTGTCTGCAACAGAATTTGTGCGTTCTCAACGTTTAAAATTAGCAGCAGACTTGCTTAAAAAGAGCGATGCAAATGTTTCTGAGATTGGATATTCGGTGGGTTTTAATGATCATTCTTATTTTGCGAAATGTTTTAAAGAAATGTATGGTTGTACTCCAACAGAATTTATTTCTAAGCAGTAATTAGTCTTATTTTTTTCCTTTTATTGAGCTAAATTTAATGCTCTTCATGGCTCGTAGCGCTTGTATTTATTGAGATGTTACATAAATCATAGTGTTTGTTACATGTCTTATAGTTAGATGTTTACGTCTCAACTAACTTTACAATTGTAATACCCTTCCTTACTAATTAAAATTTTTAACCCTTCATTAATAGCTTTATGACTAATGAAAAGCTTGTGGGCAATATTGAAAAATTGTCATCAAATAAAATATATATAAATGTTAACCTTTTAGAAAAAGGTATTTATAATTTAAACATAGTACATAAAAATAAGATTATAAAAAGCACACATTTTAGCAAAGAATAAGTTCACCATCAAAATAACCAACCATGAAAAAAACAGCCATTATTATCAGTTTTTGTTTACTAACAGTGCTATCTTATGCTCAAGTTGGCATAGGTACAACAAATCCAGATGCATCATCAGCATTAGATATTAGTTCTTTAGATCGTGGATTGTTAATACCGCGTGTAAGTTTAGTAAATGTTACCAATGCTACTACGCCAATCGCTTCACCTACAACAAGTTTATTAATATGGAATACCAATCCGACTGTCACAGGAGGAAGCGGAGTAGGTTATTATTACTGGAATGGTATTTGGACTCCTTTATTAGGTGGTGGAAATACCTTAAACCAAGCTTATAATCAAGGAGGTCCAGGTGCTGGTAGAATAATATATGCAACAAATGGTGATTTTCAGGTAAGCTCAGGTAGAGTAGAGTTTACAAATGTTACGGATGCTACTGGAGTTGCAAATACAGGTGTCCTTGAGATAGCTAATTCATTAAGGTTAGACGGAAACGAGGTAATTACAAATTCTAATACAGAATTGTTTCTACAAAATGATAATAATGGAGACCTTAGTGTAGATCATACAACACTTTTTGTAGATGCAAGTACCAATCGAGTAGGTATAGGAACAATTGCTCCAAATGCTGCTTTAGATACAAGAGGGGCTGCTATTTTTAATGAAGACAGTGGTGATTTTGATTTTAGAGTAGAATCTAATAATAACGCTAATATGTTTTTTGTAAATGGAGGAACAAATAGAGTTGGTATTGGTACTGAGTATCCTGGTGCTACTGTAGATGTTAGAGGTTCGGCTATTTTTAATCAACTTGGTACCAATTCAGATTTTAGAGTTGAGTCTGAAAATAGAGCTTATGCTTTATTTTTAGATGCTGATAGAGATGTTGTTTTCATTGGGTCTAATACTTTTAATCCAGGCGGATTAAACAATAACGGAGATGTCATGCCAAATGGAGTTGTCGTAGATTATGTGGCCTCTTTTTATCAAGGAAGTACTAACGGAACAGCAGTGCAATTAGGATCTACCGAATATATTATGGACTCAGGTAACTTGCATATGTCTGTGTATGGTAGTTTTTTGCCATACTACCCAATGAGTTCAACATCTCCTTTTAATCTTGGGAATTCTGCACAACGTTGGAATAGTGTTTGGTCTATAAATGGAACTATTCAAACTAGTGATATAAAGCTAAAGAAAAATATAAAGCCGCTTAATTACGGACTTAATGAAATCTTACAATTAGAAACCATAAAATACCAATGGAAGAATAGTATTGATGATAAGAATAAGATAGGATTCTCTGCGCAACAGCTATTAACCATTATTCCTGAAGTTGTTTCAACATACGATTATGAATATGCAGATGATGAAAAAACAATGGTTAGAAAAGAAAATGAAAATTTAGGAGTTTATTATAGTGATTTAATCCCTGTGCTTGTAAAAGCAATTCAAGAACAACAATTACTTATTGAAAAACAAAATCAAAAACTTGACAAAATTGATCGCTTAGAAAGAGAATTAAATGCACTTAAATCCTTAGTAAAAAACAAAAATTAATTTTTTTATAATAAGTCTCAATGTTTGAGAAGTTCTCATATTTTGAGAATATTTAGAAAGTCACTGTAGGGAGTGGCTTTCTTATTTTAATATTCTACATATTCAACAATCTCTAAACCATATCCAATCATCCCAACACGTTTAGTTTGTAAGCTGTTGGATATTAATTTGAGCTTGCTTATTTTTAGATCGTGTAGTATTTGAGCACCAATACCAAAATCTTTAGTGTCCATACCAATACTTGGAGCTTTAACTAATTTTCCTTCAACTTGGTTTTCTTTAAGAATAGAAAGGCGTGTTAGTAAGTTCATAGACTCAGCTTGTTGATTAATAAATATAATAGCGCCTTTACCAGCTGTATTAATTACATTAAACATATCATCTAGCTTTTTGTCTGCATTATTTGTTAAAGTACCTAAAATATCATTGTTTACTAAAGTAGCATTAACACGTGTTAAAATTGGCTCGTCAGATTTCCAAGTTCCTTTTGTTAAAGCAATATGAATTTGGTTATTGGTTGTTTGTAAATAAGCTCTCAATCTAAATTTACCAAAACGTGTTTCAATTTCAAAGTCTTCTTTCTTTTCAATTAAAGAATCATATTCCATTCGGTAAGCCACCAAATCTTCAATAGATACAATTTTTAAATCAAACTTTTTGGCCACTTTCATTAATTGTGGTAAGCGTGCCATTGTACCATCTTCATTCATTATTTCTACAATAACTCCTGCAGGTTCAAAACCAGCTAAACGCGCAAAATCTATGGCTGCTTCTGTATGGCCAGTTCGTCTTAAAACACCACCTTCTTTAGCAACTAAAGGGAAAATATGACCTGGTCTTGCTAATTCAAAAGCCTTGGTGTCTTTTTTTACTAAAGCTTGTACCGTTTTTGCTCTATCGCTTGCAGAAATACCAGTACTTACACCATTACCTCTTAAATCTACAGAAACTGTAAAAGCAGTTTCCATTGGGTCTGTGTTATTTCTTACCATCATGTTTAATTCTAAATCTTCACAACGGTGTTCTGTAAGTGGAGCACAAATTAAACCACGACCATGTGTAGCCATAAAATTTATCATCTCCGGAGTTACTTTTTCTGCTGCAGCTAAAAAGTCTCCTTCGTTTTCACGATTTTCATCATCTACAACAATAATAACCTTGCCTTGTCTTATGTCTTCAATGGCTTCTTCTATAGTGTTTAGGCTCATTTTTGTATGTTTGGTTTTAGTTATCATTATGATTTTTTTAGATGAAGTAAAGATACAGTTATTTTATATTTTGAAGACAGCTTAGATAGAAGTCTTGAGAAATTCGGTTTCTTAACATTATATACTTTAAAGGATATAGAGGCAGTGTAAGAATAAGAATTAATGGGTTGATGCGTTTGCCTTTTTGATCAATAGTTTTATAGAATTTTGAATATACAAAAGCATCTACAATAACATAAATAGCAAAAAATAGTAACGCAATAATACTTAAGCTTAATGAGGCTTCTGCAATTTGAGCTAGATTATTATTTCTAAATACAAAATATAATACTAATAGAATGACTCCTGTAGAATAGCTAATTAAACTCGTTTTAGAGTAATCTTTATAATCTTTCAATAAAACACGGGCTTTTATAAGTTTATCAGGAATTTCTAGACCTTCAGATTTTAAATTTTCAAGGGAAATCTTACGATTTAATAAACTATGTAAAGCAATCTCTTTTGGTTTTTTATCGATATCAAATTCATCTTGCTTTTTTATAATACCTACCAGTTCTTCAATTGAGTATTTTTTATAATAATTATAAGTTTTGGTATCACTTTCAGAAAGTTGAAGCTCATTTTTTGATGTAAACAAACGTTTTAAAGGAACTAAAATAACGTCAAATTGAAAAACACCTTTGTCATTTGTAGCTCGTGTTGTTAAGTAAATACTTAGAGGTAACATAACGGCCGTCGATAACCACGCACCAATTATGGGATCTAAACCGCCTTTTTCTGCACTGTTTTTAGCGAAAATATTAAAGAAATGATAGGCTAAAAATAACACAATGGCAACAACCATTGGTAAGCCTAGTCCGCCTTTACGAATTAAAGCTCCAAGTGGTGCACCAACAAAGAAGAGTATAACACAAGCAAAGGCTAAAACAAATTTATCGTGTAAAGCTATAATATGATCATTTAGCCAAAAAGAAGATTTTTCAAAAGATTTGGTATTTGCATCTATAATTTGTCTTGTACTATTTGAAGAACTTAAGGCCAAGTTTACAATTTGGATTTTTTGAGTGGTATTATAAAGGTCTAAGATGCTTTCGCCTTTAAAAATAGTATCGGTTTTTGTCGTATTTATATTTGTACCTAATGAGGCATAAGTACTTCTGTTATACAGAGTGTTTGATAGATCTGAATAATCTTTGTTTTTCTTTTTTTCGAGTGTATCAATTTGCCTTAATAATTGACTTACATTAAGCATATTGTACCTGTCGTTGTGACTTTTTTCTTCTAAGTCTTCAGAATTTAATATTTCTAAATCTACATTAAATAAATAGTTTTCGAAATAGCTCCTAACATGTGGTTTATTTAGGTTTTTCTTTGAGTTTTTATTGATTACTTCTTCATAATAATTTCCGTTTATTAATTCAAGTTGAAGAATATTGGAGTCAGGACTACTTTTTAATTCCCCTTTTTCTGCGATAATAACGGTATAATTCCCTGAACGTGCGGGATTTTTTTTATGAATAACAACTCCTTTTAGAAATTGACCTCTGTCACCATACTTTTCTTCGACTTTAATATTAATGTTACCAATTTCATTAAATTGACCTTCTGCAATCGCTAATGCTGGTTTTACTTTTGCAATATTTCGTCTTAAGTTATAGAAGTTATATTCTCCCCAAGGAATAACGTTGTTGGCAAAAAAGAAGCATCCAACTCCAAGCGCAACAATAAACACGCTCAAACTTCGCATGGCTCGTTGTAGCGAGATGCCTGTAGATTTCATAGCAGCGAACTCGTAATTTTCTGCAAAGTTCCCAAAAACCATTATAGAGGATAACAAAATGGTTAGAGGTACCACCAAAGGAATTAGCTTTGGCATATAGTACAAAATAAATTTCGCAGTCACAGTAATGTCTAAATCTTTACCAGCAAGTTCTGCGATATATAGCCAAACACCTTGCAAAATAAAGATAAACATGAATATAATAAAGACGCTAAAAAACGTCTTTAGAAATGTGATAAGTATGTACCTATCTAATATTTTCATTAAACCTTAGTCTATTTTATTGATAAAGTAATCACTGTATTTACTTTTGTCAAATGTAAATAAGGTTTTTGAAATAGGTTGGTCGGTTTTAAAAGAATTAACAGTTAATGTTGTTTTTGTTCCATTTTTACCAACTTCAATCAGATTATATATGTGTTTTGTTGTGGCATCAATTCCTAATAAGACGTGTTTTATTTCAGAATTAGTATCCATAGGATTTAACTTTATATATTGAATTTTTCTTCCTCTTACATTTTGAATAATATCCATTTTATAAGTATAACCATTTTCATAAAAGGATAACATTTTGCTTGGTGTTATGGTGCTTTCATCTTCGGTATTGTCTGATGAAATTGTTACCTCTTCATCTTCAGGACTTATTGTATATAATGTTTTTCCATCAAAAATACGCGTAACACCTAAAATGTTAAGTTTGTATTTTTCACCTTCAATAACAACATCGCCACGGGTTTCTTGTTTTACATTTTCGCTAAGATTATTTAATTCGTATTTAAAATCTAAACTGATGTTTTTATAGCTTTTTATTTTAGTGCTTACTTCGTTTAATAAAGCTTCGGCTTTGTTATCATTTTGTGCAAATACAGTAAATCCTAGTGTTAAAAATGTTATTAGAATTAAGTTTTTCATTTTATCTTTTTTAAGTCTATTTAAGTTTTTTTATTGTTTTTCGTTTTCTAGTAATTGATCTAAAGCCACTAAATCTGGTACTAAAACTTGACGAGCTTTACTACCTTCAAAATTGCCAACAATACCAGCAGCTTCTAATTGATCTATAATTCTACCAGCTCTGTTATAACCTAGTTTTAGTTTTCGTTGTAATAAAGACGCCGAACCTTGTTGTGCTGTTACAATAAGTTCTGCTGCTTCTCTAAACAATTTATCTCTATCAGAGATATCTATATCAAGATTTGTGCCACCTTCTTCACCAACATACTCTGGTAATAAATGTGCGTCTGGATAAGCTTTTTGTGAGCCTATAAATTCTGTGATTTTTTCAACTTCTGGTGTGTCTACAAAAGCACATTGAATTCTTATTAATTCGTTTCCTTGTGTATATAACATATCTCCACGACCAATTAATTGATCTGCTCCGGAACCATCTAAAATGGTACGAGAATCAATTTTACTAGTTACCCTAAACGCAATACGTGCTGGGAAATTGGCTTTAATAATACCAGTAATAACGTTAACAGAAGGACGTTGTGTTGCAATGATTAAATGTATTCCAATTGCTCGTGCCAATTGTGCTAATCTTGCAATAGGTGTTTCTACTTCCTTACCTGCGGTCATAATTAAATCGGCAAACTCATCTACCACTAAAACGATATAAGGTAAAAAGGCGTGACCATCATTTGGATTTAATTTTCTAGCTTTAAACTTAGCGTTATATTCTGCAATGTTTCTACAAAATGCATTTTTAAGCATTTCATAACGGTTATCCATTTCTATACAAAGCGAATTTAAGGTGTTAATAACCTTAGTGTTATCTGTAATAATTGCATCTTCACTATCGGGTAGTTTTGCTAAATAATGGCGTTCAATTTTATTGAAAAGTGTGAGCTCAACTTTTTTAGGATCGACCAATACAAATTTTACTTCAGCGGGATGTTTTTTATAGAGTAGTGAGGTTAAAACAGCATTTAAACCTACCGATTTACCCTGACCAGTAGCACCAGCCATAAGCATGTGTGGCATTTTGGCTAAATCTACAACAAAGGTTTCGTTGCTAATCGTTTTTCCAAATGCGATTGGTAGTTGCATTTCGGATTTTTGGAATTTTTGCGATGCAATTACAGAGCGCATTGATACAATAGTCGAATTTTTATTTGGAACCTCAATACCAATAGTTCCTTTTCCTGGAATTGGAGCAATAATTCTAATACCTAATGCCGCAAGCGAAAGTGCAATGTCGTCTTCTAAATTTTTGATTTTTGAAATCCTAATTCCTGCATCAGGAACAATTTCATAAAGTGTAACTGTTGGGCCAATGGTAGCTTTAATACTTGTAATACCAATTTTGTAGTTTAGTAATGTTTCTACAATTCTGTTTTTATTTTCTTCAAGCTCTTCTTGGTCTATTGAAATCCCTTCGTTATCATATTTTTTTAATAGGTCTAAAGTTGGAAATTGATACTTACCTAACTCTAGTGTAGGATCAAATTGTCCAAAATCTTCAACCAATTTATCTGCTAAATTATCAGATTCAGATTTTTCTTCTTCAACAGTTTCTACTTCTACTTTTAACTCTGGAACATCTACTAAATCTGGAACATCTACGGTTTCTTCTTTAGGTTTTTCTGTAACTTCCATCGTAAGCTTTTCAGCTCTATCTTCTGTTTTCGATTTTGGTTTAGAATGTTTATTAATGGTAGGCTCTGTATTTTCTAATGGAATTTCGAAGGCGGATTTAATGGCTTCTGCTTCTTCGGTTAAATTATTGTCAAAGATTACTGCTGGTTCTTTAGTCTCTTTTTCGGATTTTAAATCTTCTTTAATTGAACTTTGAGCGCGTTTAAAACTATTTACAATAGTGTCTCCAGTAATTTTAAATCTGATAGCTAAATATGTAATAAGTCCAAGAAGTAATAAAAGTGCAGTTCCAATTTTACCAATATAATCTTGAAAGAATTGATTCATTTCAAAACCAATTGTACCACCAAGAAGGTCGTATTTATGTGTAAAAAAACCAAAAAGAACAGATAACCATATTACAATGAGTGTTCCCCAAATCCAATGTTTTCTAAGTTTAGATTTTTTTAGGTTTAAAGTTACATAAACGCCAGAAAGAAATAATAACCCAGCAAAAATAAAGGAGGGTAAACCAAAACCTTGAGTTATAAAAAATTCACTAACCCAAGCACCAAGTTGGCTTGCCCAGTTTTTATATTCTGTAGAACGCTCAGGAAAACTATGAAGCACACTTTGGTCTTCTTTGCCTGTAAAAACAAAAGATAAAAATGAGACAAAAAGAAGTATACCCATTATAATAAGAAAGCTACCCAATATCAGTTTATGCTGATTGGTTAGCTGAAACGAAGGCCTTTTTAGCTTTGCTTTTGCTTTAGGCTTTGCTTTAGTGGTGGTTTTCTTTTTTATTGTTTTTTTTGCCATGTTAACTTTCCCTAATACTTCGGAAATCTATTATTTATTTATATTCTTTCGCTTTTTTAGAAATACCATTAATATAGTCTTCTATAATGTTTAAATCTTTAGCAAGTTCTGAACCTTCAAATCCACTAATATCGCTAATAGTGACATTAGTATTGTAAAAATCTAAATACCGACTAGCCAAAGGTAAATAGGACCAATGCCATTTTTCAAGATTACAACCTGTTCTTCCATTTTCTTTGTTGGTATAAACTTGATAAAACCCATAATTATTAGCATTAGCTTGTAGCCAATTATAAGTGGCTTTCCCTTTTCCGCTGCTAAAATACGAATTACTTAAACTATTTAGGTCTAAATCCGTTCCCCAATGATGACGAGATGAAGAAGGCATAGCACTATATTCTAAAATTTTTTGAGCACGTGTAATTGGATCTAGAGTTTTATACTTTTTCCATTTGCGTTCCCAAATGTTTTTTTGTTCATTAAAATTTCGGGTTCCAGATAAAATGGTTAAATCAATACCCTCTTTTTTTGCTGCCTTATACATTTTTATATAATCAGCATAAACCACCTTATTAAGGTATAACGTTTTTGCTGAATGTTCTAAACTCACTTTTGTAAATGTACTGTCGGTTTTATAATTAAATTTCCCTAATACATATGCTTTAGTGATACCAGACTTAGATTTTTCAATAGGTTTAGTATTGGCTGTTAGGATATTAACGGTCTTAACGCTATTGTCTTCTTTGCTCTTTAAATTGCAACTTACCCAAACTAATACAATAGAAAATGTTGCAAATAATGATTTCATTTTAAGTCTTAAATATGGTGTTGAATTTGAATTGGACAAAAATACAAATATGAAACGTTTATCTTATTGCTTTTGGTATGGAAACGAGAGTAATATTTGAATGGTAATTAGAGGTTCAATTTAATTTCAAGATGTCATATAAAAGAAAAGTTGATCTTAAAGAAACTTAGGAATATAGATTATACCAGCAATAATTACAGAGATTATACCTGCAAAAAAAACAGCTCCAGCAGCAACATCTTTTATTAATCCTATTTTTTTATGGTATTCTGGGTGAATAAAATCTGCGATATATTCAATAGCTGTGTTCATCCCTTCAACACTCATTACCATCGCAATCATAACTAATTGTGCAATCCATTCTGTTTTTGATATTTCAAAATAGAAACCAGCAATAGTTATCAGAATAGCAATAGTAAATTGCACTTTGATACTTGCTTCTGTTTTAATTAATATCAACATACCTTTAAAGGCATACCCAACACTTTTAATTCTATTTATTATAAAAGGTTCTTTTTTTTGCATGAGTTAGTAATACTAATTTGTTCCTAGTGCTTTTTTTAGCAACTAAGGGAAATTTGAGAGTGTGATAATAAGATTAATATAGCCTATTTAAGAGCTGCTTAAGTGCTATTTTAAAGCGTCTAAAGCTGCTGTATAATTAGGTTCATCCTTAATTTCAGCGACCTGTTCTGAGTGTAAAATTGTTCCGTCTTTTTCAATGACTACAATACAACGCGATAATAAGGCTTCTAAAGGTCCTGTTTTAAACGTTATTCCGTAATCATTTCCAAAATCACCTGTTTTAAAATCGGAAAGCGTTTCTACATTGTCCAAGCCTTCTGCTCCACAAAAACGAGCTAATGCAAATGGTAGATCTTTAGATATGCAGAGTACTTTTGTGTTTTCTAATTGACTAGCCTTTTCATTAAATGTTCTTACAGATTGGGCACAAGTTCCTGTATCTACACTAGGAAATATATTTAATATTAATCGACTTCCATTATAATCCGTTAAAGACTTTGTAGATAAATCTGTTGCAGTAAGTTTAAAATCAGGAGCTTTGCTACCAACAGAAGGTAGGTTTCCTGAAGTTTCTATAGGGTTTCCGCCTAAGGTTATATTTGCCATTTTCTTTAATTTTTAGTGAATGTTAAAAATAGCAACTTTAAAGCGTAATTATATTAAAGAACGTAAAATATTTAAAATTTATTGATTAGTGTTTTGCTGATATTAAGTTTATCTGGAATAACACATTTTAACGAAGTTATAGACTGTTTGAATAAAATATAGAGTGCTATTATTTAAAAAAATATATCTTCGTTTGTTCAAGCTATTGATTAAAAATTAATTGTTCTTAAGGCAAACTCCCTATTTGTCTCGATAAAACTCATTTTATTATGAAATTAAAGGTAAGAAAAGCTAAGATTCTTAGGAACCTGTTTATTGCTATTGCAATATTAGTAATAGGAAGTTTATTTTCTGTTTATTTATTATTTAATACATCAGGAATGGATGCTAAGGCAACACGCCTATTAGTAAAACTTTTAAATGTAAATTTAGAAGCTAATTTGCCCACTTATTTTTCTGCTTTAGTACTATTAGGTGATGCCATTTTATTAGCATTTATCGCTATGGGAAATAAAGCTAAAGGCGGCTATTTTTGGCATTGGGTTGGACTATCAGGTATTTTTGTTTTTATTTCATTAGATGAAATGATACAAATACATGAGCAGCTTAGAGCTCCAATGGAAGCACTTTTTAGCACATCTGGCTTACTTTATTTTGCATGGTTTATTCCGTATTTAGCTATTGTTGTTATTATTGGAATTGCCTATTTTAAATTTATGATGCATTTGCCAAAAAAGATTTTAAAACTTTTTGTTTTAGCTGGTGTGATATTTATTTCTGGTGCAGTAGGTATGGAGATGATTGGAGGAATGCATGCAGAAGTACATGGTGAAGAGACAATAACTTATGCTTTAATGTACAATTTTGAAGAATTTTTAGAAATGTCAGGTGCGGCTATTTTCTTTTATGCTTTAATCTATTATATTGAAATAAGTTTTAAAAAGCTTAGACTTAGATTTAAGCCGAAGAAAGAAAAGACAAAGGATATTATTGGTCTTTAATAAAATATGTAGAATATAAAAAAGCCCTTAAATTAAATTTAAGGGCTTTTTTTCTTGACTTACTTGTGTGTGTTATCGTAACTCAGCACCAAGCTGTTTTTCAAAATTAGCTTGAAGCTTAGACATTATTTTGTCAATTTGTTTATCATTAAGCGTCTTATGTTCGTCTTGTAAGATAAAGCTAATAGCGTAACTCTTTTTGCCTTCAGGTAAGTTCTTACCTTCATAAACATCAAATAGATTTACACTTTTAAGTAATTGCTTTTCTGTTTGTTTAGCTATAGTGTCAATTTCTTTAAAAGTAACTTTGTTGTCTAATAATAAAGCAAAATCACGTTTAACTTCAGGATACTTAGGAATAGCATTAAACTTAATTTTATTATGCTGTGCCATTTCTAAAACGTTATCCCAATTAAAGTCGGCATATAATACCTTCTGAGAAATACTAAAATGTTTTAAAACAGATTTTTTAACCAAACCAAAATCTACCAACTTTTTCTTTCCAATAGAAAGACTCATCCCTTCACTAAAAATATCAGATGTAACTGGTGCCGATTTTAATCTTGTTAAACCTAAGCGTTGTAAAACGACTTCTATAGTACCTTTTAAATAAAAGAAGTCACTTGGGGTTGTAGGCGCATTCCAACGTTCTTCAGATTTGTTTCCAGTCACAAAAATTGATAAATGCTTGTGTTCTTCTCTGGTCTCTGAGTATTGATGATATGTTTTTCCGAATTCAAATAATTTTAAATCATCACGTTTTCTATTAATATTGTGAGCTAAAGCTTCTAATCCAGAAAACAATAAAGATTGGCGCATTACTTCCAAATCGTTACTGAGAGGATTTAGCATTTTTACATTATGCGCTTCATTTAAGTCCTCGCTTAATTCTATATATTTAGGTGATGTTAAAGAATTAGCCATAATCTCAAAGAACCCTTGAGAAGCCAATTGGTTACCTATAATATTTTGAAGTTTATAATCTTCAAATTTAGACGAATTAGATATTGAAGCATTTAATTTAGTTGTTGTTGCTATATTGTTGTAACCGTAAACTCTTAAGATTTCTTCAATAATATCAGCTTCACGTTGTACATCATTTCTGAAGGCAGGAACTGTTAATCCTACACCTGCTTCTGTAACATTATTTATTTTAATATCTAGAGAAGACAGAATACTTTTTATAGTTTCTTCAGGAATTCTTTCACCAATTAATTTTTCAGCATTATCGAAACTTAACCGAACTTCAAAATCTTTTATTTTCTTTGGGTAGGCGTCAACAATATCGCTAGTAATTTCTCCACCAGCAATTTCTAGAATTAATAAAGCAGCACGTTTAAGTGCATATTCAGTAAGATTAGGATCTATTCCGCGTTCAAATCTAAAAGACGAATCTGTATTTAAACCGTGGCGCTTCGCCGTTTTACGAACACTAATAGGATTAAAATAAGCGCTTTCTAGGAAGATACGTGTTGTGTTTTCTGTAACACCAGAATCAATACCTCCAAAAACACCAGCAATACACATTGGTTTATTAGAATCGCAAATCATTAAATCGTCTTCGTGTAATTCGCGTTCAACACCATCTAAGGTTGTAAATTTTGTACCAGCTTTACAGGTTCTAACTTCAATTTTTTTATCTGCAATTTTATCTGCATCAAATGCGTGTAATGGTTGACCAAGTTCGTGTAATACGTAATTTGTAATATCTACTATGTTATTAATAGGAGATAAGCCAATAGATTTTAAACGATTTAGCAACCAAGTAGGTGATGTTTCAACTTTTAAACCAGAAATAGTAACACCACAATAACGAGGTGCTTTTTCGTAATCTTTTACGTCTACATCTATTTTAAGTGCTCTAGCATCAACATGATATGAGCTTACTGAAGGAGTAATGAGCTCTAAAGAAATTTCTTTTTGTAACAAACCAGCTTTTAGGTCTCGTGCCACACCATAATGACTCATAGCATCAGCTCTATTTGGTGTTAAGCCAATTTCAAAAACTTGATCATTTTCTACTTTAAAGATTTCAGCGGCAGGAGTTCCAACTTTTATATCGGCATCCAAAACCATTATGCCGTCGTGAGATTTGCCAAGGCCTAATTCGTCTTCAGCACAAATCATTCCATGACTTTCTTCACCACGAATTTTACCTTTTTTAATTTTCCAAGCTTCTCCTTCTTCAGTGTATAATGTAGTACCTATAGTTGCTACAGGGACTTTTTGTCCTGCTGCTACATTTGGTGCACCACAAACAATTTGTAAGGGAGTATCTGTACCAATATTTACAGTTGTTACTTTTAGTCGGTCTGCATTTGGGTGTTGTTCGCAGGTTAATACCTCACCAACAACAATACCTTTTAATCCGCCTTTTACAGATTCGAAGGTATCAATACCTTCTATTTCTAAACCTAGATCAGTAAGTAATTCGCCTGTTTTTTCAGCGTCCCAATCGGTTTTTATAAACTGTTTAAGCCAGTTGTAAGAAATTTTCATGTGTCTATTTAATCAGGGTGCAAAGATAGTAATAGTTGATTTGTAATGAAACATCCCTTATTAAAATTTAATCAAAAAATGAAGATAGAATGGTTTTGTATGCGAGCATTTAGGGTTATAGCAATTTTTTCAAGTATAGCAAAGCCATTTAAGCGCTACGCAAAATCTTTTCCATCTTACGTCCTTTGGCTAATTCATCTACAAGTTTGTCTAAATACCTTACTTCTCGTGTTAATTGAGTGTCTATGTTTTCAATTCTGTAGCCGCAGATTACACCTTTAATTAGATGTGCATTTGGGTTTCGTTTTGCATTTTCGAAGAAGGTTTTAAAAGTGACTTTTTTTTCAATAAGCTCTTGTAGTTTTTTGTTGTCAAAACCAGTTAACCATTCTATTACTTGGTGCAATTCTTCAATTGATCTGCCTTTCTTCTCAACTTTTGTGATGTAGTGTGGGTAAACAGAAGCAAATGTTAATTTTGCTACACGCGCATCGTGTTCTGGTGTTGTTATACTCATAATATTTACTTTTATAAAGAAAAGAAAGCTAATAGTAAATTCAATAGTTATTTTTTTAATACGAGTTCTGCTTTGTTAATTTTTAAGGATGGATTATCAGAGGAATTCAAAATAGCTTTAAACGTATAGTTGCCTGTTTCCTTTATAGTTATATGTTTCATCTTACCAGAAAAACTCCAAGATGTTTTATTTCCTATTGTTTTTCTAAGTTCCATTACTGTTGGGTTTGTTTTTAAAGCATCTAATTTTAATCCTCCTATGTTTACAGAATCTTTCCATATTTCAACGGTATATATAAGAGCAACATCATCTTCATATACAACATCTGTATCTGTCCAAAATGAAATTTTTTCACCTTTTGAAAGGCTAAGAGCGGCTTCTTTTGGGTAAAGTTCGGTATTACTTGTTTTGTTTATTTCTAGTCTGGCGACTTCCTCACCTAATAGTTTGCTACAACCAATTAGCAGAAAGCAGAAAAATATGACGAATGCTATTTTTTTCATAAGAGATAACAGAAAGTATTACAATAAAAAAAGTTAGTAGTAAACTTAATAAAAAATTAAGTCAATACTACTAACTAATATATAAGGTTAAAGCGGAGACTAGTTTTGTTTAGCTGTAAGTTCAGCAATTTTGCAAATAACGTCTACAGCTTTTTGAATACTTTCTACAGGAACATATTCATAACGACCATGGAAATTATGACCTCCAGCAAAAATATTTGGGCAAGGTAATCCCATATAAGAGAGTTGAGAACCATCAGTTCCGCCACGTATTGCTTTTATTAACGGAGTCACTCCAACAGCTTTCATAGCTTCTTCTGCAATATCTACAATATGCATTACAGGCTCTACTTTCTCTTTCATGTTGAAGTACTGGTCTTTAATTTCAATTTTAAAAACCTCACTTTCGTATTTTGTATTTAAATCAAAAACAATTTTTTCTAATAAAGCTTTTCGTGCTTCAAATTTATCTTTGTCGTGATCTCTAATAATATATTGAAGAATTGTTTCTTCAACTTCGCCTTCCATGTTATGTAAATGGAAAAAACCTTCGTAACCTTCTGTATGTTCTGGCGTTTCTAATCTTGGTAAAGTATTAATAAATTCTGAAGCATAATACATAGAATTGATCATTTTGCCTTTAGCATATCCAGGATGAACAATCTTACCTTTTACAGTGATTTTTGCTCCAGCAGCATTAAAATTTTCGTATTCTAATTCACCAACTTGGCTACCATCCATGGTATAAGCCCAATCTGCGCCGAATTTTTCAACATCAAATTTATGTGCTCCTCTACCAATTTCTTCATCTGGTGTAAACCCAATTCTTATTTTTCCATGCTTAATCTCAGGATGATTAATAAGGTATTCCATTGCAGAAACAATCTCTGTAATTCCGGCTTTATCATCTGCTCCTAAAAGTGTTGTACCATCTGTTGTAATTAAGGTCTGACCTTTATACATTAGTAAATCTTCAAAATAATCTGGAGATAAAATGATATTTTCCTCGGCGTTGAGAACAATGTCTTTACCATCATAATCTTCAATAATTTGAGGTTTTACATTTGCGCCTGTAAAATCTGGAGAGGTATCAAAATGAGAAATAAATCCAATAGTTGGTACCTGATAATCTACATTGCTTGGTAAGGTTGCCATGATGTATGCATTCTCATCAATGGTTACATCGCTTAGGCCAATTTTTTTTAATTCTTCAACCAATTTATTGGCTAAATTCCACTGCTTTTCGGTACTTGGCGTAGTTTCAGAATTTGGGTCGGATTCCGTGTCTATAGTTACATAACTAATAAAACGGTTTATAATATGCTGCATGAAGTTTTTATTATATAATTAAAGTTTAAAGGTGATAACAGGAAGTTTACTGTGGTTAACTACGTCTTCAGAAATACTACCTCCAAAGAAATGACTTAATCCTTTTCTGCCATGTGTAATCATTGCTACAGCATCTGTTTTGTTTCTTTTAGAAAAACTTAATATACCGTCTTCAACGTTATGATCTGAAATACGAGCCACAGTCACATCTGTTTCTTTTAGATTGGCTTTGTTGAAAAATGCAGCAATTTTAGCGTCAATTTCATCTGTGCTTAAGAATCCTAAATTAGGAGTATTAATGTGTAATAAAGCTGTTTTTTTACCTAATTTAGATAGTAATTCTTGTGCTTTTTTAACTGCAGGAACACTTTCTTCAGAAAAATCAGTAGCTAAAACAATATTTTCAAAACTTACAGTTGATGGCTTAGATTTTACAACTAGTACAGGTGTGTTACTGTAACGTACTACTTTTTCTGTATTAGAACCTGTAAAAATACCATCATGGTCACTGTGTCCTCTAGAACCCATAACAATTAAATCGGCATTAACATCGGCTGCAACAGCTGCAACTTCTTTTAAAACTTTATGATATTTAACCATTGGTGTTACTTCAACGCCTTCGAGATATGGTTGGTCTAAAAATGCTTCAAAATTTTTGTTAGCAACCATTAGCATAAATGCATTCTCTTCACCACGTTCGTCACTTGAGGCAGAAAAAATAGATTCTGACATTTCTAGCATGTGCATAACAATTAATTCTGAATTGTTTTGTTTTGCTAATGCAGCACCTGTTTCTAATGCGTATTCTGAGTGTTTAGAAAAATCGACTGGAACTATAATTTTTTTCATGATAATTTGATTTTTGTTTGGATTTCAAAGTTAGTAAAAAACTTAAGCATAAATAATGATATATAACAGTTTCTGTTAAAATTAATAGCTTAAATTATGGTTTGTTTTAACGTGGAGTTGTTTATTTTTGTAAAGCAAAATCGTTCTCATGTACAAAGTTTTAGTCAGACCTATTTTATTCCTTTTTGATCCTGAAAAAGTGCATTATTTTACCTTTTCGTTAATTCGAAATGTATCAAAACTACCAGGAATTAAAAGCCTATTCAGATCTTTATACCTAATTGAAGATAAACGATTAGAACGAGAGTTGTTTGGTCTGAAATTTAAAAACCCCGTTGGTTTAGCTGCAGGTTTTGATAAAAATGCAGTTTTATATAATGAATTGGCCAATTTTGGATTCGGTTTTATTGAAATAGGAACGGTAACTCCAAAAGCACAAGAAGGAAATCCTAAAAAACGCTTATTCAGACTAAAAGATGATAAAGGCATTATTAACCGAATGGGTTTTAATAATGAAGGTTTAGAAGCAGCAATAACACAACTTAAAAAGAATAAAGGACAACTTATAATCGGTGGAAATATTGGAAAAAATACACAAACACTTCCGGATGATTATACCAAAGATTATTTAGAATGTTTTAATGCCTTACATCCTTATGTCGATTATTTTGTGCTGAATGTCAGTTGTCCAAACGTAGGAAGCCATGCAAAACTTAACGATAAAGATTATTTGTTAGAGCTAATTTCTACCGTACAAAAGGCTAATGCTACATTTAGTAAACAGAAGCCTATTCTTCTTAAAATAGCACCAGACTTAAACAATGTGCAACTGGATGAAATTATAGAGTTGATTGCAGAAACCAACCTCAATGGTGTAATTGCTAGTAATACATCTGTTGACAGAACAGGTTTAAAAGCAAGCGATGCTTGTCTTACAGAAATTGGTAATGGTGGTTTAAGCGGACAACCAATTAAAGATAAATCGACTAAAGTCATTCAGTATTTAGCAAAAAAAAGCAACAAAGCATTTCCAATTATTGGAGTAGGAGGTATTCATACTGCAGAAGATGCTTTAGAAAAAATAGCGGCAGGAGCCGATTTGGTTCAGGTGTATACGGGTTTTATTTATGAAGGGCCGAGTTTAATAAAACGGATTAATAAAGCTTTATTGAAGTAGACTGTTTGTTAGAACTAGCGTAATTTAAAACCATAATCAACATATTCTGAATTACGACATTCTCATATCATTCGCATTAGCGTCATCAGTATTGGCAATTTCGCCAGGACCAGATAATATCTATGTTTTAGTGCAAAGTATTAGTCATGGTAAATCTTATGGAATGGCAACCGTTTGCGGTCTAATTACAGGTTGCATTATCCATACCACCTTACTAGCATTTGGTGTTTCAGCCATAATCGCAGCAAATGAAAACCTATTTTTAGTGATTAAAATTTTAGGCTCGCTTTACCTTTTGTATCTCGCTTACAAAGTTTATAAATCTGATACTAGTCTTAATCTTAATTCCGAACATGTGCCTAAGAAGAGCTTAAAACAATTATTTGTTCAAGGTTTTTTTATGAATGTCCTCAACCCAAAAGTGACTATTTTCTTTTTAGCCTTTTTTCCTGGGTTTTTATTTAGTGATTCAATGAATACCATTTGGCAATTTTATATTTTGGGAGGCCTTTTTATGTTGGTGTCATTTCTTATATTTTCAATAATTGCTTTGCTAGCCGGAAAAATTAAAACCTATACCTTAAAACATAAAAACTCAGGTTTCGTTTTAAAATGGCTTCAGATTGTGGTTTTTGTAGGAATTGCGGTTTTTATTTTAACTTAGTGTCATGCTAAGATTCCATTTTCTTCCTAAGTTTTCGCTTGTTGTTTTTTGTTCATTTATTCTATTTACCATTATCGGAACACTTTCTCATGAGTTTGGTCATATTGCTGTAGCTAAATACTTTGATTATGATATAGCTTTAGATTACGGAAGTATGAATTATTTTCAGAAAGGTTATTTGAAAGATCCTGCATTAAAAGAGCTCAATAATATAGTCGCCGAGTATGACTATAATACTTACAGGTCTTGGCCAACAGATATAAAGTCAAAAGTTGAAGCCCTTAGTTTGGTTTTAGATAAAAAGTATCCTTCTATACCAGATACTCATGCTTTGTATGTAGCTTTAGGAGGACCATTACAAACCTTACTTACTAGTTTTATTGGTTTATTGATTTTATTTTTTAGGCGAAAAAAAAGGAAAGACCAATTTAAACTTGTGGATTGGTTAGCTGTTTTTATGTCATTATTTGCACTTCGAGAAGTGTTTAATTATACGCAAGCATCTTATAGTGTAATATGTCTTTCTAATTCGAGTTTTCATGCAGATGAATTTAAAATATCAAGATATTTGGGGTGTAATGAATGGGTCATTCCAACGATAAGTTTAATAATAGGTTTAACAATTTCGTTTTATGTTATTTTTAAAATTATTCCTATTAAATATCGTTTTTCGTTTATAGTATCAGGATTAGTTGGCGGAATTTTAGGTTTTGCAATATGGTTTGGCTTTTTAGGAGAAATGCTATTCAATTAATAAAAATAATAGACAGAAACGAAACCTCTTATCAATACTGATAAATACCATTTATATTATAATCAAAGCTTTAAAGTTTTAACTTCAAATTTTATTTCGAGTTCAATTTCAATTTCAATTAATGTATATTTGAACCAATGAATAAAACGGTTAAAATAATAGAATGTCCAAGAGATGCCATGCAAGGCATTAAGGCTTTTATACCTACAGAAAAGAAGGTACAATACATTCAATCTTTACTTCGTGTTGGTTTTGATACTATTGATTTCGGAAGTTTTGTATCGCCCAAAGCGATTCCGCAAATGGTTGATACGGCCGAAGTTTTAGCGCAATTAGATCTAAGTAAAACGGAAAGTAAATTGCTCGCTATTATAGCAAATACAAGGGGAGCAAATGATGCTTCGGTGCATTCTGAAATCGACTATTTAGGATTTCCATTTTCAATATCAGAGAACTTTCAGATGCGTAATACCCATAAAACCATAGCACAATCTGTAGTGACCTTGTCTGAAATTTTAGAAGTTGCAGACAAAAGCAATAAGCAAGTTGTGGTTTATATTTCAATGGGTTTTGGAAACCCTTATGGTGATCCTTGGAATGTAGATATCGTAGGGGAGTGGACGGAACGCTTATCTAAAATGGGAGTTGGTATTTTATCTTTGAGTGATACTATTGGAAGTTCAGATCCAGAGAATATCAACTATTTATTTTCAAATTTAATCCCCGAATATTCAAATATAGAATTTGGTGCACATTTGCATACCACACCAACAACTTGGTTCGAAAAGGTAGATGCTGCATATAATGCTGGTTGCCGACGTTTTGATGGCGCCATACAAGGGTTTGGTGGTTGCCCAATGGCAAAAGATGATCTTACAGGGAATATGCCAACCGAAAAAATGTTATCGTATTTTACTCAGAAAAAAGCCCATGACCTCAATGCCATGTGTTTTGAGAGTTCTTATAATGAAGCAACTAAGATTTTTAGCATGTATCATTAAAAAAAGCCTTCATTGAAAAATGAAGGCTTTTTTAATATCTATTTTAAAAGTTTACTGTAATAAACTATATACAAATTCAGGATAACCACGCTCACCTTCTGCATTAGTTAAGGCTAAGAATTTTAATTTGTAAAGATTACCATCTGTATCATTAATTATATAGAAGACATTATCTTTAAGAGAAGGTAATGAGCCTGGTCCACCACCATTTCTCCAACTACTCCCAATGCTTCTTTGGTCGTTAGAGAAATTAGAAGTCGTAACATCATTTAACGTAAAATTGTCATAAGATAGTTCTGAGTTTTCTTCTGTATCTATCCTATAAATATTTACGTTAGCTAAGTTATTTGAAGCTACAAAATCTCCATAGAAATACGCACCATAACTATCTGCTCCGGCAAAAACTTCATCGGTAAAGGTTGTAAAGTTTAAATCCCAACTTGAAGATGCTGGTTCAACGCTAACAATACTCTCTGTATTAAAACTAAAAAATGTAAAGTTAAAGTTGCTGTCTTTAGAAATTGTGATTTCCTCGTGTGTAGTGGCGTCCAAATCTGCATATTGAAGTACGTAATTATTGGCATCTTGCAGAATACGTATTTTTTTCCAACCTCTCTCTTCGCCTTTTAAAGCAACAGAACCAGTTTCAGGTGTCGTTGTACCAACTTCATTACCAAGATTTATTAAATAGACATAGTTTTCAGAATCTGTAGAAGAGATCGGCGCTATAGCGGTATCATTGATATTACCATCAAACCCATCTACATAAGTTATATTAGTACTGTCAAATGTACCAACTGCGACTGCAGGCTGTAGGTCAATTACTTCTTGTGTGGTGGAACTAATAGCATTAATATCTGTTGTACTAAGTTTAGCAGCTGCCATTTCAATTGAACCGTTTATGGTAACTCTGAAATCTGAACCTGTATAAAATCCTAAGTCCCAAGAATCACGTTGAACAGCTGTTTTTGTATTTGTACTTAAGTCAATATAAACTTGGTTTTGTTGATTAGGACCTCCAACTTCTGGAGCGATAGAAGCACCGTCAATCACAATAGTAAGTGGACCAGAAACGTCGTCGTCGCTACTGCAGCTAGAAAATGCAATAATACATAGGCATAAAGCCAATTTTAAAAATTTATTTGTCATAATATGTAGTGTTTAAAAATTTAGGTTATACAATAGTTTTAAATAAAAAGATCTTCCGTAGCCTAATAATAAGGCATTGCTGTTAGTTGTGTGTGTGCCACCAGTAGCAGTATTACTTACGTTTACACTAGTGACATCTAATAAGTTGCGTCCACCAAGTGTTATATTGATTTTATTGTCTAAAAAGGATTTTTTTACAGAGGCGTCTAGCCAACTATATGCGTCTGTTGTTACTTTTGAGAAGGTCGAGTTTCCATCCGTATCAGAACCAGATGCAATGTATTGCTCTTGTTCTCCGTTGTATTTTAATAGTAAGCTGAATGAGGTATTCCAAGGTTCTACAAAATAGGATGCACTAGTGTTGATTTGAAAATTGTAAAGAAAATCATCATTGCCATTGACCTCATTGTTATTTATTCTAGAAATACCTTGAAACGTGGCACCTAAATTGAATGCTAAATTGTCGACTTTCAATGTGTTTTCTAATGAAAGACTCCACAGTTTGAATTTATCAATATTTATAAATTGATACTGTAAAGGAGTGGTATTAACCACAGCCAAATCAATTCTATCTGAAACATCGACAAAGCTTAACTTTAGGTTGTTAACTAAAGAAAGCTCATTAAGCCAACTTCGCTTTTTTAGATTCATAAAGGCTGAAAAACCATTTTCAGGATTTAAATTTTCATTCCCTTGAACATCATGATTGGAATCTACAAAGTAGTAGTATAATTCTTCAAAATTAGGGGTTCTATAAGAGGTACCAACGTTGGCTCTAAGTTCAAAACCATGATCCATTAAATAACGCGCACTTAAAGAGCCCATTAATTTCGATTTAAAAAGGGAATTATATTCATAGCGTACACCAGGACGTAAAGAGAATTTATTCGAAAAGCTCAATTCTGAAGATCCAAAAATGGCAGAATTAGTCTGTGTGTTGGTTTTATCTTGTTGGGTAACATCGCCTGTAGCTTGCGTGTCAAAGCCTTCATTATAACGCGCTTCATAACCGAGTTGGAAATTATAAAAATCACTTTTTACTAAGTTGTCTATAGTACCTTTAGAAAATACGACTTTACTAGATTGGTAGGTTTCGTCACTTTCATTACTACGTTCTTTGCTTAAAATAAAATAGTTAAATTCGTTTAAGTCGCGTTCTTGCTGCTGATAGGAGAGTGCTACGTTATAGTTAGCTCCAGAGTTGAGGTTACCATCAATATTTAAGTTGTTTACAAAGCGGTTGGTGGTAAATATGCGATCTGTAGCCGATGGATTACTCGTTTGATTTTGAGTATCTATATTCGCTCTTACGGCGGCATCATAGTAATTAATTTGCTCGTTAAAGTATTCAAACTTGTAAAGCACTCTAAAATTATTGCCTTTATAATTAATTAAAGCATTGGTATTTAATTGTTGTTTAGGTAACCATTCGTAGCCTCTAAGCCCATCATTTTGGTAGTAATCTTGCCCTTGACGTTGGTTGAAAAATCCGGCAAAATCATTTCGGTTAGCTCCAATTTTAGCCATCCATCTCTCATTTATGTTATGAGCCACACTAAAAGATTGTATATGTCTGCCTTCGTCAAACCAAGCATACTCGTCACTTACGGTTTCTTCTTGTATATAGGCTTGAATACGCCAATCGTTAGTAATAGATTTTTTGGTAATGATATTAATCACGCCTGAAACAGCATTCGCACCATATTCAACGCCCATGGCGCCTTCAACAATCTCAATACGTTCAATGTCGTCGAGATTAATTTGGGTTAAATCAATATCATTTCCTAAGCCATTGTCACTAACTAGTGGAATGTTATCTACTAAAATGTTGAAATATTGAGAATCTAAGCCAAAGAACGAAATCGTAGAGCGTCCTGTTTGTGCATTAGGAATAATAGTAAGGTTAAGATTGAAATTTAATAAATCGGCCAGATTGTTAGCCGCAACTTGTTCTATCTGCTTTCTATTAATCACAATGACATTATGTACAGATTTTTTTATAGAGGTAGGATTATATTGGCCTGTTACAACAACTTCATCTAAAGATTCTGTTTTGGTACTATCAACTGTGGTTTCTCTTTTTTGGGAGAAAGCCCATGAAAAGAAAATTATTGAAAAATAAATTGAGATTTTATTTTTATTTAGACTCATTCTTGATAAATTTGTCACAAATATAAAATCTTATTTTAATTCATTCTAAATAAGAATAGTTTTTTTTAAAATAATTTTTAAACACTTCATTTAACTTTTAAATATGAAAAAAGTAGTACCCGTTTTAGCCATTGTATTAGCATTTACTTTAAGTAGTAATGCACAAAATAAGAAAACTCTAGACCAAAAAGCCATTAAAGATATGTGTGGTTGTTTTGAAGTAACGTTCAATTTTACGGAGACCTTCAACTATAGTAATGATTCGCTTTACAGACCTTCTAAAACCAAAGTTGATAAAGGCTTAGAATGGGCACAATTAATAGAGGATGAAGATGATAAAATTTCAATTCAACATTTATTACAAGTTGGAAGACCGGATAGTCCACATATTATAAAACACTGGAGACAAGATTGGTTATTTCAAAATCAAGAGTTTTATATGTATAATGGAGATAATAATTGGATCTTTGAAAAAAAATCCAAGGATGATGTAAAAGGGCAGTGGACGCAGAAAGTGTTTCAAGTAGATGATAGTCCTCGTTATGAAGGTTCTGGAACTTGGGTTCATGTCGATGGTAAGCACTATTGGGAAAATACGACAACAGCACCATTGCCAAGACGTGAATACACCAAACGTAACGATTACAATATTACATTAAGAGGTAACCGTCACGAGATTACAGATTTTGGTTGGGTACACGATCAAGATAATGAGAAAGTGTTACGAGAAGCAGGAAAAGAAGATGTGATTATTGCTAAGGAAAAAGGGTATAATACCTATAAAAAAGTAGACGATAGTAGATGTCAAGCGTCACAAGATTGGTGGAAAGCACAACAAGATAAATGGGCTTTGGTAAGAACAAAATGGGATGCAGTTTATGGCAGAAATAAAGATTTAACCTTGGCTGAAAAAGTGGATAATAAAGTGTTGTTTAAATACTTATTAGATGATGAAATAACAGCTAAAAAAGAAATTAATCGTATTATAGAATCTTTTGTAAAATAAATAAGTTTAAAATAAATCAATCATATATATGAAAACAATGAAATCGATAGTAGTTATGCTTTTTTTAGCATTGTCGTTATCCACTTTTGCACAGAGTAAGAATATTTTTTTAGATCGTGAATTTTGGGGAACTCAGCCAACGGTAGAAACTGTAAAGCAAAAAATAAAAGAAGGCAATAATCCTGCAGAAGCTAATGCTAACAATTTTGATGGTGTGGTTTATGCAACCTTGCAAGACGCACCTTTAGAGACCATTACTTATATGATTTCTAAAAAGGGAAATGATGTCAATAAACTAACTCACGATGGTAGAACCTATGCGTTTTGGGCAGCTTATAAAGGCAATGCTAAATTGGTGGAATATCTATTAGAAAATGGGGCAAAAACTAATATAACAGACGATAAAGGGAATACCATTATTAATTTTGCAGCAGCTTCAGGACAAGCAAATACGGCAGTCTATGACATATTAACAAAGTATGATGCAGAATTAATAAAGAAAACAAACCCTAATGGAGCTAATGCTTTATTACTTGCAGCACCATATGATAAGGATTTTAAATTAATGACCTATTTCCAATCTAAAGGTTTGGATATTAATAGTGTTGACAAAGCAGGGAATGGTATTTTTAATTATGCTGCTAAAACGGGTCATATAGCGTTAATGAATTCTCTTTTAAAGAAAGGAATTAAAGGTACTGATGAAGCCTTTATATTTGCAGCAAATGGTACTAGAGGATCAGCTAATGGTATTGAAGTCTATAAGTATTTAGAACGTATTGGTTTAAACCCAAATGTATCTAATAAAGAAGGAATTACTCCTTTACACGTTTTAGCTTCTAGAAGTAAAGACTTAGAAATTATAAATTTCTTATTAGAAAAAGGATTAGACGTAAGCACTAAAGACCTTAAAGGAAATAATGCGGTTATGAATGCGGCTTCTAGAAATGATTTAATCGTCGTTAAAACCTTAGTCGAGAAATTGAAAACTATTAATACGACTAACAAACATGGCCAATCAGCATTATCATTAGCGTTAAAAGGAAACTCCCCAGATGTGATTACATATTTAATTGAAAAAGGATATGATACGACTATTATTGATACTGAAGGTAATAACCTTGTGTATTATTTAGTAGAGTCATACTCTAAGCGAAATAAAGAGCAGTTTATTCAAAAGATGGAAGTACTTAAAAAGAATAAAGTCGATTTAACTACGGTTCAGAAAAATGGCAATACATGGTATCATTTGGCTGTAGAAAAGAATAGTATTGAGCTTTTAGAAATTGCAACAACAATGGATCAAGATATTAATGCGAAAAATAATGAAGGTAATACCGCGTTGCATATCGCAGCAATGAAAGCACAGGACAATTCAGTTCTAAAATTTTTACTAAAACACGGTGCAAAAAAGCAAATTGTTACAGATTTTGATGAATCTGCTTATGATTTGGCAAAAGAAAATGAGTTGTTAAAGAAAAACAATATTTCAATAGAATTTTTAAAGTAATAGAATTTTTAAGATGAAGAATATACGTATTATAGCATTATTAGGTATTGTAGCTTTTAGTTTAGTATCGTTTACTAATTTTACAGAATCAGCAAAGTATAAATGTATGATTCAAATGACAAATTATACAGGTGAAGGAGCCTATATTGTCATTTCATTATTAAATCCAGAAGGCGACTATGTAGAAACCTTAAACGTTAAAGGAGATGATGATGAGTGGTACAATACCATTGAATCGTGGTGGGACTATTATGGAAAAAGAAGGCCAGATATCGATGCCATTACAGGAGCGACTATTAGCGGAGGCGAACGTGCTATAAGTGTCATTGAAATTGATAATGACAAATTAGATAAAGGTTACAAGTTAAGATTTGAAACCGCTGTTGAAGATCAAGAGTATTACGAAAGTGATGTAGAATTTGAGTTGACTTCAGAAACCGTAAAATCTAAAGTAGAAGGAAAAGGGTTTATTCGTTACATTCGAATGATGCCTCAATAAAACCAATACTATGACCATTTCCATCTGGAGATACAGTCATCTAGTATTGGCTGTTATGTCTTCTTTGTTTATTTTAATAGCATCGGTAACAGGTGCTATTTTAGCGTTTGAACCCATTACAAATCAGTTGCAACCGTATGCTGTTTCTGGGGCAAACGATAGGTCTCTTGCTGAAACCTTAAATGTGTTACAGCAAGAATATGATGAGGTATTTACACTCGAAGTCGATAAAAATGATTTCGTAAGTGTCTCAGTCATTACCAAAGAAGGAGGCAGTGAAACCTTTTATATCAATCCCATTACAGGCGAAAAATTAGGTGATATTATAAAGAAAGCACCTATTTATGAATTCGCGACTAACCTTCATCGTTCACTGTTCCTAAAAACAACAGGTCGTGTTTTAATAGGTGTCGTGTCCTTTTTGTTATTACTGATTTCAGTAACAGGAATTCAACTCATATTAAAACGTCAAGGGGGTATCAAACGTTTCTTTTCTAAAGTGGTTAGAGAAAATTTTGATCAATATTACCATGTTGTTATAGGTCGATATGCTTTAATTCCTATTGTAATTATTACACTGACAGGTGTATTTCTATCGCTTGAAAAATTTGACCTACTTCCAGATTCTAAAATATCACACAACTATCCTGAGCAAGATGATATTGAAAACAAATTAGACATCTTAGAGTTTCAAACATTTCAAAACATAAAACTTGAAGATGTAAAATATGTTGAGTTTCCGTTTTCTGATGATATTGAAGATTATTTCACCGTTAAATTATCGGATAAGGAAATTTTAGTCAATCAATATACAGGAGCTATCGTCAGTAACCAAAATACATCGATTGTAGCATTAGCGTCTAATTGGAGCTTAATTTTACATACAGGTCAAGGGACTATCCTTTGGTCAGTGGTATTGTTCTTAGCGAGTTTGGCCATTTTATTCTTTATGTATTCGGGCTTTGCCATGACGTTGAAACGACGAAAAGAAACAGCGAAAATTAAGAATAAATTCAAAAAAGATGAGGCAGACTATATCATTTTAGTAGGTTCAGAAACCGGTAATACCTTTAATTCAGCCAAGCTATTTTATGATGCTTTAATCGCAGAAGGTCATTCGGTTTTTATTACAGCTTTAAACGCGTATTCAGAATATAAAAACGCGAAATATATCATTGTTTTTGCATCGACTTACGGAGAAGGTGAAGCACCAACAAGTGCTTCACATTTTGAAAAATTATTTCAAAAAGTACAGCAGAAGCAAACGGTTCACTATGCTGTTGTTGGTTTTGGATCGCTAATGTATCCTGATTATTGTAAATATGCCATTGAAGTGGATGAGATGTTTCAAAAGCAAAATGATTTTGTGGAACATCTTCCACTTTTTAAAATTAATAATCAATCCTTTGAAGCTTATAAAACGTGGATTAAGCAATGGAACGAGCGTACAAATCACGATTTAAAGATTAAGTTTCAAAAACCTCAAATCAATTTAAAAAAATTAAAGGAGTTTAAGGTTGTTAATAAATCAGAACCCAATAAGGACGATTCGTTTTTAGTGCAATTACGACCTCATAAAAAGGTGAAATTTGAGTCTGGTGATTTGTTGTCTTTATATCCGGAAGCCGATTTTATTGAACGTCAATATTCTATTGGTAAAATAGAAAATGATATTATTTTAAGTATTAAAAAACACGAATTTGGGGTCTGTTCTAATTATTTCAACAACTTAAAAGTCAACGAAATCGTTAAGGCACAAGTTAAACGAAACTTAGATTTTCATTTTCCAACCGATGTAAAAGAAGTGGTAATGATAGCTAACGGTACCGGAATTGCACCGTTTTTAGGAATGATTAATGAGAATCATACTAAAACGAAAAACCATTTATTTTGGGGAGGACGCACACAAGATTCTCTAAATATTTACGAAAGCATTATCGATTTG
>Ga0209344_10001288_pt1 | contig 33723 bp, 17 predicted proteins | sample Cruoilmetagenom6_FD_187293 | JGI IMG/M metagenome (GOLD analysis project Ga0209344, IMG submission 187293) | Oil polluted marine microbial communities from Coal Oil Point, Santa Barbara, California, USA - Santa Barbara Oil Seep Sample 6 (SPAdes)... | ecosystem: Environmental > Aquatic > Marine...
AAATCCCAACCCGGTTTTATAAATAAAGTAATTAATTCAGTACCCGTATTGGTCGCTTGTTGGGTTCAACTATTTTTTTTCTAATTACAAAGTCGCCAAAATGCTCCTCCCTTAACCTGTCCTTTGCATAGGCCACAATAATTGGTTCCAGTTCCCTTAGAATGTCTTCTTCAGATAACATTTCCTTGTATAGGGAATTCAATCGGTCACCGGTATGGCTCGCTCCCAAATACATGTTGTATCTCCCAATGGCCCTACCCACAAAACCTATTTCTCCCAGTGATGATCGCGCACAGTTATTTGGACATCCTGTCATCCTGATGTTGATTTCTTCCTTACCTAGACCATTATTTAGCATCATAACTTCCAGTTTATCAATTAGGGAAGGGAGGTAACGTTCTGCTTCGGCAAAAGCCAATCCACATGTGTTCAAGGCTACACAGGCCATAGAGCTCTTGCGTAGTCCTGTAAGTTTGGGATGGTTATTAACGCCATTCAGTTCCAATATAGTTTCAATATCTGCCCTTTTATCTTCCTCTACATTTCCAATAATGAGATTTTGGTTTCCTGTTAAGCGGAAATCCCCTGTGTGGATTTTGGCAATTTCCCTGATGGCCCTTTTCAATTGATAATCACTTTCATCCCTAATCCTCCCATGTTCTACAAACAAGGTATAGAACCATTTGTTGTTGATGCCTTTTAGCCATCCATATTCATCTCCATTTGATTTAAATAGATAGGGTTTAGGTTTTGGAAGGTTCCAACCCAATCTGTTTTCAAGTTCCGAAACAAACCATTCCAAACCCCTGTTGTCTATGGTATGTTTTAATCTCGATAATTTACGGTTAGATCGGTTTCCATGATCCCTCTGTATCGCAATAACGGTTTCAGCTACCTCAAACACCTTTTCTTTAGGGGCATAACCAATAACATCGGCCAGTCTTGGATAAGTTTCCTGAACCCCGAAGGTACTTCCCAATCCTCCTCCTACACAAATATTGAATCCTATCACTTTATTGTTTTCCTCAATGGCAATGAGACCAAGGTCGTTGGCAAAAACATCAATATCATTATTGGGCGGTATGGCTATGGCTATTTTGAATTTCCGCGGAAGGTAAGTGTGATGGTACAAAGGTTCGAAATCCGGCGTTCCCGCCACTTTTTCCTTATCTAGCCAAATTTCATGATACGCAGTTGTTTTGGGAAGAAAATAATTGCTTATTTCCCCTGCAAGTTTGTACACTTCATCATGAATAGGTGACTGATAAGGGTTCGGATTGCACATAACGTTCCTGTTTACATCTCCACAGGTAGCTAGGGTGCTTAGCAAGGTATCATTGACTGCCTGTATAGTGGGTTTCAGACCTCGTTTTAATATCCCGTGAAATTGAAATGACTGTCGGGTAGTTAATTTAATAGTACCATTGCCGTAGGTGTCGGAAAGTTCATCCAGGGTCAACCATTGTTGAGGGGTAGTTACCCCTCCTGCCGCTCTTACCCTAACCATAAACTGGAACAGGGGTTCCAATTTCTTCTGCTTTCGTTCACTCTCCGTGTCCCTATCGTATTGCTGATATGAACCGTGGTATTTTATTAGCTTAACATCATCGGGAAGTAAAGCCCCGGTCAAAGGATCTTTAAGGCTGTCCTTTATGGTTCCCCTGAGAAAATCGCTCTTGTCCTTGATATGTTCATCTTCCGATAATTGTTTGTCATTCAACTGTTTTTCCATAAAAATAATTTACGGCACATTACATTGCACCTAGAGTTACCCTAATAAATATCTGCTTGATATCGATTGGCAATTTGAAGATTTTTAACATATTCCTCTGCCTTTTCAATTGTGATCCCCCCCTGTTGTTGAATAATTTGCTTTAAGGCAATATCTACGTCCTTGGCCATTTTTTTCGCATCACCGCAGACGTAGAAATGTGCTCCATTTTCCAGCCACTCAAACAATTCCTTGCCGTTCTCCAACATTCTATGCTGTACATAGTGCTTTTGTTCCTGGTCTCTGGAAAAAGCAACATCTGCTTTGGTCAACACCCCTTCCTTCAAATATTGTTGCCATTCTGTTTGATACAGAAAATCCGTAGTGAAATTGCGATCGCCGAAGAAAAGCCAGGAGGGTCCTTTTTTTTCCAATACTTCCCTTTGTTGCATAAACGCCCTAAAGGGTGCCACCCCAGTTCCCGGACCAACCATGATTATGGGAGCTTCCGGATTTTTAGGAAGCTTAAACCGGGTATTTTTATCCACAAAGATTTTTACCTTGTCCCCTATCTCAAGCCTATCTGCAAGGGTCGATGAACATTGTCCGTCTTTATTTCTCCCAAATGCATTATAGCGTACAACGGACACCAACAGATGAACTTCATCCTCTACCACTTCCTGTGCCGAAGCAATGGAATACATTCGTGCATTATTTTTTCGCAAAACAGAAATCAACTCTTCTGAAGTTAATTTATAGGGCTCCTCGCTTATTAGATCCAAGAAATCACGCCCTAAAAGGTATTCCCGAAGTGCATTTTTGTCCAGAAGTATTTTCTTTAACCCCTCATTGCCGGTTAATTCGGCATAGTCGGAAAGAGTGTTTTTTGATAGTGGGGTAAGTTCATAGTTATATGTAAGTGCGTTATATAAGGATTTGCTGCCGTCAAAGGTGTCCACCTCTACCTCCCCTGATAAATTGGTGGACTCCAAAACCGACTTTACAAGTTGCGGGGGATTGGCTCCATATACCCCCAATGCATCGCCAGGTTCATATTTAATTCCAGATCCCTCCAAATCCAGTTCCAGGTGAATCGTTTCTTTGGAAGACCCTTTTCCATTTAGATTGATCTTCTCCAGAATGGTGGCTTCAAAAAGATTTTTTCTGGAATATGGGGATCCGTTGATAGCCTTATTCGGAAGCTCTTGAATTTGGACTGTCGAATTTTGGCCATTGCTCTCCACGATGGTACCTAGAAACTTCTCTTGCCATGCCTCAGCCTCCTCAGTATAGTCTACATCGCAATCTTGGCGAGGAACAATTTTCTGGGCACCCAATTTTTCCAGTACAGTATCAAAATCCTTCCCGGTCTGGCAAAAGTCAACATAACTGCTGTCACCGAGGCCCAAAACTGAAAATTGTACGTGGGCGAGGTTCGGCGCCTTCTTGCTGTGTAGGTAATTGTAAAAGTCCTCGGCCTGTACCGGGGGTTCCCCTAATCCATGGGTACTCACGATTATTGCCAACTTTTTTACGCCCTTGAGTTCCCTTGTTTTGAAGGAAGCCATATCAGAAATCACAGTATCAATTCCCATGTCCTTGGCCCGTGCATGGAGGTTCTTGGCCAAGGCTTCACTATTACCTGTATGGCTCCCGTAAAGGATATGCAGTTTTACTGCTTTAGGTTCATGATCAACATTCGATTCCGAACCTATGGATAGACTACTCGCGGTGGCTTTATTCAAAGAGGTTTGGATAATCCCCTCAAAATACCCACTAAGCCATTGTAGTTGTCCGGAATCGAGTCCTGACAATGCTATATCAAGTTTTCCTGCTTGCTCATCGTTGAACGGCCCCCTATCCAATCCTTTTTTAAGTTCCATACTATTGAATAATTTAAATTATTTGTTAGGTTGGGGAGTATATCTCAAATAAGGTTTTATAACGCGATGACCTTTTGGATATTTGGCTTCGACCTCTTCTTGTTTAACTCCTGGTGGAATAATTACGTCCTGTCCAACTTCCCAATCCACCGGAGTGGCAACATTGTAATCTGCAGTAAGTTGTAGGGAATCGACCACCCGAAGAATTTCGGTAAAATTTCTCCCCGTAGAGGCAGGGTAGGTTATAATTGCCTGTACCTTCTTTCCTGGACTAATAAAATACACAGACCTTACAGTGGCAGAGGTAGATGCATTTGGGTGGATCATATTATATAGGGTCGATACATTTTTATCGGTATCCGCTATAATGGGGAAATCAACGTTACAGTTTTGGGTTTCGTTGATGTCCTTTACCCAGCCATTGTGCGAATCCAGGTCATCAACACTTACCGCAAGTACCTTGGTTTTTCTTTTTGCAAATTCTTCCTTTAACTGTGCGGTCCTACCTAGTTCCGTTGTACATACAGGGGTGTAGTCTGCCGGATGTGAATATAGTATTCCCCAACTGTTTCCCAGCCATTGGTGAAAATCTATTTCCCCCTCTGTGGTCTGGGCATTAAAATTTGGTGCATCGTCTCCAATTCTCAAACTCATAGTTATATATATTTAAAATTAAACTTCCAAACAGCATGTCAGAGTTAGTGCTGTCTTTCCGGTACAAATCTACAGGGGTTTACTCCCAATTGCCAATTGAATATATTAATTTACAATAACCTCAGGTTATAGGGTTCTAATAGGAAAGCGTGATATTTGAATAAAAAAAATAGGCAATATAGGCGAATACAAAGGTTTGGTATTTGCTTGATTTACAAAACCAAATAATTATATATTATGGTTTCGACTTAAAAATTGCATCAATAATGCCGACAGACCTCCTTCGGGACCTTGGGGCGTTATAAAGTAGAAATGCCTATGGATAGGGAGTTTTTTTATTTCTATAATCTTCAATGCACCACTTTTAAGTTCCTTTAAGACGGCATGTAGGGAAACGAATGCCATGCAATCCGAGTGTTGTAGATAGGATTTAATGGCTTCGGTACTGCCTAATTGCATTTCCACTTTAAGGTCGGCCAAGCGGATTCCTTTTTGCCTTAAGGCATCGGCAACCACTTCCAAGGTTCCTGATCCAGGTTCTCTTAAGAGTAAGGGTATCTCTTTAAGGTTTTCCGGTCTTATCTCTTCTTTTGAGGATAATGGATTTTTACTGCCGCATACCAGTACGATCTCATCTTTTAAAAATGGGGTGTAGTGGATTTCACGTCTTTTGGATTTGCCCTCCACAACTCCAAGTTCTATATTCTTTTTAAGAAGGGCTTGCTCTATTTGTTCCGAATTGCCACTTAGCAGCTCCACCTTCACATCTTGGTGAATGCTGTGGAACCTGGCTAGGAGCGGAGGTAATATGTATTGCGTAATGGAAGTGCTGGAGCCAACATGTAAAACCCCTTTAAAGGCCTCATTGAACTGGTTTAGGTCAAATTCTATTTGCCGGTAGATCTCCTGAATGTTCTCGGTATGTTTTAGAAGTACTTCTCCTGCGGGTGAAAGCACGACCCTATTCCCCCTTCTATCAAAAAGCGCAAGATTAAATTGACTTTCCAGTTCCTTTATATGTTTGGTTACTGCAGGTTGGGATATCAACAATTCTTCCGCGGCCTTAGTAAAATTAAGCCTTCTAGCAACAGTATAAAAAACTTTTAGACGAAAATCGAACATATACAATATTACTCATATTTTTAGAACGGAAAGCCCAATAGGGAAAATTCTGGTTGCAACCCTATAAGATTGCCATGAGAGGGTGATGGCGACAGCAACGAAAAATAATCACAAAGCATTACCACTGAGTTACCAATGAATAAGGTTTTATACTTCAAAAAAGGGGGTCCAAAATGGATTCTTTAAGCCTCCCCTTGTTCCATAAATTCTTCCAAACGACGCTCCGGCATTAGCCAGATAATTGCAACTGTAACAAAACAAGTAATGGATAGCCAGGTGTTTAGGTATGCCAATGGTAATGCCAAGATATACAAAGTTGTAGACAGGTAAACCTTCCATTTCACTTTGGGCAGTCTGTTTAAAGCGAAGTGGTCATCATGATACTTGATCAATACCCCTTCTAAAATAAAATAGGCGACCGCACACATTAATAGGATAAAACCATAGGTGGCAACGGGTAAAGACTCTTTGTAATGGTGATGCTCTCCTACCCAACTGGTGGTAAAGGGTATCAAGGACAACCAAAATAACAAATGAAGATTGGCCCAAAGGATCTTGCCGTTTACTTTTTGCGTTACATGCATTAAATGGTGATGGTTGTTCCAATAAATGCCTACAATATAAAACTCAATAAATAACTAATGAAGACAGGGGCCACTTTTAAGAGTTCGCTTAAATTTACTTCTTCCGGCGCCTTCATTTCCAAAACCATTATGGTTATAACGATGGCCAAAACCCCGTCACTAAAAGCTTCCAATCTTCCCGTTTTCATATAGTTTACTAGTTTGGTTGTTATAATTATAAGTACTTAAAGTACCATTTCCTCCTATTTAATAAGCATTTGCCTATTACTTTTAATAACCAAGACCCAATTATTTTGACTTAAATGGTCTGGTAGGTGGTAATGGTACCCGTATGGTTTCATTTGGAACCTTAGGGAAACTATCGTTTCTCCAATCTGACTTAGCCTTTTCAATCAAAGCTTTATCCGAGGATACAAAGTTCCATTCAATAAATCGTTCCTCAGGAAATGCCTCACCACCAAATATGTAAACTGTTGTATTCGCTTCCATTTTGAAAGAGCATAAGTTGCTATCCTTGGCTATTAGAATCTGTTTGTTTTGATAGGTGTTACCTTCAGAAGTAATGGACCCTTCCAAAATATACAAGGCACTTTCACCAAAAAGATGTTCACCTATAGTAATAAGTTTTGCCTCCTCGGATTTAACTTCTATAAAATAAAGTGGACTGTAAACCGGCACTGGAGAGCTTTTGCCAAAAGCGGTCCCGGCAATTAATTTAAAGCTAATACCATCACTTTCCCAAGTAGGCAAGCTGCGGGCATCCAGATGTACAAAAGACGGTTCGCATTGTTCATTTTCCTTAGGAAGTGCCACCCATATTTGCAGCCCATGTATTTTTTTTGCTTTAGGCCTCAAATAATCAGGGGTTCTTTCTGTATGGACAACTCCCTTCCCTGCGGTCATCCAATTTACCGCCCCTGGTTTTATTTCAACTGCAGTGCCCAGACTATCCCTGTGGAAGACCGAACCCTCAAACAAATAGGTAAGCGTTGATAGGCCAATATGAGGATGCATGTCCACATCCATATTCTCATTGGGTTTTAGATGTGCAGGCCCCATATGATCAATAAAAATAAACGGTCCTACCATACGCTTTTGTCGGAATGGCAATAAACGACCTACCATAAAATTGCCGATGTCGGCAGCGCGCTCTTCAATAATGAGGTTTATATTGGACATGGTCTCTTTTGGGTTATTCCCTTCAATAGGGATGATATCAATCAGTTAAAATATATTTTTATTATTTGTACCACCTCTAAAGTTATAAAAAAAGCTTCTTGCTTAAAACTCTTTTTCCCATAATACCTAAATCCTTCCATGGGCCGGTCCATTCATTATAAATTCTGATGGGATTTGGGATTTATTGAACCATGAGTATGAATATGATAACTATAAGCTCGATAATAAAAAAAGTAGCAACACCCAAGATGGGTATTTGGGGGTAGATCTTACTCGACCCGACCTCTTAGCCGGTATATAGGTATTGGTTATTTCCATATATTCGGAAAGGAGGGGAACAAATAGCCTAAATGTTCCATGACAGGTACAGGTAAGTGTAAATTATACGCCCATTATATGTCGGAGACATATTTATATCTGGTTGTATAAATGACGGAAATTTATGGGTTTGTTAATAATAATTTTATTATGTTGAAGCAACCAATTCCTTAGGTCATCGTCTACTTCAATGAATAAGTAAGCTGTAATAAAGTTATGGTAGGTGCAGTTCTCCAGTGGCATATTTTGTCTATAAACAAAAATCCCAACTTAGTTCCGGGAATTAGTTTGATTTTGGAAATATTGATTGTTTTTTTTGAAACAAGAAAGTACTACTTCGGTAAAAATAGATCAGATTAAAACTAAAAGATCGGATTATTAACGATTGCCACATTGTTCCAGGGGATTTATAGGGTTTTGTGAAATGACAACAATTCTAGGGCAGCAAAATGATAATTGTATCGAGAATTGTAAAATGCCCCGCCAGTTACTGCCAGTTGTGCACTCAAATCAATTTGGCATTAAGATTAAAGGCCAACTAAAACAAAATCGTTCAATGGTTACGTTGTAGTGATCGTCCCCAAGCGGATAGGCGGTCTGGGATATAATACCATAATAATATATCAGTAAAAATTATTAAATGCAATTGTAGCGTTTCCCTTCCACTTTTCGTAATGGATATAACCTTAGTATTTATAGGGGTTGTATATGTAATTACCTATTGGTTTTGAAACATACTGTTGGGGTCATGTAATGGGTCTTGTATTGTCTATTGGAAGTGAAGACGTTAACGGATTTTCTAAGTAGTTTAAGGTCTGCTTTCAATGTAGGGTTCCGGATTGGATGATGGGTTATATAAAGGATAAAGTGAAATAAAAACATAACTGTTACCTATAAATACAATTTGCCAAGCTTGTGAGACAACATCCAATAAATATTTATTTATGAAAGTGCCTAAGTTTAAGATTGACCATTGGTTTTCAAAGCATGACCATAACGATCATTTTAATTAATTCTTGGAATAGAATATGATCGGCTTGTTTGGGATAGGGAACACTGTTCATTCACATATTAAAATTGCGTAGAAAAAGAAATAATCAATAGGGCTACCTATTTTAGGAATTACATTTTTGATTCCCTAAAGTAGTAAAATAGTGAATAAGATTGAGCACGGATACTAGGGAGGAAGAGACGAATTTAATTTCTGGATGTGTTTTAAGATCAAGGAAGGATCAAGAACGTCTTTATAAAAAATATTATGGATATGTCATGGCAATAGGTATGGCCTATTGTGCAAATAAGGATATAGCAAGGGAAGTGGTAGATGATGCCTTTATGAAGATTTTTGATTCTATAGACACCTTTGATCATAACCAATCTTTCAAGGGTTGGGTGAGACGGATAACCATTAATTGCGCCATAGATGAGTTTAGGAGAAACAAAAAACACTTATATCATTTGGATGTAACAGATTGTGGATTGGATTTGCCGGCGGTGGATTTATTGGAGAAATTGAACATCGATGATATTCATCAAATAATGGGAGAGCTTCCTGAAATTTTAAGGACAGTATTTAATCTCTATGAAATAGAAGGCTATAACCACAAGGAAATTTCGGAATTGATGGGCATTGGGGAAAGTTCATCCAGGACATATCTCGCAAGGGCCAAGGAGAGGTTGAGGAGTATGGTAACCAGACATTTTAAATAGTAAAGATGAAAGTACATTTTGACAAAGTATTGGCAAACAAAATTAGGAATGAAATTCTTGACCATGAGGAAACGTATGAGGATGGTGCTTGGGAGCGCTTTTTGACCCGTAAGGAGAAAAGGAAAAATAGGATTCTTTATTGGTATTTTACAGGAATAGCTTCATCAGTTTTGTTGTTTACTTCGATAGTTTGGATACATCAAAAAAGCGGACATCAACCTTTGGATATTCAAAATCCGATAAGCATAAAGGAATTTCCCCTACCCCATTCCCGCTTATTGGATTCCATATCGGCTAAGGATAATAGCAATCATTTTCTGAAAGACATTCCCATAACCTTTAATAGTAATGTATCCACCAGTAGGGACACTATCAAATTGCAAAATAGGACCAATTATGGTTTGGCCCTAAAAACTGATAGTTATGGGAATATCAGTGAAAAAGAAAGATCGATTGTGGCACTCACACGAGCACCAATCATATATGGAAATACCTTGCCCAATGTTGTGGGGAAAATGGATTTATTAAATGCACCCTTTAAAAACATTGATCTGGTTAACGAGGAATTAACATTCCATAAGAAAGAGAAAGATATCAAAGGTTTAGGGTCTAAAAGGAGGAGTGTTGAAATTGGATTCCAGATATCACCAAGTTACGGTTCCAATAATGGTAGTAGCCAGGCACTGACTTCCACTAACTTCGGTGGTGGGGTAACTTTGAATGTGCCAATTAAATCCTCAGGATTTACATTTAATACTGGTGTCGTTTTTAATGATTTACGCTTAACCAACGAAGAATCCATGCTTGCTACTTCAGAGGCTTCAATGGAAGAAGATAATTTCTACAAGGAAGAAACAAGAATGAATAGTTTGGATATACCTTTAAATATACAGTATAGGATTCCAAGCAAAAGAATCTTTTTTTATATCCAAGCAGGGATGTCCTCCTACGTGACGTTTAATGAAAATGCGGTATCCACAAAAACTACCTTCCGTGAGGTTGAGGTTTTTTACGATGTAAACGGGACCACCCAGAGTTTTAGGGTAAAGGAGGCTGTATCTTTAAAGAAAGAATCGGATTACGAAGGTAGCAAGTTTCATCCCTTGGGAACATTTAATTTATCCTTTGGTTACAAAGCTCCCCTTACAGACCGTATAAAATATGAAATCCAACCCTTTTATAAGCTCCCTTTGAATTCCTTAACCACGGATAACACTAAAGTACCCATGGGCGGTATATCCCTAAAGGTCTCCTTAACGCCCTAAGGTTATGTTGGGAAAGCTATACCCATCAAAATAATTGTTTAAGAATTAAAGGTAGTACTATGGGTATGTGATACGTATGGATATAGGGTTAATGAATTCCGAAACAATACTATGGGACCGATAATCATAGACTGGATATAAACAAGAAAATTCAATTGGATACATTTGATAAATTGTAACTAAACGGATTTGGAAATTTTTCATAGGTATGTTTAAAAAAGGCATAATCAATTGGATGGTTGTGATTTGAATTAGCTGTTTATTTTTTCTTCATAAGTCTCTATTGTTCAGGATAGGGACTTTTTTTATCCTCCTTAAATGCTACAGGCTTCTTTTTATGACGATGTTAATCTCAGTGAAGGTGTATAACTCCCATTATTCTTTTGTTAGAGGTATTTGGATGGGGACGAAACTGTTGAGACCTTATCAGGCAGTATATTTTTAAAGCCTGCTCCAATATTTTAAATTTCTTCAGTTTAATAAAATGTATTTTATTTTGATAGAGGTATAAGTCTGGATTGGATTATAATATAGAATTAATGATGTACAATATTTATTGGTCAATGATTCCAATTTGGACGTCAAGGAGGCATAGCATTATAGGAAAATGATAAATGCCTCCTTTTCCTTGTATTTGGTAATTTTTATGTTCCGTTTTTCATGCTCCACAATGGTTTAAATTTTTTACAAAAAAAAATGATGTAAAGTATGTAGCGTTTTTGAAGGCTGCTACGTAATGGGATTATTAACTTATAAAAACAAAATTTACATGAAAAACAAAATTAATTTCCGATTGTATTATTTTTTAATTATCATGACCATGGTTCCTGTTTTAACAACCTCATGTAGCAAGGATGACGACAATGATCCAGACTCGAAAATTGCAGCCCCTTCACTTAACAATGCTAGTGAACTTCAGGCTACTTCATTTAAGGCATCTTGGTCCAAAGTGGATTTGGCGGACAGCTACTTAATTGAAGTGTCCAAAAAATCTGATTTTAGTACCTCGGTTACGGGCTACAATAAAAAATCGGTTACCACCAACAACATCACGGTCAGCGGATTGGAAGGGGAGACTAAATACTATTTTAGGGTCTATGCCAAGGATGGTGCTGAGGTATCAAAAGCATCGGCAACCAAAGATGCTACGACTGCCAAGCTTATAGCTGGACCTGTGCTTAAGGATGCATCCGATATTCAGAGTTCATCCTTTAAAATTGAGTGGAGTGCAATTACCGGGGCCGATAAATACTTAGTTGAGGTTTCAACCAAATCGGATTTTAGCACTACTGTTTCTGGTTATAACAAGAAGGAAGTTAGTGGAATTTCTGTTGCCGTAAGTAGCTTGACTACTAAAACCAAGTATTATGTTAGGGTTTATACCGTAAAAGGTACCGATGTGTCCAAACCATCTGCCGTTAAGGAAATTACAACTAGTTGAGTGCTTTAGTAAGAGGCTGCCAGGGAATGGCAGCCTTTTTTTTTACTGGATAATATTATTTTCAATATTGAATATACAGGTTGAATAAAAATTATACTTAATGAAATTGAAGTCCAAGGTTTAACACGACGCCATTATGTTTCACTTGTAAATGAATTATAACAGGGCCAAATATTTTTGGTGTTGGTGGATATAATCTTTATTTCATCATTAAATAAGATATCAATAGACAGTTGTTTTATGATGGTGATCCAATTCTGCCCCAATATGACCTTGGTATTGTAATTGGTCTTTTTAAAATGAAACATATCGAAAAAGTATTGATATCTAATGAATTAAGGCATTATTTGAATTTGCTTATTTAATATATCAATAGTAAATCATTTAATTGTGGAAAAAGAAAATTCCGGTTTTTTTGAATATACCAAACACTACAAAGCAATTTCTTTTAACGTAAAATATTACTTTAGGACCAATGATTTCCGGGAATTATTTTTTACGGCCCAACCCTTGGACAGAATGGAATCTACCGGAGATTTCCTGTATGGGAAGATCGATAGGGATTTTAAATTACAGATAGGGATAAAGGAATTCCAAATTATAATGTCCAAGGAATTGCATGAACGGATGGGGACGCTTTACGAGGAAATCCGAAATGAATATGTCCGATTTATCAATAAAAACCTATGAATTACTTGGATTATAACTAGCATAATCCAATAATGGATAGTCTTAATATAACCAATGTTTTCTTTTGGCATATGGCCATGACCGGGCTTCCACTGTATTTTTTTATCGAGCCTTTTTTACTTCCCTTTTGTTATTATGTTTGGATGCCCAATAACAAATGTCCACTTTAGCGTAGCATTCCCTTAATAACTATGAGAATATGGGCTATAGAGCGGTGATTTCCAATATCTCAATTTTACTCCTTATTTGAAACTAACATACACACTTCCAGTGATTTGATGGTGCTATGCCATAAAGACTTAAAAATTTAACAGAATTTAACCTAAACTATTTCGAGTATTATAGAATAAAAAGGCGATTTCGTTGTTAAAGAATAATACCCAAATCCAATAGAATTTTAACCTTATGAAAATAAAAAATGTGCTGTTGATTGAAAACTGTGATATGGATGCCATTTTAATCAAAGAATCCCTACAGGAAAATGGTGAAATTTGTAACATTCACACATTGGAAGACGGATTTGAAGCTGTGCTCCAAATCCAAAGCCTTTTAGAACATAATAGTATTGAAGTACCCGATTTGATTATTGCCAATGAAGATCTGGTAATGATCAATGGGGAAAATATAATTTCCAAAATGAAGGGCTTGAGTAATTTTTATATTCCCGTAATTATTTTGACTTCCGGGGGCGATAATGACCCTCCCCAATTTAATGGACAAACTTGTTGCTTTATAAATAAACCCTTGGAGGTTCAAAAGTTTATAGGCACTTTCAGGGACATCAAAAATAATTGGTTGACCGCTATCAATTAGATCAATGTTGTTTAAACGAACCAACTAATTTCAGGCAAAGGATTTCTAATCCATTGCAATTCATTTAATTTTCTTATGCACCAGCTATTTAAAGCTTCGTTGAGTTCTGGGTTTATTGGGATTAAACCCAAAAACAGAAAGAGGCTTAATTTAAAGTTGACTTGGAAATATATAGTATAGATTGATGTATTGTACCAGTGTTGAATTTCTTCCATCATATCCAAGCTTGGAACTAGGGGATAATATTTCCGAGGATATCTGCCATTTGGCTACCTTTATTTTCGATTCCCCTACGGCAAGTACAGCATTACTGAAATTACCTGACAACCTATCCGCCTATTCCAATTTAGATAATGATGCCTGCAAAGTTGAAATACTAATTTGGGAACACATCCAATCTAGGTCCAATGAATTGCTCGTCTTGGATGATATTCCAAATGATCTGCATATTCGGACTGAAATTGAAACAATATCCCCAGAATTTCCGTCTATTTTAATCGTGGTCCCCATTCATGACAGGAATGGAGGTCTATTGGGTATCTTGTGTATTTATGATAACCATAATAAGGAATTAAGCAAGAAACAAAAAGCTGGACTCAAGGTGCTGGGCAAACAGGCAGGATTACTTGGTACAGCCTTAAACCCTTTGGTTAAAATTAAAAATCAAGGGACCTTTGTAGACAATAAAGATATTTCCATTGGAAACTTTTTGGAGACCAATGGCTCCGTTCTATGGAGGTTTAACAATATTACAGGCAATCTATGGTTTGGTAATGTTTTCTTCGATATTCTAGGATATAGCGAGGACGAAATCCATCTTGACACCCTTGCAAATTGGCTTGATGTGGTGTATTTTTTTGATCAAGATAAAGTATATAGGAAATTCCAATCCTGGATTGAAAATGATTTGATGGATGACGAATTGGAATGTAGACTTGTCCATAAGTCCGGGGATATTGTTTTTATTAATATTAAAGTGCTTACTGTCAAATATGGGAAAACCGGTTCTGTTTGTGAATTGGAAGGTGATATACAGAACATAACATCACAAAAAAAAGTTTGGGAGCAAATAGAACTAATACACCCAAAATACACATCCGTAATCCAAGCGGGTTATGATTGGCTTTCCATCGTTGATTTGAATGGCGACTATACCTATTCAAATTCCTCTTGGGAATTTGGGCTGGGATATACATCGGACGAGTTGATCGGGAAGAATATATTTGGTAATGTACACGATTCCGATAAGAAAAAGGTAAAATATTATTTTTCCAAGTTTATCAAAAATGAACCCTTTGTTTCCAGGCCATTTCGGTTTCAACATAAAAGTGGTAGCTGGAAATGGTTGGAAATATTGATGGTCAATTTGAATGATGACCCAATGATTCAAGGTGTCGTCATCAACGCGAGGGACATTACGGATAGAGTGTTGATCAACAAGGAAATAAAGGCTTCCGAGGAAAAGCACCGTTTACTTTTCAATAGTAGTCCCTATCCCAAATATATTCTTGAACAGGAGAGCTGTAAAATTGTAGATGTAAACGATGCCATGGTGGAATTTTATGGATATTCCAGGGCCGAATTACTTCAAATGAACGCTAAGGATTTAAGGCCCAAGGAAGAAATAGGGGCATTAATGAAGGGGCTGGATGAGTTTCCATTGCAAAGGGGAAACCGCAACTACGGAATCTTTATCCACAAAAAGCGAAATGGGGAATTGGCAAAAATGGAAGTTGTAGGACAGCATATAAGTATAGACGGGGTACAGTGCATCCTGGCCACTTGTACGGACGTGACAGAGAAGGAAGAGTATTTAAATAGGCTAAGACATTCCGAACATAAGCTTAAGAAGGCCACGGCCATAGCCAAATTGGGTTATTGGTCAATCGATTTGGAGACTATGTCATTAAACTGTTCCGAAGAAGTTTATAGGATTTGGGAAAGAAAACCGGAATCCTTTAAGCTGAACCACAAATCCATTATGGAAACCATCCACCCAAATGATAGGGAACTATTTGCCAAGGCAAACGAAAAGGCCTTCACCCAACATAAAAAGTATGACCATGTTTATAGAATAATACTTCCCGATAATTCTATAAAGTGGGTTCGTCAATTGGGACAACCCGATTTGAAAATGGATGGGAAGCCATCCAAATTCGAGGGTACGATCCAAGACATTACACAACAAAAAAAGGAAGAGCATCAGTTAAGATTATTGGAGTCGGTAGTAACAAATACCAAGGATGCGGTTTTGATCACAGAAGCGGAGCCATTGGATGAGTCGGGTCCTAGGATATTGTATGTGAATGAAGCGTTTACAAAAATGACCGGATATTCGGCCGAAGAGATGATCGGTATTTCCCCGGAAATTCTAAGGGGGCCAAAAACCGATAAAAAGGAATTGAAAAAGTTAAGCACAGCCATACAGCGATGGGAGTCTTGTGAAGTAACTATCATCAACTATAAAAAAGGTGGAGAGGAATTTTGGGTCAACTTTTCAATAAGTCCGGTTGCGGACGAAAAAGGGCGGTTTACACATTGGATATCCATTGAACGGGATGTTACGGTTGAAAAAAATCAGGAAATATTAAATAACTTGATGATCGATATAAGCCTCATCTTCGGTCATGAAAAGTATTTAATGCAGAGTATAAAAAGTGTTCTGGATTATTTGATAGATTTTGGAGCCTTCACGCTTGCAGAAATATGGTTGCCCAACTCCGAGAATAATCAATTAAAACCTTCCGGCGAATACAATATTGTTAGGGCCGATAAACAATTCCAAGACCCTTTTGGACATGAAGGGGCATTGGAATCCTTAGAAGAATTGGCCGGTATTATTGGGAAGAATCAAAGTATTGAAGTATGGGATTTAAAGAAACTGAAGGGTTCGGACAGGCAAAAAGCCATGTCTATTCCCGGAACGGAATGTGTTTTCGGAATCCCTTTGATTCACAATGAAAATTTTATAGGGGTACTTCTCTTGGGTACAGGACATGAATTGGATTCCCATTTGTATTGCAGTGAACCGTTTAAGGAAGTTGCCAGACATTTGGCAGCTGAGATTAAACGTAAGCACATTGAAACAGAATTGGAACATGTTTTTAATTTTGCCCCAGATATTCTATGTAAAGCCGGAAAGGATGGATACTTTAAAAAAATCAATCCGGCGGCCTCCAAGCTTTTGGGCTATTCTGAAGAGGAGTTGCTATCCAAAAAAATAATGGAATTTGTACACCCTGAGGATCGGAATAAAACCAGGAACAAACAATTGTTTTTATATGAAGGAAAATCCTATAAACATTTTGAGAATCGCTACATCAGTAAAAATGGGGAAACAAAATATTTAAGTTGGACAGCTAGGTCCAGTGAAGAGGAAGGGGCCGTGTTTGCCGTGGCAAAAGATGTTACGGAGTTCAGGGAGCTTAAGAATATTTTGAAAGAGGTAACCGATTTGGCCCATATAGGCCCATGGGAATTGAATTTTAACAATTCAACTATTTACTGGTCCGATATGATTAAGAAAATTCACGAAGTGGATCGAAATTATACCCCTACCATAGATAGTATACTCGGATTTTGTAGAGATGGGGAAACAAGGGAGAGAATTTTACAGGATATCAATAACGCAATATATCACGGTAAACCATGGGATTTTGAATTTCCAATTATAACGGCCAAAGGAAACGAGCGCTGGGTAAGAATGATCGGGAAACCAGAATTTGCCTTTGACAAATGTTCTAGGATAATAGGAAGTATTCAAGATATAAATGACTTGAAAACTACCGAATTAAAAATGGAACAGGCCAACAGCGATAAAAATGACATCCTGGAAAGTATTGGGGATGCATTTATTTCATTGGACCACGAATGGACGGTTACCTACTGGAACGAAAAAGCAAAAGAGGTATTGGGAGTTGATAAAGGAAGTATTATAGGGAAAAATTTTTGGGACTGCAATTTAAAGAATATCAATCCTCGGGAATATATTAAATATTACAGAACCATTAGGGCGGGAAACACGGTATATTTCGAGGATTACATTTCTGGCCTGGATAAATGGCTGGAAGTTAGTGCCTATCCTTCTGAAAATACAATATCGTTATATATAAGGGATATTACGGAAAAAAGACAGATTCAAGGCGCCATTGAAAGGCAAAATGAAAAATTAAGGGAAATTGCCTGGACACAATCACACGTGGTGAGGGCCCCTTTATCTAGAATGATGGGGATTATTGATTTGTTCAATGAAAACCTGTTGGAAGAAAAGGAGAAGACACATATGCTGGATCATATTTATTCCTCAGCCATTGAACTGGATACCATTATTAGGGAAATCGTATCGAAATCCCAATCGGTAATTTCACGTCAGTAAGGGTAAAAGGTTCACTTTTTATAGGGATGGTTCCCTGTACCTAAATGACAACGGACAGCCAAAATTAGACTGCCCGCCGTTCAAGGTTCCGTTATTATAGGATATACAATACGAAATTTTACACTTAACTTAGATCTTCAATGGAGGCCTCAGTTGCATTGTTCTTTACAGATGCAATTCCATTCTCCATAGCCGAAGTACTGGAATACATTTCACTGGAGCCGATAACCTGACCATTTGTTGCCTTTAAGTTAAAGTAGGGATTGCCATTCTTGGCAGTCTTTCTTTCATATTTATTGTCGTCCGTGGAATTTGCCTTAACGGACGCTATCCCATTTTCGCATGAGGCTTTGGTCTTGTAGGCCTCACTGCTTAAAATTACCTGACCATTGGAGGCTTTTAAGTTAAATCTAAATTGGTCCGACTTATCTTTTTTAATTTCAAATTTACCCATTGTAAATGTTTGTTAAATTGAACTTTACTTAATTATCCAACAATTTAAATAATTTTTTTAACAAGGCTTCCAGAGATCGGCAAAAAAAACTCTTTTTTTACTATCGCGGTATTTTAATCCCGGTCAAAAGGCGTTCAAAATAGTGGATGTTTTATTTAGGTATGGTATGCTGCCCGTATTTTTTTTGCCACTGCCACCATATTGGCCAAGGCCAATTCGGTCTCGGGCCATTCCCTCGTCTTTAAACCGCAGTCCGGATTTACCCATAAATTTTCTATCGGAAAAAGTTGGGTTGCTTTGAGCAGTAATTCTTCCATTTCCATTTTGTTGGGCACTCTGGAAGAATGGATATCGTATACCCCGGGCCCAATTTCGTTGGGATATTTGAATTGGACAAAGGCGTCCAATAATTCCATTTCCGATCTTGAGGTTTCTATGGTAATGACATCGGCATCCATATCCGAAATGTTTCGGATAATATCGTTAAATTCTGAATAGCACATATGGGTATGGATCTGTGTCCTGTCCTCTACTCCACTTGAAGCTACGCGAAAACATTGCACGGCCCAATTTAAGTAGGTGTTCCAATATTCTTGCCTTAGGGGAAGCCCTTCCCTTATGGCCGGTTCATCAATTTGAATAATTTTAATTCCAGCTTTTTCCAGATCCATGACTTCATCACTGATGGCCAAAGCAATTTGTTTACAGGTCATTGACCTAGGTTGGTCGTCCCTTACGAAGGACCATTGTAAAATGGTAACTGGCCCCGTGAGCATACCCTTTACCGGTCTCTTGGTTAAGGATTGTGCATAAGATGTCCATTTTACAGTCATCGGCGTATCCCTATGGACATCCCCGTAAATTATAGGGGGCTTTACACAGCGACTTCCGTAACTTTGTACCCATCCGTTACAGGAAAAAGCAAATCCATTAAGCCTCTCCCCGAAATACTCCACCATATCATTCCTCTCAAATTCGCCATGAACCAGGACGTCCAATCCAATATTTTCCTGAAATCGGATCGTGTTTTGAGTTTCTAGTTTGATAAATTCATCATACTCCTGTTGGGTAATCTCTTTTCTTTTGAGTTTGCTTCTCCAACCTCTTACCTCTTGTGTCTGGGGAAATGACCCAATAGTGGTTGTTGGAAATAATGGAAGGTTCAATTCTTGTTTTTGCTTCTTTTTGCGAGTATTAAAGTTGTTTTTACGTTGGCTGGCCCCATCGGTCAATGAAAGGACCCTTTGTTTGGTATTTGTATGATGAATTAATTCCGAGGTCCTTTTTTCTATAAAAAGTCGCCTATTATTAACTAGTTCAATGGCAGCTTCTTCTGTGGGAACCTCTGATGCCAATTGCCTTAAGACCACTAGTTCCTTAAGCTTTTGTTTGGAGAATGCCATCCACTGTTTAATTGATGAAGGAAGGCTCTCCTCCTGATCCTCTAAGTCCAGATCGTAGGGAGTATGCAAAAAGGAGCAGGAACTGGCAACCCAAATCTTGTCCTTTCCAACACCTTGTTGGGCCTTTTCAATCAGGTTGAGGGAAGCATCAAAGTTGTTTCGCCAAATATTCCTGCCGTCCACGACCCCTAAGGAGAGTATCTGTTGCCCGGTGTACAATGCTGACTCCAAGATATCATCCAACTGCAGCGGACATCTAACTAAATCCAAGTGAAGTGCATGTACAGGAAGTTGCAATGCAGTTTCCAAATTGTCTCCAAGACAGTCAAAGTAATTGGTAAGAATTATTTTTAATTGAGGAAATTTTAATGCTATGCTATTATAAAGTTCCTTCACCTTCTTTCGATCATTGTCTGTAAGGTTTAAAGCCAAACAAGGTTCATCCATTTGAATGTACTCAGCTCCTGCCGAAGATAATTGCCCCAACAATTCATAAAATACGGGCAATAAAGATTCCAATAGGTCCAGCCTGTGGAATCCTTCTTCTTTTTCTTTCCCGAGATATAGATAGGTAAAGGGTGATATAAGTACGGGTTTGGTCCTTATTCCGAGGGACATGGCCTCCTTGTATTCGTCTACCGCCTTTATGGAATTTAGTTGGAAGGATTGATTCTTAGTGAATTCCGGAACTATGTAATGATAATTGGTGTCGAACCACTTGGTCATTTCCATGGCCGTTACGTCGTAACCATCCTTTTGAAGACCTTTGGCCATCGCAAAATAAAGATCTATTTCCGATGTGTCCTTTTTAATTTCTGAATATCTCTCGGGAATGCAACCATAGGTAATGGAGGCATCCAATACTTGGTCGTAAAAGGAGAAATCATTGGAAGGAATAAAATCTATGCCGGACAATTGCTGTATTTCCCAGTTTTCCTGACGTATTTTCCTAGCGGTCAGTTTAAGTTCTTCTACATGGATTTTGCCATGCCAGTATTTTTCCAAGGACTTTTTTAATTCTCTGTTGGCTCCAATTCTGGGGAAACCCAAAAGGTTTGTCTTCATGTTTTTTAATTTTCACAATTCTCTGCAAAGTTTATAATTTTGTTTTAATATTCTATATTTGTATCTATAATTGAAATTTTACACTAATATATATTATTATAGTAGAAAATTATTCTGTAATAACAGTGGGTGTATTAATTAAAAGAAAAATATTCTATGACCGATTTGGATAAGATAGATATTCAGATTCTGAAATTATTACAGAACAATTCCAACCTTACCACTAAGGATTTGGCCAACAAGGTAAATTTGTCCACTACCCCAGTTTTTGAAAGGATCAAACGTTTGGAGAAAAATGGTTATATAAAAAAGTATGTAGCGGTTCTTGATGCCGAGCAATTGGACAAAGGTCTTACCGTATTTTGTAATATTACCCTGAAGCAGCACACGCGGGAAATCGGCAACAAGTTTGTTAAGGATATAATCGCTATCAAAGAGGTTACGGAATGCTATAATGTATCAGGGGATTATGATTTCTTACTCAAGGTAATGGTCAAGGATATGAAACATTATCAGGATTTTGTGTTGAACCAACTAGGGGGAATAAAAAATATTGGCAGTGCCCACAGTACATTTGTTATGGGGGAAATAAAAAATACCCATTCCGTCCCAATTTAATGAGGGCATATGATTATGGCGATATCAAGTCCAAGTCCTTGGAAGGTACTTTAAAAATATATTAAAGGTATTTGATTCAGTGGGTGTTAGGGCTTTCTAAATTTGTAAGTAATGGATAGTGAGGTCCCTAAACCTAAGTAACAGTTTCTCTTCCCCACATAGGGAAACCCATGGCAAGCACGGTCTGTTAAGGTTTCCATGCTTGCCCAGGGTTACATTGGTGGGATGAAATTGTTCTTGAACAGACCAAGCGTTCATGTTGTTAGGACCAATTCCTGCCTCCTATAATATATTTAAAAAAAGAAATTAGTATTTAGCCGATTTCCCATTTGGTAGACTTGCTTTGATAAACTCCCTTATGTCATCATTGGCAGTTTTTAGATCGGCCTTACGCAAATACATCATATGGCCACTTCTATATCCTTTAAAACTCAAACGATCTTTCATTTTGCCACTTGGATCCAGTTGCCACATGGTATATTTAGAAGTGAAATAGGTGGTAGCACCGTCATAATAACCTGTCTGGAACATCACATTAAGATATGGGTTTACGGCCATGGCTTTTCTTAGGTTTTCTCTGGTATTATTGTTTTTATCATTCCAGGGGTGTACCGCTCCAAACATATTGTATTTAATATCCGTTTTAAATTTTAAGTGCTCCCGAATGTAAAAATTGATGGCAGGTGTAAAGGAGTGCAACCATGAGGTAAGTTCCGCATTGTAATCGGGCTGTGTCCCCGCCTCTACCCTATCCAGCCCTAAATAGCGTGAGTCCAGTCTACCGACGGTATTGCCGGTTTTATCCCGTAACAATTCTTTCCAGAAAAAATTTGTTGGGACATCAAGATTATGCTGCATTATGGATTTTTCCGATAAACTTGAGTAGTAGGCCATTTTTGCCGCTATTTTTTGTTTTTCTGCTATGGAAAGGGATCCCCCCCTGGCCAATGCGGGCATTAAGGTGTTTAAAGTAAATTCTTCGGCTTCGGGCAATATATCCAAAAGATCCTTTTGTTGTAGGGTTTCAGGGAGTGCTTTATGATACCATGCAGCCGCAGTAAAATAGGGCAGATTGAAGGATGACGAAATTGGGCTGTCAGATTTAAATACCTTATAATCCGCAGGAGAAACCATAATTACCCCGTTGAGATACATCCATTGCTTTTCCTGTAATTCCAAAGCCAGGCCAGCTACTCTTGTACCACCGTAACTTTCTCCTATTAGATATTTTGGTGAAGTCCATCGCCCATTTCGGGTGATGAAGGTGTTTAACCATTCAGCCAAATAGTTAATGTCTGCATTTATACCAAAAAACTTATCTCTTTTCACTCCTTCCCCGCTGGCTGGTATTGTTCTGGAATACCCAGTGTTTACAGGGTTAACATAGACTATGTCCGCCACGTCCAAAATGGAATGGGGGTTTTCACGGACCCCGTAGGGCTGAACGGGGTATCCTTCGTCATCGATATTCAATACTTTAGGTCCAGTATAGGCAATATGCATCCAAACCGAGGCTGAACCAGGACCTCCATTGAACGAAATTAATAGGGGTCTATTAGCTGTATTTTCATTGGTGGTTTTTTTATAATAGGTATAAAAAAGCGTAGCGATAGGTTTTCCTGATTCATCCCAAACTGGCTGCATACCTGTTGTTGCTGTATAAGCTATTTTTTCGCCATTAATAGTGGCTGTGTGGGTGGTTACAACCGTTGTGTCTACCGCAATTTCTCTATTCTGTGCATTTACTATTAATGTAAAATGCAATAATCCAACAATTAATAAAGTGACATTTTTCATATTAATATATCCTTTTTCTATTTAGGTTAACAGTGTTTTGACCATGGTTGACGCCAAAGGCTTATATAAGGCTGGCTACGTTTTCTTTATAGTAAGCTTTCCGATCAATGACCGTCCGTAAATATAAAAAAGTGACCTCAATAAAGGCCCAAGACCACTTCTTTTTTATGAAATGTTATAAGTTGGCGCTTCTAGTCATAGTTAACTACTTGTCTGTATGGGGGAAAGAGGGGGACATTATCCCTCATTAAAAAGGGAATTACCATAAGACCCCTATTATTTCAGCTGTATGTAAAAACCAATTTTTGAAAAATCTGCTTCATAAAATCCTTACACCACGCATATCTTCATTTACACAACACATATGGTGTAGTTCACATCATTTTTGAGGGATTGGGAGGCCATTTAAGTAATTTCAACATGATTTAATCCCACGAGACACACATTATGAAATTAAGAAGTATAATAGTAGACGATTCGGCTATGCAGCGCATGGCCGTAGCCAAATTGGTCAACAAACATCCAAACCTTGCTTTGGTAGCTGAGTACAGCAATGCCATTGAGGCAAAAAATGGTATCAAGAACAACGAGATCGATCTTATTTTTCTCGATGTGGAAATGCCCATTATCAATGGTTTCGATCTATTGGAATCCTTGGAAAATCCACCACAAGTAATTTTGATTACCGGTAAACCTGATTATGCCCTAAAGGCATTTGATTACGATGTAACCGATTATTTGTACAAGCCCATTACCCAACATCGTTTTGAAGCCTCCATAAAGAGGGCTTTGACCCGATTTGAACAAATGCAAAATGTAAACGAGGAAGAAGAGTATATCTTCGTGAAAAGCAACCTGAAAAAGCGCAAGGTTGTATTGAACGATATAAAATGGATAGAAGCTCTTGGCGATTACATTAAGTTGGTGACGAACGAGGGTAATGTGGTGATTCTTTCTACAATGAAATCTTTTGAACAAAAGTTACCGAAGGAAAAATTTCTTAGGATACATAAATCCTATATTGTGAATTTGGAAAAAGTTGAAAAGTTCAATAGTAAAAATATTGAAGTGGAAGGAAGACAGGTGCCATTGAGCAGAAACAAAAAAAATGAATTGATGGAGGCCCTTTATAACGTATAGGGTTTATTGTCGGCCTAAATTAACTCTTTTTCATTTTTAATAACTTTTCCTCACCAAGCCTATTCTGATGTGAAAAAGAAATTCTTTTCAACATTTTCTTACGGAATCCTTTTGCCATTATTGGTAGGCACACATAGAAGTAAGTACTAAAACAACTTTATTCCATGGTTGCATTAAAGCACCTTACTATCGTTTTTGGGCAATAATTCCATATAATGCCCATGAAGTTATATCAATATTTTATAGAATTCTTGCGAAATTAAAGAATGTTTTTCTATTGGAAAGTCTTTAAAAACCCTTCAATACAAAGTCTGAAGCTTGTGTAGAAAAATTAAAAAAATAAAAACCGAAATTACAGTTCGGCGCTTATGCTATTGGCTGTTGTGTGGAACAACTGAATAATTGGAAGATGACAATCGCAAATTGGTGTTAAACAACGCCTACCATACTGTACAGATTATATAAATCCGAAAAACAATGTGTTTATGGCCATGGCTATATTACATATGATGGAAAATAAATCAACGCCTATTTTTTAAAGTAAAACCCCTTAATTAATTACGTTAAAAATTGGTATAATAAACACCAGTTATATAAATGTAAACCGCTTGGCTAAGATTACCAACCAATATGATCAACCCGCATTATTCTTTCAATTTGTTTCACATTGTTATTGATTAACCTTCTTAAATTACGTAAGAATTTATTGTCACAATATTCAGGAAATTAAATATAATTACGTAGAAAATGTTAAGAATAAGGTATTTCGTCGATTATTTTAGACAGATTATCGAATACTTTACAACATAAATAGACAGGTTTACAACATAAATAGGAATAGTATTACATAAATACACATTTTTGCCCACTCAAACCTACCAATTAAAATCAATAGGGCATATGGCTTCCTTTTTACAATTACAAAAAACAATTCTTAGTTTCTTCTTTTTACTATCACTTTTGGGTAACACTCAAATGATATTGGCCCAAGCAGCCCCAGGTGGGGTTTCTTCAGGCCTCGAGTTTTGGGTCAAGGCAGACAGTGGTGTTTACGAAGATATCAGTACTTCTGGAGGCAGTGTTGATGCCACAGAAGAAGGCGATGTGGTAGAGGCATGGCATGATGTTTCAGGAAACGGCTACCATTTGGACGACTCCCAAACAGGCACACCCACCTATCGTGCGCTTTCAATTAATTATAACCCATCGGTAGAGTTTGATGGTAACGGGGATTTCCTTGAATGGAACGAAAATAATATTCCATGGTTTGAAGCCGACAACGAGCTTACAATATACTCTGTTGTCGATGCCGATGTGATGGGTACTAGGGGATGGATAGATACAGAAACTGCTGACGATAGTAGCGAACAACTTTTTATTTCGCAGCGGAATGGTGAGAATGGCACTTTTAATATTGGTGCAGATGGTACGGGCGGACCTAATTATTTGGTAACCGATACTGATATACGAACAACCGACCCTATGATTATTGGTTTTACCTATGACGGTGGGGAAAGTACTGCAAATACCATATATGATGCCTTTATAGATGGTTTGGAGTACTCCATTGCAGGGACTAATACAGCAAGTGGTACTATTTCAACCAATGTAGATAAATTTTCCCTAGGAAATGGTGAATCAGGTGCAGGTAATGAAGATTGGGATGGCTTAATTTCAGAAGTGTTCACCTATGATAGGGTTTTAACACCAACAGAAAGAAGGCAAGTAGAATCATATTTGGCCATAAAATATGGTAAGACATTAGATCAGACTACACCCACAAATTATTTGGCATCAGATGGAACTACAAACCCTTGGGCAAATGATGCTGATGGATACGATTCAGATATTTTCGGTATAGGTCGTGACGATGATAGCGCATTAAACCAAAAGATATCAACATCTGTTAACTCAGGTTCTATTCTTACCATTGCGCTTGAGGAGGATTTTACGTCTGAAAATAGTGCCGCCGGTCGTACCATAGTGCATGCCAATGACAAACAATTTGCAATGGTTGCCCATAATGGAGCAGCCACAACTACACAAACAACAGAGCTAGATGTTACATCGGGTTTTAACCTACGTTTGGCACGTGAATGGAAAATAGATGCAACTAACTTCAATCAAAGTGTAAGTGTGAAATTTGAAGATTTTGATGAAACTTGGACGGTGATAGCTACGGTAGACGGAGATTTTAGTTCAAACGTGGAAATTGTTGGATCTTTAAATGCCGATGGGGAATTAACAACACCTAATCCTCCTGCAGATGGAACGGTATTTACTTTGGCAAAATTTCAAAAAGCACCAGGTGGGGTCTCGACGGGTCTAAAACTTTGGCTCAAAGCAGATACTGGTTTTACCTATAACTCTATAACCGATGCGGAGTGGCTGGATCAATCGACGAATGTTTTGGTCCTAAATTCCAATCTGGTCCAAGGTCCAGATTCAGACTCCGCACCTACTTTTTTGGCAAACCATACAAATTTCAATCCGGCCATCGTATTTGATGGGGTCGATAATGGTCTTGCCTCTGCTTTAAATGTAGCGAATTTCAATTTTTCAGAAACCACGGCTTTCTCTGTACAACAGGTATTGGCAAACACCACTAGCGAAAGTAACGCCATTTGGCATTATGGCGCTACTGGCGGAAACGATTTTGCCCTTTTTGCCTACCCTGACGACTATGGGTTTCATGTAGCGCTAACTGGAGGTTTGACAATTGAGGTTACGAATGATATTTTAAACAATGACCTGCCTAATTTGTTTGGTTTCACTGGTAATTCCTCCTCTACGGAACTTTATGTAAATGATAAAGAAATAGCAACTTCCACAGCTATGACCACCCTGCCTGGTAATGGATCTATATTGATCGGTCTTGATGCAGATGGAACCCAGGCTCAAGATGGTGATAACCATTTGGAAGGAGCCATTGGGGAAATAATCATGTTCGATCGCAAACTCTCTACGACTGAACAGCAACAAGTAAATTCTTATTTGGCCCTAAAGTATGGCCTTGCACTAGATCAGACTACTGCTACGGATTATATAGCTTCAGATGGAACCACTGTCATTTGGGATGCATCTGGAAATATCGGATATACAAACAATATATTAGGTATCGGCCGAGACGATGATTCTGGTTTGGATCAAAAGGTATCAAAATCCGTCAACCAAGATGCTATTCTCACAATTGCCTTGGATGCTGATTTTACTTCTGAAAATGGTGATGTAAGTCGTACTACGACACATACCAATAACAAACAATTTGCAATGGTTGCTCATAACGGGGCAGCCACAACCATACAAAATACAGAAATAGATGCCGCTTCTGGTTTTAACCTACGTTTGGCACGTGAATGGAAAATAGATGCAACTAACTTCAATCAAAGTGTAAGTGTGAAATTTGAAGGTTTTGATGAAACTTGGACGGTGATAGCTACGGTAGACGGAGATTTTAGTTCAAACGTGGAAATTGTTGGATCGTTAAATGCCAATGGCGAATTAACAACACCTAATCCTCCTGCAGATGGAACGATATTTACTTTGGCAAAATTTCAAAAAGCACCAGGTGGTGTTACTAATGGAATTGCTCTTTGGATCAGTTCAGATCAACAAGTTTTCTCAGATTTGGGGTCTACAAATGCGGCAAATAATGACGAAATAGTACAATGGAATGACCAATCTTCCAACAGCAATGATTTTACCCAAACAAATCCGGAAAAACCAACTTTTTTAGACAATTCAATAAATTTTAATCCACAAGTATACTTTGACGGTACACAGGCAATGGATGCTTTGAGTATTACGGGTATGCCTTCAGGGTCTAATGCACGATTAATGCGTGTAGTAGCTACCCAAACAGCGGCATTTACAGGTAATCACGTACCATTTGGGCATGGTGTGGAAACAGATAGCCAAGCAAATGTTCTAGCTGGTTCGTCTACTAACAATAGTTTAATATATGGTAGCTGGGGAGCAGTAAACGATATAACAAGTACTACTTTTTGGGAGTTGGATGTTCCGCATATTATAGGTGGGGGATATGACGGTGTTTCTACATCGTACTTACAGGCCGATGGGGCAACACTGGTATCCGATACTGATGGGGCGCCTCCAACTTGGAACACGGTAAATACCCGAATGCGTATTGGTGCAGATATAGCTTTAACAACCGGACAGTTCTGGACAGGAAACATTGCAGAAGTCATTGTCTATGATGCCGATATAACAGGAGCTGAACAACAAAAAATTGATAGTTATTTGGCAATAAAATATGGTATTACCATCCCTACGGATTATTTGGCATCAGACGGCTCTACAATATGGGATGCATCTAACAATACTGGGTTTGTCACTGATATTTTTGGAATTGGCCGTGATGATGATTCCAGCCTAAATCAAAAAGTGTCAAAATCTATCAACCCAGGTTCCATTCTTATAGTTGCTTTAGACAATGATTATACATCCTCAAATAATGATGGTGGACGTGTAACGGAACACGCCAATGATTTGCAGTACTTTACATTATCAAATAATGGAAATGATACATCGGCCCAATTTACAGAGGTTGAAGAATCCATCTTTAACATACGAACTTCAAGGGAATGGAAAGTAGATAAAACGACGAATTTTTCACAAACTGTAAACTTAAAGTTTGAAGGTTTTGATGATACATGGAAACTATTTAAAGATGCTGATGGAGATTTTACAAGTGGAGCAATAGAAGTAGGCACCTTAAATGCAAGTGGAGAAATTACAGGGGTAACCTTGGCGGATGGGGAGTATTTTACTTTGGCCAAACTGATTACCGTAGGGCCAGGAGGTGTATTTGGCGGACTACAACTTTGGTTAAAATCAGAGGCAGGATATACCTATAATACTAGTACTGATGCAGAATGGTTAGACCAATCACCAAGCGGTCTTGTTTTTAACGCCAATTTGGTTCAAGGCCCTGATACAGACTCTGCACCAACATTTTTAGATAATGCAGTTAACTTCAACCCAGGGATTATTTTCGATGGGGTTGATACTGGTTTAGCTACCGCGGTTGATGCTGCTAATTTCGATTTTTCTGAATGGTCCATATTTTCGGTCCAACAAACACCTGATACAAACTCAAAAGCTATTTGGCACTATGGTGTTGATGGGCAAAATACCCTTGCCTTTTTCATTGATTCATCTCCTAGCCAATATAATTTTACTGTTAACAATTCTGTTGCAGGAAGCAATATTGCAACTCCTTTAATAGATGATAATATACCGCATATTGTAGGACTCACAAATAACATAGGTTCAGGGGAAGCGTATGTGGATTCAGATAAAATTTTAGATTTTGCAGGTCAAGGTCAATTACCTGGTGACGGTGCATTTTTAATAGGTTTAGATGCTGATGGAGCAGAGGCTCAAGATGGTGACAATCATTTTTTAGGAGGAATAGGGGAAGTATTGATGTTTAATAAAAAGCTTACAGATTTAGAGAGGCAAGAGGTTCAGTCATATTTAGCAATAAAATACGGTGTTACACAAAATCAAACGACTGCTACAAATTATATAGCATCAGACGGAACTACCAACATTTGGGAGAATGATGGAGACGGATATGATTCGGATATTTTTGGAATAGGTCGTGATGATAATAGTGCACTAAGTCAAAAGGTGTCCAAATCTATGAATCCAGGTTCCATTCTTACCATTGCTTTAGACAATGATTTTACATCTTCCAATACGGATGCGGCACGTACTATATCTCATATCAATGACTTACAGTTTTTAGCCTTTGCGAATAATGGTGGTGCTACCTCTGTGCAGTATAATGAAATTGACGGGACAAGCTTCAATACGCGTATTGCAAGGGAATGGAAAGTGGATAAAACAGCTAATTTCTCACATACAATAAACTTGAGGTTTGAAGGCTTTGATGACACATGGACACTATTAAAAGATGCTGATGGGGATTTTTCTGCCGGTGTAACTTCATTGGGTACATTAGATACCAATGGTGAAATTACAGGGATAACCTTGGTACATGATGAATTTCTGACCTTGGCAAAACTACAAGAAGCACCAGGTGGTGTATTATCGAACAACCAATTATGGCTTAAGGCCGATAAAAGTACTTTTTCCGATAGATTCGGAAATACAAAGGGAAGTACCTCTGCCAATGATGGAGAGGTAGTAGCTTCCTGGGGGGATCAATCGGGTACACGTACAAATGATGCAACGGATGCAGATGCTACATTGACCGGACCTACCTTAGACTTATCAAATCCTATGAACTACAATCCGGTTCTAAATTTCGATGGTGCAGGTGTGGGGTATACATTAGGGGATGATTACCTATATTCAAGTACTAATGGTATCGCCATAATAGCTGTAGCACGTTCTAGTGCAAGTGCTTCTGGTGTTCCTTTTTTATATGATTTTGGTTTTCATGGCAATGATAACCACTTTTTATACCATAGGGAGAATAACACAGGCTTTCGAGGGCCCTACGATGCCGGTGGAGGTTCGGAAGCGTCATATTCATACACAAGTAACACAAAACCTACGCTCATTACCGCTAATATCGATTTTGGATCTGACCATACGCTATTCTTGAACGGGGTTCAAAGAAGCAGTCAACCAAATACCTTGTCAACGATGACCAGTAATGAAATAGAGGAGTCTTCAACGAGACAAGAACTTTCCGGCCCAGTAACTATAGGTATTCAAGGAAAAACACACGATGATGTCAATAGACATTTCGAAGGAGATCTTGCTGAGCTAATTATTTACGATCAAGATCTGGATGATATCTCGGGTACGGCCAGAAAACAGATCGAGTCCTATCTTGCCCTTAAGTACGGCATTGCCCTTGATCAAACTACACCTAATGATTACCTGGCCTCGAATGGCGCCACTATCTGGTCGGCAACAAATAATGTGGGCTATGCTACGGCTATATTCGGTATAGGTCGAGATGATGCGAGCGGTCTAAATCAAAAAGTAGCTACCTCTATGAATACAGATGCAATTCTAATTGCAGCTTTAGACGCTGATTTTACGGTAGCTAATATAGATGTTAGTCGTACCACTGTGCATACGAATGACAAACAATTTATGTTTTTGGCCAATAATAACGGAGCCATTACAACACAAACTACAGAAATTGATGGAACAACTTTCAATACACGTATTGAAAGGGAATGGAAAGTAGATAAAACCGCTAATTTCTCACAGAGTGTAAATTTAAAATTTGAAGGCTTTGATGAGACATGGACACTACTAAAGGATAGCGATGGCGATTTTGCCTCAGGGGCCACTTCTTTGGGTACATTGGATGCCAATGGTGAAATAACAGGGGTAACCTTGGCAGATGGTGACTTTTTGACCCTAGCAAAACTACAAGAAGCTCCAGGAGGACAATTTTCAGACTTAACTATCTGGTTAAAGGCAGATACTGGTACAAAAGAAGCAGCTGCCAATGTATCGACTAACGGTGCTACTATAGATCAGTGGGATAACCAGATTATTAATAGTTTTACTCATTTTATGGAGTCAGAATTGTCAGATAATGCTACCCTATTGACCAATGTGCTTAATTTTAACCCTGTCATCGATATAGATGATGACGATAGAATGCATGTTGCGGGAGGGTCTAACGCCGAAGACTATCTGGATAACGATAGTAATTCAGCATATATCATTTATACCCAAAATAGCGATGTTTCTGGTGCAGATGTTATCTTTCAGTTTGAAAATGGTAATGTGAACGAACGTTTTAATTTAGAAGGAAATCCTGTTCATTTTGGTTCGCCAAGCAGTAGTAATAGCGTATATGCCACAACATCTTTTGTAAATGGAAACTACAATATGCTTTCATTGGTAGATACAAATACTTCAAACGGAGACACCAATACCATGTATATAAACGGGGCAGAGGATGCGCAAATCACAAATGCTGGAGATATTGATTTGAGCTCAGGGAAACTTTCGCTTGGTGCACAAGACGCTAATACCAATCACTCCGATATCAATATAGCCGAATTTATCCTTTTTAAAAATGAACATGATGACGTTACCCGAGGTAAAATAGAAACCTATCTGGCCATCAAATATGGTTTTAGTTTAGACCAGTCAATCGCTACTAATTATACCGCATCCAATGATGCTGTAATTTGGTCGGCAACCAATAATACTGGTTATAGCACAGATATCTTTGGTATTGGTCGAGACGATAATTCTGGTTTGGATCAAAAAATATCCCGATCCATAAATGATGCAACCGGTCCAATTTTGGCTACAATCCAAGATTTTACGGCTGCCAACAATGATGGTGGTCGTAGCAGTTTGGATGATGGTAATTTTATCATATTAGGGCATGACAACTCAGTAAATACCTTTACAGCATCCTATAACGGGGGCACAAATAATAGATTGTCACGTGTTTGGAAGGTTAGTGAAACGGGAACTGTGGGGAATATTTATTTTGCTGTTCCATATGCAGCATATACATTTCCATCCGGTGGGGCACCATCTGTAGTAATATCAAACGATACTACCTTTGATGATGCTGATGAAACCATCGTATTGACGTATGATAGAGCATCAGGTATGTACTCGGCACAGATTAATCCGGCCGATGGCGATTATATTACATTAGTTACTAGTGAAATTTCACTAACTACACCAGCTTATTATAGAGGTTCTTCCGGGGGTGATGGTAACACAACAACCGATGGTGTAACGCGTTACGGTACTTATTCAGATTTTATAACAGACACTAATGGAGTATACGCTTCATTTAGCCAACATTGGTCTTTTGGTGATAGTTTTTTTGCGGATGGTATTTATTTTTATAGAACAAATAATGTAATAAGTGAAATAGTTCGCTACCCAAGTATTGAAGATTTGGGAGCCAATACCAATGGCGTTATTTTTAACCTTTCGCAAACATGGAATACAACCGATGAATTCTTTGCCTCGGGGGATCAGTTTTTTAGGACAAATTCATCGGGTACAGGAACCTTTGCGTTAACGGCTTATCCAAGTTTTGAAGATCTTGTGGCTAACATGAACGGAATATCTTCCGGTAATTTTAGCACCGAATATGCATTTGCCGATCAGTTTTTTCATGACGGTCAGTATTTTTGCAGAACAAGTATAAGCGGTGGGAATCACATCAGTGTTTCACGTTATAAGTCTTTGCCAGATTTAGTTTCAGGTACAGTATTGGACACACAGGCATTTGGACCATGGAATACCAATGATGATATATATGCCGTAGGCATAACAGCAGGTTATACTGTAAGTGAAACGGCATTGACATTTGCTGAAAGTGCCGGAACAGGGACCTTTACAGTAGTATTGGATGCAAAACCCACAAGCGACGTAGTATTTGATATTTCAAGCGACGATACCGATGAGGCCACAGTCTCTCCGGCACAATTGACCTTTACCACGGCCAACTGGGACAGCGCTCAGACCATAACCGTTACAGGGGTCAATGACGATATAGACCGG
>Ga0209344_10001289_pt1 | contig 33697 bp, 33 predicted proteins | sample Cruoilmetagenom6_FD_187293 | JGI IMG/M metagenome (GOLD analysis project Ga0209344, IMG submission 187293) | Oil polluted marine microbial communities from Coal Oil Point, Santa Barbara, California, USA - Santa Barbara Oil Seep Sample 6 (SPAdes)... | ecosystem: Environmental > Aquatic > Marine...
ACAATAACGGAAAGCTCGTTAATGGAGATCTTCGTAGACTGGAACTTACACCTAAGGAGGCTAAAAATTACCGGCTAAAGAATCAGGATATAGTTGTTAATCGGGTAAACAGCTTGACGCATCTTGGTAAATCGATCCTTTGGAATGAGGATCGTGATGTAGCTGTCGTCTATGAATCGAACATGATGCGGATTGAGCCTGATACGTCGACAATTTTGCCGGAATTCCTGATCAGGATTCTTCAATCTCATAATGCACGAGCGCATTTCCGAAAAGTTGCAAAACGCGCTGTAGCCCAATGCTCCATAAGCCAACAAGATGTTAAGTCCCTAAAATTCCCACTTCCACCTGTTTTAGAACAAAAAAAGATCGCTCAAATACTCTCTACCTGGGATCAAGCCATCTCCGCCTCCGAGCGCCTGCTTGAGAACAGCCAGCAGCGGAAGCAAGGGTTGATGCAGCAGTTGCTGACCGGGAAGAAGCGGTTGCCGGGGTTTGAGGGAGAGTGGAGAAAGGTCAAACTTGCATCAGTTGCCGAAATGAGCAGTGGGGGAACGCCAAAATCATCCGTTGATGAATATTACTACGGTGACATACCTTGGGTATCGATTGCTGATATGACTTCAAAAGGGAAGTGGATCGTTTGCACTGAGAAAAACTTATCGAAACTCGGAATTGACAATTCATCAGCACGCTTATATCCCGCTAACACTGTTCTTTACGCAATGTATGCGTCTATCGGCGAGTGCAGTATTGCCAGAGTCCCAGTCAGCTCATCACAAGCTATCTTGGGGATTCGTCCAGGCGAAGATCTGCATTACGAATTCCTATATTTTTATCTTTCTTCTTTGAAAGAAGAGATAAAACTGCAAGGCCAGCAGGGCACTCAGTCCAACCTGAACGCGGGAATGGTAAAAGGATTCAAAATTCATCTACCGAGTTTGCAAGAACAGATTGCAATCTCAGGAGTATTGAACTCGGCAGATGAAGAAATTGAAGCCCTAAAGAAAAGTGTTTTTGCCCTGAAGCGAGAAAAGAAAGCCCTAATGCAACAACTCCTGACTGGCAAGCGTCGGGTGAAAGTGGACATGGAGGCCGCATGAACACCACCCCGCAAGGGAACGAGCAGCATGCCAGCCACATTCCCGCCCTGGCGACACTGATCAACCTGGGCTGGACGTTTCTACCCGCCACCGAGTGTCAGGCGCTACGAGGCAGCCAGCGGGATGTGGTGATGAAGCCGGTGTTAGAGCGTGTATTACGCCAGCGCCGATTCGAGTTTAAGGGCGAATCATACCCTCTGTCTGACCAGGCGATTGATCAAGTTATCAGAGAGATCACGACGCCCTCCATGGCTCAAGGGTTGATGGACGCCAACCAGTCCGTGTACGACATGTTGACGCTGGGCATTACCGTGACCGAGTTCGTGGGCGGCAAGAAAGCCCAGCCAACGGTTCACTTGATCGATTGGGAGCACCTGGATAACAACGAATTCCACGTCACCGAAGAGATGGAGGTGCTTTCCACACAGGGTACTCACACCCGCAGGCCCGATGTGGTGGCGTTCGTTAACGGTATTCCTTTGGCGGTGATAGAGGCAAAACGAGCCGCCTCCGGCAACCCCAACAAGAACATGGTGGAGGAAGGCATCAGCCAGAACCTCCGCAACCAGAAAAACGATGAAATCCCTTACCTGTACGCGTTCGCCCAGTTGCTGCTCGCCATCAGCAGTAACGATGGCCGATACGGTACGACCCACACCCCGGCTAAGTTCTGGTCGACGTGGCAAGATGAAGCGTTCGACGATCAATACGTTCAGGGCATCAAGAACCAGCCCTTGTCTTCATCGGTTAAGGACGCGCTGTTCCAGGGCAAGCCCCTGAAGATTCGGGCTTACTTTGAACAGCTATGGTCAAAACACGTCACGCCGACCGAACAAGATCGGCTTTTAGTAGGTTTGCTGGATAGGCACCGGTTTCTGGAGTTTCTACGATTATTCATCCTGTTCGACCGCAAAGTAGGCAAGATTGCGGCCCGTTACCCCCAGGCGTTCGGCATCAAGGCATTGCTGGAACGCATCTCCGGCTTTAAGGCCAGCGGTGAGCGCCGGGGCGGCGTGCTGTGGCACACCACCGGCTCCGGCAAATCCTTCACCATGGTCTACCTATGTCGTGCACTACTGCTTAGTGACGCGCTAAAGAATTGCCGAGTCATCGTCGTCACGGATCGGGTAGATCTTGAGAAGCAGCTCTCCAAGACCTTCCTAACCGGTGGAGCTTTTGGCAGTGATATCGCCGGTAAGAAAAGCGGTGACTCCCTTGCCAAAACGCGTTCTGGCAAGGAGCTGGCCAAGCGTATAGGCCAAGGCAATGAGCGGATTATGTTCACCATCATCAACAAATTCGCTTCCGCCGCTAAGCAGCCAGAATGCTATAACCCTTCGGAAAACATCATCGTCATTGTGGATGAAGGCCACCGTAGCCAGGGGGGTGAAAACCACCAGCGGATGCGCCAAGCCCTGCCCAATGCCTCCTTCATTGCCTTTACCGGCACGCCGCTACTGAAAAACGAGAAAAGCGAAACCGCCGAGAAATTTGGGGCCATCATTCATGCCTACACCATGAAGCGGGCGGTGGAAGACGGCACCATTACGCCGTTGCTATACGAAGAGCGAAAGCCACTGCTCGATGTGAACCAAAAGGCGGTCGATAGCTGGTTTGATAAGGTGACTGCAGCGCTGTCAAACGACCAGAAGGCCGACCTCAAACGCAAGTATGCCAAGCAAGGCCAGATTTATACCGCGCAGGATCGTATCAAGCTCAACGCGTTCGATATCAGCGTGCATTTCAGCGAGAACTTCAAAAAAGCGGGATTAGAACTGAAGGGACAGCTGGCCACCGACAGCAAACTCAGCGCGATTCGCTATAAACAGGAACTCGATAGCGCAGGCATGGTGACCAGTGCCATTGTGATTTCCCCACCGGATACCCGCGAAGGCCATACCGATGTGGATGAAACCAACCTGCCGTTAGTGCAAGCGTGGTGGAAGCAGAACGTTACGGGCGACCCACAGGACTACGAGAAAGCCACGATAGAGGATTTTGGCACCGATGGCCCACCGGATATCCTCATTGTTGTTGATAAGCTCCTGACAGGCTTTGATGAGCCTCGTAACACCGTTCTCTACATCGATAAGCAGCTTAAAGGCCATAACCTGATCCAGGCTATTGCTCGCGTCAACCGGCTGCATCCTCAGAAGCCCTTTGGTTACCTGATCGATTACCGAGGCATCCTCAGAGAGCTGGATACCGCCATTAAGGACTACCAGAACTTTGAGGATCAGACTCAGGGCGGCTTTGCCATCGAGGATATTGAAGGCCTGTATGCCAACGTCGACACCGAATACAAGAAGCTGCCAAGGCTGCACGACCGGCTTCTGAGCTTCTTCGGGCATATTGCTAACCGCCTAGACCCTGAACCCTATCGCCAGGTGTTCATGCCTAAATATGAAGCCGACGAAGACGGTGTAGACATCGATGTACGTCAGGCGCTTCGGGAAGATTTTTATGAAGCCGTCACCCAATTTGGGATGTGTTTGAAAACGGCGCTTTCCACGCAAAGCTTTTTTGATGATAAGGCGTTTACCGAGGCGGATATCCGCCGGTACAAATCCGATTTGAAGTGGTTCTCAGACCTGCGCAAGACCGTACGGATGGATGCACAGGAAACCGTCGATTACTCCGCCTACGAAGGTCAGATTCGAGATCTTATTGATCGTTATGTCACCGGTGTCCATGTTGCCCCCGGCGATGACCCCGTGCTTATCGAACCCGTAGAGAGCAACCCTGATAACTGGAGCGATGAGAAGACCAAAAACGAAACCGACAAGATCAAGACACGTACCAAGAAAACCATCGAGGAGAAGCTAGGCGACGACCCCTACGCCAAGAAGGTGTTCTCAGCGCTGCTGAAGGAAGCCATCGAAAAAGCTGAATCCATGTTCGACTACAAGGCGCAGTTCAAGCTGTTCAGCGACCTGGAAGCCAAGGTTGAAGAGCGAGAGGTGCCTGACCTACCGCTAGAGGCATTTAGCGGAAACAAGCATGCCCAGGCCTACTACGGCACGTTTAAGCTCATATTGGATGATGACTTCGCTGTGTTGGAAGAAGAAAAAGGTGAGCAATTGATCGAAGAAGCCTTTGAGATCGACACGGTGGTTAATCGCGCCGTGGCAGAAAACTCACTGAACCCCGTCGGTATCGAACAGGATGTTCGCAAACACTTGCTCCCCCAGTTGTTCTCCTTGGTAGGCTTGAATAAAGCCAAAGCGATCCTGGATGAAGTGGTTCAGATTCTGCGTAACGGAGTAGCAAAGTGATGGCCGCTGTGGATGCCACGCAGGACGAACAACCACGCGTGTATCAAACGCGCTACGGTGAGCGAACGTTCAGCTACCACCTGTGCTATCTGCCGGAACATACAAAAGCCACGATACGGGTGCAGGTTCACCCCAACGGCATAGTACAGGTGGATGCGCCCGAATCGGCAGAGCTGCCCGATATCAAAGCAGCGGTGCAGCGTCGGGCGAGATGGATACTCAAGCACCTGGATGACATTGAAGAACGCCACCGCTACGTGCAACCAAGAGCATGGGTAAGCGGCGAAAGCATGCTCTATCTAGGGCGCAGGTACATGCTCAAAGTGATTAACGACCCAAGCCAGCAGAAGGTCACCTGTAAGCTCATTGGCGGCCAGCTGCGGGTACAAGGTAAAGAGCTGACCACTGAGCGTATACAAAAGGCAGTACGCCAGTGGTACCGCGACAGAGCGATGGATGTGTTTCAGCGCCGCCTGACGATGATGGTCGAGACGTTGCCATGGACAAAGACAGCTCCCGATTGGCGCATGATCGAAATGCAAACCCAATGGGGCAGCTGCTCTCCCGAAGGCGCCGTGCTACTAAACCCACACCTGATAAAAGCCAACACGCGGGCTATCGACTATGTGCTGCTTCATGAGTTTTGCCATCTGGTCGAGCATAATCACAGCCCGCGCTTCTATGCGCTGCTGGATAGGTATATGCCCGAATGGCGGTCTATTAAGGAGCAGTTGGATGGGCAGGCGGAGGTGATGCTGGTTGGGGGTTGATCGCTTAGTGTTTAATAGAGCAGCGGGTACATTGCTCCTGAACAGGTTGCTTTCTCGGGGTCTGGGTATTTCCGTTTGTTCGACTTGGATAGACAAATGCCCATTCGGTTATCTGTTGTTGCCAATGTTGCTTACGCTCACGCTGGGTTATAGAACTACCTCACAAAGATCTAATGGCATCAGTTTGTGGTGGTAAAAGCGAGAGCGGTAGGTGTCGGTTTAAGTACGCTTACTTTGTAGTGATCCTATGCCGCTGATGCATTCTTCCATTGTATATATATGGAATATGAAAAGACTCAGATCAGAAGGGAACATCACTAATTACCGTGAAATTAACTACTTCACCAAATTTTGGTGCGTCAAGCCCTTTTGCCTTGAGCTTGTTAGCCAACTCATAGTTGAGGTAAAGCAAGGACATATAACGAGCTTTGAGCATATTGTTCTCAGACTGAAGGGAGATTATAAGCTCCTGGGCTTCCTTTAGTTTCAGCGAGTCATCCTTGCGGCTTCTGCGGCGCTGGCTTACTTCACCTGCAGCATCAATATCAGCAATTAGCTGTTCAAAACCTGGTCGATTACGGATAGTTCCGCGTTTCTTACCAGCTTCCATAGCAACGGTGTCTTTGTTGATTGCTGTTCCTTTTGGAACAACGGTTGGCCTGCTCTGTTTGAGACGCTCAAGAGCAGCATAATAGCTCTCTATTGCCCTGCTCATAGTTCGGCACCCTCATCTAAAAGCTTGATCTTAATGCGTTCTAGCTCTCTCTGGGTGGTTTTGTATGCGAGGCTATCCTCATCCATCTCGTCCATGCCTAGCTCAAGCCCTTCTGCGTAAATTTTCAACTTCTTACCACCATCGCCTCCGATTATGGCATCTGGGCATTCAAAGACACAGGGTGCTATATCGTCAATTCCATAATATTCGCAAACATCCTTACGCATACACCCACCAACAATGGTTTCGCGATAGGCCATTTTGCCCTGCCTAATTGCTATCTCTGTGGCTTCGCGGGTTTCCATGATCTTAGGAAGTTTGTTTTTATCTTTCCCGAGTTGGATTTCAGTCCCACGAGCGCCGGTAAGCCTAGTTTTTACATCAATAACTCTTTCATGAAAAGATACGGATACATTAAAGGCTTGGCTGGCCCGAAAGTCTGTTAGAACACCGTAACCGTCTTTGGGCTTTAAGTGTTTGCCTACGAAAGATTTTGCGAAACTCGCATTCTCAGCGTACAAAGCGGTCATTACCTTTGAGAGATGCTTATACTGCGTACTCAGCGAGGGCAGAGATACCATGCCAGAACGGGAGGAATATACAGCTACTGAGCGCCTGAATTGATGTGTGGATAGAGGCCACAGCATTCCTATAGAAAATTGTGGATCTTCCTCCCAATTTCGGAATGCATCAAACATCAATAGTTCGTCCATATCGGCTTTAATAATCTTAAGGCCATTGATAGCATCTAAACAGCTATTAGAGGCATCTCCGTTTAGTTGGTAGTTCTGAATTGAAGAGAGTGGCCAACGATAGCTAACTCGCTTGCGATTTGGCGCCCAATCATGCGAAAGCCACAATGGAGCATGCTCCTCAGGAAAGGGGGCGTCGGTATTTAAGGCCCAAAAGATTTGAGCTATTTTCTGTGCAACCTGGACAGCGAATTTAGCTAAGCCGCCAGTGGCCCAAATCAGAGCATCTGAATAGTTATCGCCCGCAAATTTTTTAAGGTAGGAAACAATAAATCCCGCTTCGCCAAAGTGGGGTATTTCATGCTCTACATACGCGCGATATGGCATTACAACGACTTCGCTATGGCGCATCCCTGTGTAAGCATGGACGAGTATAGAGGCCATCTGCTGACTCGATTTTAGGTAGGACTTTATAGAATTGAGGTTTGGCCCCTCAGACATGTCAAGCTTCTCCGCCCACTTCTCCAACCCATAGCGCTCTAACGTTTCTATCTTACCAACGGCATGTGACTTTTCTTTCTCCCAATATGATGGCATCCCTATGAGCTCTAATCTTCTGCGGTTATTGTTGTAATCAATATAACTGTTGCACCAGTATAGCGGGGATCTAAGCGCTTTAGAAAATCGTAAAATATTATCTAAGTATGGCTCCAGTTCCGTTAGTTGCTGTTCTATTCCAGTAAGCAGATTTGCAAGAATCCGGGTAGGTATCAGCGGTGTTTGCTTTTGGCTGCCGAGGGCCTTACGGAGAGAGCTGTTGCACATTGCACAAACTTCTTTTAAGTCTTGTTCTGGGACAATAAGTGGCACATGAATATGCTCTCTCACAGTCGGATTATAATGCATGGCATGTAGGTGGTTTAGCCTACGGGATAATGTCCCAGCATTGTCCCCTGTTAACGCTATTCCTCCTTCCGACATGGCAACGATTGAAGCGCGAAGAGCTACCTGAAATTGATGGGACTGGGCAGCTTCATTAAAAGTTACACCAACGAGCTGACACAATCTTGCCAGCTTGCGCAGCATCATAAGGTCTCTTTCGTATGTGTTTGCAGAATTATCACTTGCTATTTTAGAGTTAAAGCACACTAACCAGAATATTGTTTTTAATTCTTCCTTAATAGTTTTATAAAGAGGGTCGTCTTGCTCACCAGTATGCCAAGAGGTAAATGACCACAGACTCTTGGCTCCGTAAGTTCTCATATCCCAGACATCATCGCCAAATAATGAAATTTTTTGGCCAGCACTGTTTCTTGACATTACCATGTCTTTGGGAATACCACTCTTAAGGTCTTCCAGACGATCTGGAGCCTCAGGGCCTGACGGTGCGAATTTAGCGTAAAATATTGTCAACTAGGCCTCTATTGTATCAATCAAAGCATTAATTTTATTATTCCAGTAAGGGTCAAGGATTCCAAGTGAAATCCTCTGACGAGCTTGCTCAACAACTGATAAGCTGGCTTTATCTCTGTCGGTGAAAGCACTTATAATTTCGTCAATGCGGTAGATAATAGGTAAGAATTTCTTAGCATGCTCGTCCACATTTCTAGATTTGTCTTGGCTCTGGTAGATAATCCATTCTTTCACCGAAAGTATACGAAGGATATCCTGCTCGTCAGCGTGGAAGCCGAAGCTTTCACAAAAAAAACAAGTTAGTGGTGCGCCACAGCGAGGCTTTGGGGCGCGTTCGTCGAATCCAGCTATTTGCTTCGTATCGGCTGTTGTTTCGCCTGTACAGCGCCCTACAGGAATTTTTTTACCCGATCCGGTAACTGGAGCTTCAGCTTTGCCTGATACCCGTAAACGTGCAGATTCCATCATTGCGTTGAAGAACACTGTAAGCTCTCGGCTTGCGTCTTCAGCGGTTTTAAAAGAATAATGTTTTTCAACTGTCCTTACAGAGGTAGAAGTGGCAAGTGCCACAAGGGCTATATCGCCCTTCGTATCTTCTAGCATGGATGTAGTCTTGTATTTTTTAGCCACCCTTGTTGCAAGGCTTGGCCCGCCTTCGGGCCAGAAGATGCCGCTCCTAAGCTTATCAGACTCTACATATGCAACAGAATTACCTATTTCTGTAGGAAGGGTAAATATGCCTTCATCTGCTACATGCCCAGGTGCGCGTCTTACCATCCATTCTCTTAGTTGAAGATACTGCTTCCAAATCGTATGCACAAAACGTGAATCCAAGGTATGCGACTGGGCCTCTTGAAGAGAGCGTCCCTTGATAGCGACGATCCTGTTACTGCCGAGCTCTTTATCTAAGCGGGTTTTTGAGAAGTCTATGCTGTCTAGATGTGAGGCATTGAGGCCGGCGTAGTAAAGCAATAGGTGTCCAAAATGAAGAGCCGCTCGGTTAGCAAAGAGCCGTTGAGTGTAAGAATTAAACGAGCCTTTATGTGCTCTGACTGCCTGAACAAACTGCTTAGAAGCTTGGTTATTTTCTCCGCTTGATCCTAATATAATACCATCCTTTTCAGCCAAAGCTCGCACCGCTGGCCAGTGTGGAATTAAGCCGTCGCGTGTAAAGGCATATTTCATCCAGCGAACGTCCACCTGTGGACTCCTGTTAAGCGATGACTTTTCCCCCCAATCATTATGGCTATGTACGCCTGATGAATAAATCACTAACTTAGGAAAGCCTAGATCATCGATATCTATAACTAATGGCTTTGGCAAATTATTTAAAACACAGTTAGTATAAGCGTTAAAAAATCGTAAATGAAGCTCTGCGGCTAATGGAACTTCATGGTCATGTAGGCGTGGCTGCGGTGCCTGCCTATTTTTGTTAGAATGAATATAGGGAGCCCAATGTTCAATTACAGCTTGCTGTTTTCCTGTTGCGTAGTGTGCTATTAGGCGCGCAGCTTTCTGTTTGCCGAAAGCGGTGCCTCGCTTGATTCCTTTTTTTTCGCCTGCTTTTGATAACCTAATTAAATGGTAAAGGTGTTCAGTGTAACTTTTATAAATAGCTTCTATGCCTTCTGGCACTTCCAGTCTGTCGGATAGTCCGTTTTTGTCAATCCAATCAAAAAACTGTTCAATATGGCGGCTAGTGCCTAAGGTAATATTACCTTCAAGAGCATCCCTGATCCATTGGCTTACTATATAAGTGCGAAATTTAGAGAGAGTGGCTTTGTTTATTAATAATCTATTTTTTCCTTTTATTTCTTCATTGAGAGATGCACGATCTCTATAACATACACGAAACGCATATATGTTTTCTTTTTGTTTAGCATACTGAATAATGCTGCATTCGGGATGCAATATATTTGGTGAATTATCGGCCGAGTCCGCTGTGTATTTAGTAATGTTGACATAACTGTAGCTGGTATTAAGTACGGTCATTGTCAGTTCCCTTGCCCATGTGTCTTTTTAGTCTATCGAAATGCGATGCTACCACTTGGTCAATCTGCTCATTCATAGAATCGTAATTGAGATAATGAAATGTAGTTTCTATACTTGCATGGTTCATTCGGATCTTTAGCATTGGCAGAATATCTTTGCTTGTAAGTCCGCTGCTCATCCCATCCCTGACAAAGTTCATTCCAAATGTAGCCCTTAGATCATGGAATCTGAAGCGACTGAAGCTTGGTTGATGGTTACGTATCTTTTTTACTAACCGGCCAATCAGAGCATTCAATGACAGGCCTTCTGTGATAGTAAACTTTAGGCGCTCTTTCATAGCAGTATGGTGACTAAACGAAGGATCTTGGCGATCTTTGATTTCCCTTTCGCTTGTGTAATATGGAGTTCCTTCTCGCGATAAGAACAGGTAATTATTATCGGTGTCACCGTAAAAGCTTTTTTCGCGTCGCTGTCTTGCCTCTTCTCCATCGGCATAAGCCAATAAAATTTCAGCGAGTAGAGTAGGTATGTGAAGCCTATACTGGGATCCATTTGCTTTATACTTTACGTCGATGTCTGTATTGTTTCCTACTAGAAGCAGTAGCTCCTTGTTTCCCTCAACTCGCTTCTCATATAGTTCGCGTATGTATCCTATACGAAGTGTGCAGACTGTTTGCTTGCGTGCCCCGGTATATAGGGCGACCCAAACCATTAGCTCGAATGCACGGTTTCCATAATCATCAAGGGCGGCTAGAATTACGTCCTGTTCGCCGTCTGTTAGGGGGCGTAACTTTTCGCCATCATTGATGCAGCCCTGTTCTGTATATCGTTGTGGCATGCGCAAGGCTAAGTCTGTTGTTTCAACTTGCTTTATGTATTGAAGTCCAATACGGTTCGTTATCTGAATCCCAGCAACTCTAGACTCATACGGCGGATTTTCAATATCAGTAGGGCCAATTAATCCTCCCTCGATTAAACGCTTATAGAAGTCAACGACAGTCGACATGCGTATCTTTGCAACACCAATTCCGATTGGCTGTGGTCTCTCTCTTAAAAGTCGCTTTAGGTAGCGATGATAGCGATAAGTAACTCGTTCCTGCGGTCGATCAGGGAAGTATAATTCGTGCAGGTTATTCCCTACAGATTGATTATGCTCAATCCAGCGTAGAAACATGGTTAAATGCTTAGCCTTGTTCGTAAGCGTTTTTACATTAACGCCCCTTGCCTTGGCCATCTGATTGAGCTTATACATCAAGTATAGGTTTCCGAGGTCCCATGGCTCTCCGCTATCCCTAAAGATGATAGGGAGGTCACGAAGAACTCCATCTCTTATCGGGTTGAGTTGGGATGATAAGTCTTGATAGGTATAAGGGGAGAAGTAAGCAACAGGCTTGCCGCTATTGTTATTCTGATAACTCACTTCTTGAGGAACGAATACTTGAATTTTCGAAAGTCTAGCTTCCGACTCCAAGGCCTCTTTTGATCGGTTACCCCTACCCATATCATGTAAACCCCTAATTCTGAGATGTACATATTACCACACAGTTAGGGTAGCGTTGTCGGTATGTAACGTTTAGGGTAACATCGTGGTGCCACAGCTCAACCTTGGACATATCGACACCCATCTCGATGAGCTGCAGCAGGGAGGCAATCCCGTCCTTCCCGCCACTCATGCAGAGGACAATGGTGTCGTATATCGATAGGTCGATATCTGGTGCATCGAAGTACCGACCTGTCTGGCTGACGACGCTTTCGCCCTGGGCAGTGCCTAGCATATCCAGCTGGCGCATTAGGTTAGGCACTACCACCTGATCGTCAAACGTATGCGACATGTTGATCCTCTCCAAAACCATCTGTGAATGGCCTTAAAGTTACCAGGTCGACGCATATCCAGAAGGCCGCGCCAGCCCAGCAAGAGCCATCCGCAGTCCTTGTGTGACAGGGTTTCGGGGAAAGCGGCAATGTCTCTCTAAGCGCTTTGACTGCATGTCGCCCATCACCTAGAATGACATATACATACGTCACATGAGATGACTATCATGCTTGTCGAAATCAATGAAGTCATGGACACAGACACAGAAGGCTATATCGCAGCTGATGCACTGGTAGATCAGCTGCATATCACGAAGCGCGAGTTCGCTATTGCTGTCGGGTTAAGCCATTCCGCCATCATCCGCAAAGACCGCTTGCATGCGCTGCCTACACAACAGCGACTCCGCCAGACAATAGAGATCCTGACGCGCATAGCCCCTTGGGCCGGATCCATTAGTGCGGCATGGTCCTGGTACCGGACGTACCCAATTGCTCCCCTGGGTGACCTCACCGCTGAAGAGCTGGTTAGCCATGGCCGTGCCAACGATGTAAGGGCTTATCTATCGCATATTGCTGAGGGAGGATATGCGTGAGCTTGCTGGATCTCGGTTTTCAATACCGCGGGTTGGTCTATCGAGGACACAACCCACGGTGGCAACACACCCCAGAGTCAGGCGCGGGTGCTGCACGTAATGGGGGGCGCTGGAACAAGGTAGACCAGCACGCGCTGTATACCAGCGAGCGCTTCGAAACCGCTTGGCTTGAGGCGCAGCAAGGTCATCCCTTTAAGACCCAGCCGCTAACGCTTTGTACCTACCAGGTGGACTGCGGCCCAATTCTGGACCTATGCGACCCCGCGATCCGTGCTCGCGTGCGTCCTAACCCCGAGACCTGGATGCATGAGGCATGGTTGGAGAAAAAACTTCAGCGTCGGCCGGTCATTGCCTGGGAGATAGCCGACATGCTCATCGATCTTGGATTTTCAGGCATTCGGGTACCCTCACAGGTTAAAGGAGCCACCGACCGTGACATCAACATGGTTTTCTGGCGCTGGACACAAGCGGTACCGACGATGGTTCGCGTCATAGACGACGAGGATCGCTTGTAGCCAGCTGCAGGTGGCATCTAGCGGACACGAGGTAAATCGTCCCAACGCGTCGTGTAATAAGGGGACAAGAACTGCCGGCGCATCTCCCAGCCCGATTGGGCACTTTCTCGTGCAAGCCGAACTGTGCCCCTGCCCATCTTCAGGTTGATATCGTCCAATACGCCCATCAAGGCAGGACTTTCGGCGCGACGCCCTGGCGCGAACAGGTCGTCTGTACGGTGCTTTGCCGGTACCAGCTGGCTAAGAACGATCCCCGCTTTGGCATAGGCGGGACCCTCTCGATAGATACGCTCCAGTAACGACATGGCGGCAGCGATTAGCTCACGGGTATCATCAGTCGGCGCAGCGAAGGTGGCGATGTCGCTGGCGCTATAGGGTTCGCCGGAGCGTGCGAAGGATGAGGTGCGCACAAATACCCGGAGGCAGTGGGCGACAGAACCCTGCCGGCGCATCTTGGCCGCTGCCCGACCAATGTAGGTGGCAATGGCCGCGGCGAGCGTTGCTTTGTCATGGACGCGTTGCCCGAAACTCTGGCTGGAAATGATCTGCTGTTGTGGCTCGGGGCCCTCTTCAAAGCCAAAGCAGCGTTGGCCACAGAGCTCACGGGCAGTACGCTCCATTGTGACCCCATACAGCCGTCTGAGTAGTCGACGTTCGGCAGTAGCCAACTGCCAAGCAGTGGTGATGCTAAGGTCGCGCTCCAGGCGCTGCGTCAACCTTGACCCCACACCCCACACCTCGCTAACGGGAGCGCACTTGAGCAGCTTCTCCAAGCGCCCTGGATGGCGAATATCGACGACGTTGCCCGTTTGCTTCACCCAGCGCTTGGCAGCCCAATTGGCGAGCTTCGCCATGGTCTTGGTCGTACCAATACCGATCCCGGTTGGCATTCCGACCTGCTTCAAAACTGCTTCACGCACTTCACGTGCCCAGGGCTCAAGATCGCCATTAATGGTCGGGGGCGCCAGCCAAGCCTCATCCACGCTGTATACCTCCATCCGCGCCGCATGTCGCGCCAGCACGGCCATAACCTTCTCACTGACGGTTTGGTACAACGCAAAATTCGCACTATAGACTTTCAGCTGGCCTTTGGCGTGCAAAGGGGCGAGCTCGTGCCAGGGGTGGCCCATCTTGATCCCAAGCGCTTTCGCATAGGAATTTCGGGCAATCGCATTTCCGTCCATTATCACTGAGCACTACCACTGGCATGTCCTGCAGCCAGGGCTCAAAGATGAGTTGCGACGATACAAACATCGCATTGCAGTCACACAACGCCATGGCCGGGCCAGAGGTGTTTAGCTCGGGAATCATGACACGCGCCTTACCGCGTTGCCCCCAGAACGAGCCATTCGGGATGCCGGTGTAAGGCAATGCAGGTTCCAGGTCACCACACCCCAAACTTCAAGCTCATCCGCTTCCTCAAGGACAATAGGTTGATGCTGTGGATTAGCAGGAAGTAAGCGAACAGTCTGCGTAGCGGTGATTTCCAGTTCCTTAACCGTGAATTCGGCACCTAACCGCGCCACGATAATATCGCCCGATCGAGCCTCCATACCCCGGACGACAATCAGCACGTCCCCTGAAAAAATCCCTGCCTCAATCATGCTATCTCCCTCGGCCTTCACCAAAAAGGTGCTTGGCTCCCGGATCTGGACGAGCTCATCCAACGAAAGAGGGGGCTCCGCAAAGTTTTCCGCAGGGGAAGGGAAACCGCAGCTGGCGCCTTGATAAATCGGTAAGCGGAAAGGTTCCGCGCTGATGTTCAGCGGGCCAAGTAACTGTGCGTCCATGGAAGCTCCAAAAACTGTCTAAATATACAGTGTAACGCATGTTGCGTTATGACTGGGATTCTCCGTTCATTTCATTTTTTTAAAGCCATGCGTGAAGCCTTCCGCATTCGCCAAGATTCGCTACATTAGCCGTCTGACGCACCACTGAGGTGTAGCTAACCAACGACACATAGGAAGGACAGAAGATGCCCAACATGCAGGAAGAGACCCCGTTTACATTCCCTCTGATCGATCATGGCTTTGATGAAGTGCACTACCTACGTGCCCAAGAAATGATTTGCCAATCTGCCCAGCTCGTGGGGGATGGCGCAGGGGGAGATCTGGGGCTGAACGAGGAATACGAGCGAGGCCATGCCGAGTTGATTTGCGCTGCGTGCGACATTCCTAGCGAATTCAAAGAGCAAGTCATCGAGCAAATCCATGACACTGCTCGAACCTTCGCGCCAGCATAAGGGGGCAGCATGTACTACATCAGAGCCTTTGGGGATGACCAAGAGTGCCAAAGCATTGGAGACCTGCAGGAGACACTGGCTAAGCACTACCGGGGCCGTTCTGTATCCGTCATGTACACCCCAGAGCAACGCCTCCGGTGCACTCGCTTTGTCGATGTGCGTGCCGATGGCAGCGTGACGGACTCATACGGCGACTTGAAGGCAGTCGACTTCGAGGCGATAGAAGCCGACATGAAAGGCGTTACAAATATCTAGTGTACAAGTGTAGTACACCAATACAGTGTAATTAAATAAGCATCCCATACAATCAGGAGTCGGCATGGCCTCGAAGAAAGTGACCTATAACCACTACCCGCTGTTCACCGATCGCGTGGTGAAGGCGCAGCGGCGAATAAACAACCTGCCCAAGAAGCAAGCGGCAGGTGTAATGAAGCTCATGCTGGATAACCCAGAGTTTGTGAACTCACTGGATGCCTTGGTCATGGCCATGGAGCATCAGCTGGTGAAGCGTGGTGGGCGGTTCATCATCCCCGACGCGCACCTGTCTGAACGGCTTAGCAACATCAAGCTTTCGTCGGTGACGGGGGAGGCGTGGTCATGGCCATACGAATTCAGCATTGTCTCGGTACCGACGCGACAGCGATTCGCCGGTAAAGCCTGCGAGGGTATTTTCGTGGGGTGGACAAACCGGGAGGACATGGAAACCCGTTACTTCCCGGAGCTACTGAAGGCCCATCGATCGTCGAACCACGTCTGGGCCGCAGGTAGTCAGGGGCGTCTGCTGGAGATCATCGTGCCGGGTGAACCGGACCCCCGCTTGCCTGGGGGATTCCCAAGCGTGCTACGGCTGTCTCTCAGTCCTGACGACATCATCAAGTTTATTAACGACGAAGCGCTGGAGCGGCCATCCAACACGTCATTCATCATGGCGGAGATGAATGAAGAGGAAGCCAGCGTGATGAAAGCCGTCACGCGGTACGTCTTGTCCCTAGGCATGTACATCTCTGCTTACCCGGACGCGGTGAGCTCGGGTGTCCCCGACTATATGGGCAATAAGCATCCTGGTACCCAGAAAGTGGTTCGGCCTAGGTTTGTGGCCATTGGCCAGGATCGGGACCAAGGCCTGCAGGACGCGCTATCCGCCCCGCGTCATGTGCCGTCGCATTGGCGCCAGCTGCGCCACGATAAATATTACCAAGGGGAACGAAAGCACCAGCCACGTGGCACCCGCTATGTATTGGTCAGTGGGTACGCCACAGGCCGTGATCGAGTAACCGGAGTAGAGGATCTGCATGAGCACGACAACGAACAGTGAGACCCATCAGAACGGGGAAGACCGGGTGCCGGAAGTGGAAGCCATGATCGACGCGAAGCTTCAAGAGCTGGCGCAGATTCCCGTCGGCCCCCACGGAGGCCGCAGGCTTGAGATAGGAGGGGTCAGCCCGGTGGAATGTGAACGGCTGATTCGCGTCGGCATGAGGGACATAGCAGAGAGGCTGACACCTGACATTTTGGACATCATGCCGGTGGTGGCCATCGAGCAGCTGATCGTGATGTCGGTTACGAATAACCACGATACAGCGGGACTGATCAAAAGCCTGTTGAACAGTTTCCTGGCTGCCTACATCACCCCCGAGACCAGCACACGCGCCTTCCACCATCTGGAGGGGCTGGAAAGCTTGCGCGCAGAGGTCGCCAGCGCACGCAAAGGTATCCGTTTACATTAGATAAACGTCAATAAAAACAATTCGCTATCGCTTAAGTTTCTGCCTGGGGCGCCGATAACCCCACGCAGAAGACAACACAGCAGGAGACTTCCTTGAGATCAAATGCCCCGACAAGATCGCGCCTCACAATGACAATGCAAACAAAGGTGCTTGCGCTGGTATTAGTACCACTCTTTCTTGCCACATCAATTCTGGTGACCAAAACCGCATGGGAAAGTGCGAGCGACACCGAAGAGCTTTTGGAGAGTCGACGTGCGGAGCTCATTGATAGCCGAAAGGCTGCGGTGCGTGATGTGGTCACTACCGCCTACACATCCATTAAGCCGCTCTTGAACAATGCTGAAATAGATGACCGGGAAGCCCAGAACTTAGCAAAAGAAGCCTTGCGTAGCATCGAGTTTGAAGGCAACAACTATGTCTTCGTCTATGACTACGATGGCAATAATCTCGTCACGCGACCGAGTCCCAGCCAGGAAGGTACCAACATGATGTCGGTCACCGACGTTAACGGCCAGCCGATCATCCGGGATCTCATTGATGTCGCCCAAGGGGGAGAGGGGTATTACGCCTACACCTGGATGCATCCTGAAGCAGAAGAGGATGTACCCAAGCACTCTTACGCGGTGGGTGTTGATCAGTGGGACTGGATGATTGGCGCCGGGATATATGTGTCCGATGTAGAGGCGATGATGGCAGACGCTCGCGAAATGGCGGCTGCTGACCTTCGCCAGTCGGTTATCACCAACATTGTGTTTGGGACCCTCATGTTTGGCGCCGTGGCCCTGCTCGCCGTTGTCCTGGTGCGACGGACTATGCGGCCCATCAAAGTTACCGCTGACGCGATGCGCGATATTGCACATGGGGAGGGCGACCTTACCAAGCGTCTCAACGTGACCACTCAAGATGAGCTGGGCGAGCTGGCGACACAATTCAATGCGTTCGTCGCAAGAATGCAAGAGACGCTGCAGAAGGTTCGCACAAGCACGGGCCACGTCTACAGTTCCTCGGGTGAGATCGCGCATGGCAGCGAAGAGCTGGCCACGCGAACGGAACAGGCAGCCGCGAATCTGCAGGAAACCTCGTCTTCCATGGAACAGATATCGTCCAATGTGTCGCACACTGCGCAGGCAGCGGAACAGGGCAATAACTTGGCCCGTAGCGCTGTGTCCGTTGCCGAGGAAGGCCAGGGGGCCATGCAGCGAGTGGAAGTTACCATGGCCGACATTGCCAAGTCGGGTAATCAAATCGGTGACATCATCACGCTTATCGACGGCATTGCCTTCCAAACCAATATTCTGGCCCTTAATGCGTCAGTGGAGGCAGCGAGAGCGGGAGAACATGGCCGTGGCTTTGCCGTGGTCGCCAGTGAAGTCCGGACGTTGGCCAGCCGTTCCGCCGACGCGGCCAAGGAAATTCGAGCCTTGATAGATGAATCATCCGCCCACACGGAAGCGGGCACAGAGCTTGTGGCTGGCGCCAGCGAGAAGATCAGCAAAATTGTGGAGAGCGTGACCAGCATGACGGATGTCATCGCCGAGATAAGCGCGGGTGCAAATGAGCAAAGCTCGGGCATCAGTCAGATCAATACTGCGGTCTCGGAAATGGATAACGTCACACAACAGAATGCGGCCATGGTGCAACAAACCTCATCGGCTGCCATTGATATGCGCCAGCATGCCGCGCAGCTGAATGACCTTGTGGGATCCTTCATCCTGGGGGAGTCATCCTCAACTCCCACTGCAGCAATTGGGCGCCCACCACAATCGCCATCAAAACCTCGCTCCCCCCTTCCGCAAGCAGCGGCTGAGTGGGAAGAGTTCTAACCCTCCGTTTCGGGATGACTCGCAAACCCCCAACATCCGGGTGTCAGTATGACTGACATCCGGTTTCTTTTTGAGGGCTGATAGGTTGGGTTCTGGATCGTGTCTAGGGACGTACTATTGGCGGTGACTAGGCAATCACTCAACCACTAGGAGCCAACCATGACGGCTTACCCGCGTTCTCTCGACAAGCTGCATCGCGCCCACTTGGCGGATGTGCGAAAAGGCAACATGTTCCACGCCTACCCTCATGACATCCATGAGATGGAAGGTTTCAATCCACGTGACTACACACGCCAAGGCGTGCAGCAGCACATTCGCAACCTCGCGGATGCGTATAAATCGGGGCAACATGTCGAGCCCATCACGGTGCGAGTGGTTGACGGTAAAATCTATGTCGTTGAAGGGCATTGCCGTCGACGTGGCATGCTCCTGGCCATTGAGAACGGAGCCGACCTCGGGCAGCAGCCCCTGATCGAGTTCAAAGGCGATGAAGCGGATGCCCAGAAGAAAATCCTGACCAGCCAGATGGGTGAAAAGCTCACCACCCTTGAGCTTGCCGACATGTACCAGCGCATGGTTAACCGCGGGAAGACCCTGGCCGAAATTGGTGAGATCGTCGGCAAGACGGCAGAGCACGTGCGCCAAACGCTGGACATTCACACACTGCCTGACGAGATCAAACAACTGATCCATGAAGGTACCGTGTCCTCTGACTTGGCCACCAAGACGTATAACGAGCTTGGCAGCGAAGCAATCGCGGTACTTGTGGAAGGTGTCGAAGAGCAGCTCGTGGCAGGTAAAAAGAAGCTGACCCCGACAGCGCTGAATAAGAAGCGTGGGGTTAAACCAGCCAAGCGAATGACCAAAAAGGTCGTGAACGGCATGCGTGAGCAGCTGAGCCAGTTTGGTAGCAAGCTCGACTCGGCACAGTTCCGGGAAGATGGCACCGCCGTGGTAGAGCTCTCAAGTGAAGAGGTCGACAAGCTCAAAGCGCTTTTGATGGAGGTTTCTCCTGATCCACAGGAGGCAGGCGCCGCAGAATCTGAAGATGGAAAGGTCAGCGAAACAAGCGAGTAATGACGACGGGTATCCAATGGCTAGCGAATCGGGGCGTTTCCTGACAGGGATAGCGCCCATTTTTGGTCATTCGGATAGCCGTGATAATTTCTTACAAAAAGGGCCATTACATGAAATCGAATCGATTTTATCTCGCGTGTTTGCGAGACACTGTTGGAACCAATATTTCATTCCATGGCGAATGCGGGTATAGCACGGACATAGATCGCGCCAGTGTATACAACCGAGAACAGGCCCAGGCCGCTTGGGATCGTGGCCGTGATTTTGATCTGCCACTGTGCGCCGATCAAGTAGACGCGCTTGCCGTTTTCCATGTGGACTGCCAGTACCTACCAGCAGAATCGACACTCGTCGAAGGATGCGATCGTTACGTCGCCTACCAGACTCGGCGTTGGGACGGGAACGATGTCTATTGGCTGCGCGATTCAGGGCTGCCGACCACCGACTTCTCCCAGGCGACCATCTTTGAGACACCAGGGGATGACACAGGCTTGGTGTGGTTGCCCTTTACGGTCGTAGATGCCGTGAAGCGACGCACAGTCAGCGAGAGCGACGTTGATCGCCGCAAGATGGTTCAGGGAGCAGGGCTGCTCATGCCCGATCATGTGAAGCGATCTCGCAACAGTAGGTCCTCCGGCAAAACACGATGGAATTGCCCCAGCTGTGGGCGAATTACCTGGCAGTACAATCCCTATGATTATGAAGGGTGTAAGAACATAGATTGTGAGGCATGGGAGCATGTTTCGCGGCGTCTGGCCTAATGGATTACCTGTAAGGCCTGCCGCAAAGCTACCGATGGAACACATCTTGAAGAGGTAACCCCATGGAGGAGAAAGTTTTCGCAGCGCTCGTTAAACTATGCCGGGGGAGGGCCATGTCACCCGCCAACCAAGCAGCAAGGTTGGTGCTCGTAGACGGAAAGACTCAGCAAGAGGCTAGAGCCTGTACGGGTGCGACCCAGTCAACGATTTCAGATGCCGTGCGGCGCTGGCGCGAAGTTGATCAGCAAGTCAGAGAAGCTTATGGGATAACCGAGAAGCAGACAGCGAGAAGCCAGGATCAACAGCGAAAGCGAGAGCTTGGGCTAGGTCGGGCTGGCGCATTGTAGTTAATTACGACATGAATTACTGAGGAGAAGTACGTTGATTGAAGCGGAAGATCAAGCGTGGGTTATCGAAGCCCTTAGAGCCCAGGTCGAGGCACAAAAAACACAGATTCAAGAGCTCACGTCTGATTTGAGTCATGTGGCCGCAAAAAATGAGCAAGCGCAACATTTTGCGGGGTTCATTACAGCCGGAAGGCAATGTGCGGTGGTGATGCTTCACTATGGCGAGCCCGATGAGCGTATGGGGATTAAGGGGTTACATCGGTATCTTGATAATGAAATGCCCAGCAGCGTTGCTGAAACATTAAAACAGAAGACGTTGAGCCTTGAAGACCTAGCAATGACGGATGATGAGCGTAATAAGATTCGTCGCGATATCGAGAAGCATGTATGAAAGTGACCGGTACCACGTTGCCGGTACCAAAAGAAAGCCAATGGGCGGTCGTTGCTCTGTTAATGCTGATCGTAGCGAACGACGCGTGACAGGAGACCTCCGCCTTCGGCAAGATCGATCATCCCCTTTGTGCCATCCGATATCCCGTTCCAGAACGCCACAAGGTGCGTGCCGTACCATGCCATTGATCCGTTGCGGATAGGCCCGGCCGGTCGTCCCAGTCTCTTCCAGGCAGGCGGCATATAGCAGATCGGCAACCCCCTCTCATCAGCGAATCGCTCCCCGAGCAGGTCAGCCCCAGGGCATCGTCCGGAAACGACGGCGATCTTCGAGTAGCGCTGTAGCAGGAAATCGAGCTTGGCCTGTAGGAAATTGTAATCGTCGAAATCACGGGTACCGGCGATGACCAGTCGAATATGATCAGGTTCGCGGGACATCTCCCACACACCGGGGAGAAGGCAGTTAGGGGGTGCCTCCAAGAAGGCGTCACGAATGGCGTGAGCTGCGTTGCCATGGCCGGCGAAACCACTTCCAATCCTACTGACAAGAAAGAGCTGCTCTGGGTGAGCCTTTGCGTGCTCAAGGAAGCCACGAACCTCCTGCAGTATGGCACCGAGTGGCATCACAACACTGGCAGCAAACATTGTCGGAATGGCATACGCATCCCCGGATACACCGCGCCCTACCCCCGAGATAGCACCGAAATGTCGGACGGCATGGAGAGCGGATCCATTAGCGTGATGCCCGCTGGCAAGTTGGATTCGAAGGTAAAAACAACCGGCCGGCCGTCAAAGCGCCAGCCATCGAACACATGGTGATCTGGACTCGGTAGCGGGTTGGGTATCGGAGGCACGCGAGACGCAGCTGAGCGTGCCTGATGAGGGGAATGCCTCATGTCATGACGAAACCAATGTTAGGGATCCCCGCGGCACGCTCTTCTTTTTGCAACGTCTTTACATGGCGCTTCCAGCTGGCTTGCACAATGGGCATGAGCATCTCATGGAAGTCGCGGGCTTGACGTGTCTTTTCGTCGGGCAGGGTTTGGGCCGTGCTTTCCGAGCTTCCGCTACGGCGGGGTGCCAGGCCTTGGCAGTAGACCTTAATGCCGCTGCCCCGGACGATAACGACATCGGGCTCGCAGGCAAACCAGCTAAAGCGAGCATCCCCACTTTCGGCATTGAGTACGACACCATTCGCCAGTCGGCGAGTTATTACCACTTCCATTTACGCTACCTCTCGGCTCAACGCCTTTAACTTGAGTGTTTCCCGTAGCCCACGGGACTTGGACAGGGGCACTCTATCTGGGATGGGGCAAACAAAAAGCGTCAAAAGATGCCCTTATTTGGCCAAAATTCTACCAGTTTAAATGGTAATATCCATTCAGTGGGTTAAGGGGCAGGCAAACTTCTGGATTTCAGAAGGCCTGTTACTCTGCTGCTACCGATCAGTCTTAGTAGGACTGGAACTAGATCAAAGTGACCTGAGAGGTAAAATGGCTATGCAGCGCAAAGGAGGGAAGTGGGCTAGGCAGGCAGCGATTCTCTGTGCTGATCAGACATTTCATCGCTATTTGGAGGCACGCTTACGGTGGCAGCGGGGCCTGACGTACGAACAGCTGCCCGACGGTACCTGCATCGCACAAGATGCTGCAGACTTTATTCGCGAGCAGTGCGGCGTCTCCAGTCGAGCGGATCTCGATTATCAACCGGAATCGGCGCAGAAATTCTACTGGATCCGAAATCATTGGCAGCGGTGGTTGAAAAAGCATGGCATGACCCCGCAGTACCAACCACGCCAGCCGCAAAACGCCAACGCCGCACCCCAACAGGAGGCATACGCACCGTGAGACTATCTCGACTACTAATTTCAGCGCTGCTGGCGCTGAGCGTCCCATTAGTCGCTCAGGCCGACTCCAGCCCGGAGGCCGCTTATCAGCAGGAGCTGAAAGAAGCCTTCTACGCCGTACGTGATCGGGTAGGGCAGCAGTGGGATGTCCCGCCTGGTGCAAAGCCGATGAAGGAAGCCTCGCTATCAATCGAGGTTCACCCCAATGGCAATTTCAAAGCCGCAATGGTCACCTCTTCAAGCGGAGATCGTCAGTTCGACCGTTCTGCCATTAAAGCCATTGCCAAGGCACTCCCCATCCCCGAATGGCGGTCATTGTCCCCACGGACGCGAGAGCGCCTTTCCCGTTTCAAGCTGAACCTCGGCCCCCGTGGCGAGGAAAAAGCACAATCCAATCAGGAGACCACATCATGAAGCGCACCACATTACTGGCCATCTCGTTGTTGCTGGCAGGCTCTGCCCATGCCGCGGGCAACCTTCCTGATGAAGCGATCATGTTTAAAGACCCCAACTGCGGATGCTGTGAAGGATACGCCCGCCATCTGGAAGCCAATGGCGTCGAGGTGCGGATTGTCCACACTGACCGCTCTCAAATGGCCGACACCAAAGCCAAAGCGGGGGTGCCGCACGATGTACGCTCCTGCCATACCATCGCCATGGGAGGCTATGCCATTGAGGGGCACGTTCCGTTCGAAGCCATTGAGCAGCTATTCGACGAACGCCCCCAAGTGGATGGCATTGGTCTCGCCGGCATGCCTTCTGGCAGCCCAGGGATGCCCGGCCCTAAGAGCAGCGCGTTTGAGGTGAAAAGCTTTACTGGCGGACAGTCTGCCAGCTTCACGTCCCTGTGATGGCTGTGATGGGGGATTAATGCTTAAACAACTCAGTCGCAAGCTTCGTAAAAAGCCGACAGTGAGCGGGGCCACAGTGCCCCGTCTTCGTGTGTGCGAGCCACGGTGGGTCGTTTTTGCTGAAACGGGCCAGATGCGGCAGTTGCAGTCGCTGGCGCTGATGATAAATACATCCGAAACGATGCTGGTGGTGGTCGGTAAGCAGCCACACATTGAGGTGGATGAGGCAAGCTGGTGGTACGTAGAGCGTATTCAGCAGACGGTCTCCATGCGCGATGATGTGGCGATTGCCATGGTGGGAGATGCACTTATCACGCTTTTTAAAGCACTGCCGGCCATCGCCAATGCCAATTGGGTGTTGTTGAACGCCGATAAGCAAGTCCAGCAACGGCTTGCGAAATTACTGACGCTGTTTGACGTATGGGACATCGTGCAAGTGAAAGGGGGAGCCCTATCGGTGTTTGAAGGCGCGGGGCCCCCCCAAGATGATGGAAGTCTGGATATCCCCTCGGCAACGCCCGGTGCGCTTGTGACAGAAAGTCCTGAACGTCACCGTCAAACCAGTATCAGCCCTGTGTTGGCGAAGCCGGACGCACTAAATCCAAACAACGCGCCAGCGAATCAGCAAATCAGCGAACCCTTGCTCTGGGTAGTCGCCCGACAGCTAGCGTTTAAGCCTCCCTATAGCAGCGATGAGTGCGCTCGAATTCTGGACACTGTTATAGAGGCAGGCATTTCCGTGGGCTCTACCACGGATCCTGCAACCCCTTTTGTGATGGCCGGGTTTCACCAACGATCGGTAGTGACCCGGTGGTCTCCTCCGCGCAATAAGGTCAGTGCAAAAGAAGGCCACGCGATCCGGCGCTTGTTTGAGGCTAAGCATGCGCATTTGCCCATCACGCTGCACCGTGCCCTGTCGATTCTAAAGCGACAAGAGCAACGGCTTTGGGTGGAAATAGGCGTCGAGATCCCCGCCCCTCGTCCGCGATCGAAAGAAGGCTCCTGGACAAAGCTATCTAGCTCAGGTGCGCACTACCAAGCCATCCAAGCCCTACGAAAGGCTGGGTTTACCATTGATCAGCAGGTCGCGTGGCCAACCTATTGGATTAATGAAGCGGAATCTTTGAAGGCCTGGGATGCCTCTCCTGATAAGCCGAAGCTGGATGTCATGGCACGAGATGATGGCGGGCCTTTTGACAAGGCAGCTGTTGATCTGGGTATTCAGCCCCCTTTTCGAAATGATGATTTGGTCTCGATTCTGGAGGCAATCCCACCAGAGAATGCCCAACAGTTCGGCCTGCCACCGGCGTTTCGCAGAGACGAAGATAAGCAGGCGTTAATAACGGCAGCAGGACTGCGAAAACAGCTGATGCTCAACGCGTGGTGCCCCAACAAGGACCATGCAGACGATGCCGCTGTCTTGAACGCCTTGGTAGCGATGGCGGGCGGGTACCCGATCCTTCTTGATCAAGTCGGTGCCTTGCTTTGCCGTCCCCGTAAGACGCGCCCCGCCATCGTGTCCTCTCTCTCCGCAGGATTCTGGAATTCGGTCACTTGTGATGACATAGGCCGTTGGAGTCTTAGTAGCGCTACAACACTAAGCGCGATGGGGTTTGTGGTGGAAAGTGTCTATGTCCCCAAGCGAAATATGCCGATTCAAGATAACCGCGATCGCCAGGGGGAGTGAGTGGATCAACGCATTTTGGACAAAATTAAGAAGTGCCTACGATTGTCGCAGAGCGATAACCCAAACGAGGCAGCAGCGGCTGTGCGCCAGGCACAAAAGCTGATGGCCAAGCATGGGATCGGCGAGGACGATGTGGCGCTGTCCGATGTTCAGACTTCCTGTGCCAAAGGGCCAGCCGCGTTTACTCCGCCCAACTGGCTGTGGTCGCTCATCCGGCTGGTATCCAATGCGTTTGGTGTTCAGAACATCTATGTAGCCCAGAGAGGCCCGGAGACAGGCTGGAAAGCCCAAGGCGCCGTCGAGTTTATTGGGGTAGGTAGCGCTCCCGAAATTGCGCAGTACGCTTTCACGATCCTTCATCGCCAGCTCAAGCGTGACCGTGCCAGTTTCCTGAAAGACATCAATCCTCGCATGAAGCGGAGCAATAAGACACGCCGAGCCGACCTGTTTGCAGAGGCTTGGATATTCGCCGTTAAGCAGAAGGTTCAAACCCTTATCGTGCCTGAAGCCGAGCAGGAACTTGTCGATAAGTGGATGGCCCGTCGCTGCGAGGAGGCGGGGGTAACCGCAGCAAAGAAAAAATCATACAAAAAAATAAACCGAGCAGATGCTGGCGCCATGATGAGCGGCATGATTGCTGGGAGTAAGGTGCAGCTGCATCAAGGCGTCAGCGGCAAAGAGCCCGATCTCGCGATAGACCATTCTCCACAGCAGGGAGGTGGGTGATGTGGGACTCGAGCTTACCCAGCATCCTCCATGGAACAGGGGATGAAGAGGGCGCAGAAAGCCCGAAAATGACCGAAACCGAGTTGGCTCGGGTACTTGACCAGTGGCTCCATCAGCACGCCTGGGAAACATACCCGGAGGTAGTGCTGCAGGGGTTTCCAGGTCGGCCAGATCTTATTGCCACACGAAATGGCATTTGCCAGGTATTGGAATGCAAGACATCCCTGACGCTAGGTGTCATAGAGCAGGCCACACGTTGGCATCGCCTGGAGCGACTGGAACAAGTTGGACTGCCTCACATCGTGTGGGTCGCGGTACCCAGTCCCCGCGGACGCAGAAACGAGCTCCTAGATTATCTTCTGAGCCAGTTTGGCATCGGGGTCATCACCGTTAAGAAAACCCCAGCTGTGCAATGGCCTGGGGGCATGAGCAAACGTGGTGGCGTTGAACGGAAGCATCACGAAGAGTTCAGATCTCAATCCTACCAAATAGCCCAGGCCAAGGTTCCGCGCATTGTGCCGGGATCACGGCGTGCGGCTAAGCAGCTTATGTCGCTGTTGAACCCGGATATGCGTATAGCCACGCCAGGTGCACGTGGCGGTGAGGCCGCTTTCATGACGCCTTTTCGCCGCACCATGGGGCTTGTCGAGCAGCTCATGGCCGATGGTCAGGAGCGCCATATTGCAGACATCGTGCGCTGGGTTAATAAAAACGGCGGGCATCACTACTCCAGCGATAGTGCCGCGAGGAATTCGCTTAGCCAGCAGCTGGATCGCCTCGGATACCCACGGACTCGCCCTTACGGCCCATGGTTTCAATTGCGAAGCGCCGTTGAGGCCGTCTCGCTAGGCCACGGTGTTGAAGCATGAAGTTGGCTCCGACCGATGAGCAGCTCCACTGCATAGACGCCTACCGGCAGGGTCGGGTTCTCAAGGTCAACGCGCTTGCCGGCACGGGGAAGACGACAACCCTCGAACTGATGGCCGATGCACGTCGCATAAAGACGCTTTATATCGCTTACAACCGAGCCGTTGTTGAAGAAGCCAAGCGCAGATTCCCGAAGACGCACGTGGTTTGCAAAACAGCGCACCAAGTTGCGTTTGCGGCCGTGGGCTACCGTTTTGCCGATCGTCTGGAAGGGGGCAACGGGGGTAGGTTAACCCCCTATCGAGTGGCGAAGACGATGGGCGCTACCCCAGTCGGGGGATTGAATGCCCGCGTTGTGGCCGCGCTGACGGTCCTGACACTGACAAACTGGTTTAACTCCGTTGACCATCACATCCTGGATGAGCATGTCCCGAAGGATATTCTCAAGCGCCATGGCGCCCCTCTGAACTGGTCAGCCTCCGATTACGACATGGCCTCGGTAAGTATTGAGCAGAAGACCCAAGAGTTGTGGGAGTGTATTTTGGCCGGCAAGCACGGCCTGCCTATGCCGCATGATGGCTACGCGAAGCTCTTTAGCCTGTCTCCGCCTCAGCTTCCCTATGCCTCCATTCTCGTGGACGAAAGCCAGGATTTGAACCCAACGCTGCTCCGGGTGCTGGATGTCCAGGACACTCAAAAAACGCTAGTGGGCGATACCTTCCAGCAACTGTATGCCTGGCGCGGCGCCATAAACTCCCTGGCAAAAGTCAGTGCCGATACGACGTGCTACCTCACGGAGTCTTTTCGGTTCGGGCCAAACATCGCCAATGCCGGCAATGCCGTGCTGCAGCTTTTAAGGGCGCCCGTCGCTGTAAAGGGGCGGGGCCCTGGGGGCGAAGATTCCGGTAAGCCGGCCATCTTGTGTCGAACCAATGGCGCCTTAATCGCGGAGTTGATGACCCGTGCCCTTGCCCAGGAGAAGCGCGTGTTTGTGGTGGGTGGTACCGAAACACCCAGACGGCTCGTGCTAGGGCTCCAAGATCTTATGGCGGGGCGCCCAAGCCATCACCCCGATCTGATCGGGTTTCGAGATTATGCTGAGTTTGCTGATGCAGCCGACGATGATGGTGCGCCACCGGACATGAAAATGCTGGCGCGATTGATGTCGGAGTTTCCTCCCTCCATGCTTTTGCAGGCGCTGGAGGCCGCGGAGTTCACTAGGGCCGAGGACGCCGAAGTCACCGTTTCCACAGCTCACAAAGCCAAAGGGCTGGAGTGGGATCACGTAGCGCTCGCGGACGACTTCATGGAGCCCATGGACGACAAGTTCACGCTTGAGGAGGCCAACGTCGCCTACGTTGCCGTGACACGTGCTAAGCGCCAGCTGTACGGGTGCAAACAACTACTCAAGCAATACCTCCTCGCCGGCAAGGCGATGGCCAATGCCCAGCAGGCCTCTCATGGCATGCAACCCTCTCAACAAGTTCAAGAAATACGGATGTAAAGCATGGCAAATGAAGCTGCCTTGATGGAGGCCCAACAGGATATTCACGAGCTTATCGCTCAACGGGCGGATCTGTGCGCCACGTTGGACGCTATTGCTCAGTGGCTAAAGTTGATGATGCCGGATGCCACGGTGGCATTTATGCGCTTTGACGCCGGGAGCGGGACGCTCAGCCTATTGCCAAGTGATGCCTTTTCAGCGGCGTATACGCAGCTGCTTCAAAATGTGGCCATTGGACCGGACGTGGCTTCTTTTGGGACAGCTGCTTTCGAGCGCCGGCTTACCGTGACGGAAGATATTTCGGAAGACCCACTCTGGGTGTCCTTCCGGCATGCTGCACTAGGAGAGGGTTTTCGTGCGTGCTGGTCAAGCCCGGTCCTCACCAACGATGGTGAACTCCTGGGGACCTTTGGCCTGTATTTCGATTCTCCGCGCCAGCCAGCGCCAACCTGCGAGCGTCGACTCCTCCAAGCGGGGGCATTGATAGGACTGGCCCTGCTACGCGATCGGGATACCCGTGACCACCGGGCATTGTCTGAATGGCACCGCTCATTGTTCCTTAACCATCCCGATGGCGTGTACGTGTTCGACATGGAAGGGCACTTTCAGCGCTGCAATGCCGCGCTGGAACGGATCACCGGCTATTCAGCTACCGATCTTGTTGGTCTGCATTTCAACCAATTTGTTGTACCTGATTTTCGTGAGCAGACGCAGGCAGCGTTCGACGCGGCTATATCTGGTGAGGCACTCACCTACGAGACAATGGGCATTCACGCGACCGGCAAGCCTTATTGCTTAGAGGTCACAAACTTTCCGGTCGTCATTGATGGCGAGATCGTTGGCATCTACGGCATCTGTCGTGACATCACTACGCGAAAGCAACGTGAGGATGAGTTGCGCCTGCTCAAGCGCGGCGTAGAAGCCAGTCCCAATGGGATCATAATGATCGATGCACAACAGCCGCACTTGCCGGTGGTATACGCCAACCCCGCGTTATCACGGATCACCGGATACCCACCTGATGAAATTGTGGGCCGTAATTGCCATTTTCTGGAGGGCAGTGGAACGGACTCGGACAGCATTGAAGCCGTTCGTGAAGGGCTGCGACTTCAAACCAGCGTAGGGGTAACGCAGCTCAACTACCGCAAAGACGGCACCCCCTTCTGGAATCACCTGGGGATCAGTCCCGTGGTCGACGATAAAGGCGAGTGTTCTCACTTCATCGCCATCCAGGAGGACATTACGCAACATAAGGCCCAAGAGGCGCAGATCACGTATCAGGCGACCCATGACCTGTTGACGGGACTGCCGAATCGGACGGCGTTCTCTGATGCCCTGGAAGCGGCCTTTAACCATGCCCAACACCAAGAAGAGCTGCTAGTTGTTATCTCAATCGATCTTGATGGGTTCAAAGCCGTAAATGACGGGTTAGGGCTGCACGTCAGTAACCAAGCCCTTGTCCATGTGGCGAGGCGACTTCAAAAGCGACTGGGCGAGGGGCAGCTGTTGGCGCGACTGGTGGGCGATGAGTTTGGTGTGCTGGTGCCGGGGTGTAGTGACCGTGACGCCGTGGGCGAGCTTGCAGATGATCTACTTACATCCCTCGCTAAGCCTTTTCAGGTAGGGGGCGACCTACTTCACCTCAGCGCCAGCATCGGTATTGCTGCCAACGACATCGAGCTTGAGCAACCCCACGAGCTTATCCAGCATGCGGACTTGGCGGTACAGCAGGCCAAGCGGCAGGGACGCAATACGTGGCGGTGGTACCGGGGCCGGAAATCGGCAAGCTCCCGAGACAGTGTTCAGTTGCGACATGACCTGCACACGGCGTTGATGGAAGAGCTTTTCGAGCTGCACTACCAACCGTTGGTGGACGCAATGAGTGGACAGATCCGCAGCGTCGAGGCGCTAGTCCGCTGGCGCCATCCATCAAGAGGGTTAGTGTCTCCGGGTGAATTCGTCCCGCTGGCGGAAGAGACGGGCCTGATCATCCCCTTGGGCCGATGGGTGTTACGAAAGGCCTGTCAGGAGATAGCCGAGCTCAATGCGCGCAGCGAGCGCGTTCTACCTGTTGCCGTGAACATCTCGACGTTGCAGTTCCACCGTGACGGCTTTTTGGGCGAAGTGAAGCAAATTCTTCATGAGACCGGGCTCCCCCCTAGATTGCTGGAACTTGAAGTGACAGAGAGCGTATTAATGGATGGTGCCGATGAGGTCATCGAGATGATGAAGACCCTTAAAACGCTGGGCGTTCGGGTGGCCATTGATGACTTCGGTACCGGCTTCTCCAGTCTTAGCTATTTGCGAGATTTGCCCACTCACAAGGTCAAGCTTGACCGCAGTTTCATTCAGCATGCCATCACGAACCGGCGTAGCTCTGCAATTGTGCAAGGCATCATAACCATGGCGCATCACATGGAGATGGTAGTCGTTGCAGAAGGCGTAGAGACCGACGAGCAGCGCGATGACATGGTGCATCGTAATTGTGACCTGCTGCAGGGATACCTCTTTTCTAGGCCCGTCCCCCTTGAGGCGCTAGAGGCTCTACCCTCCCGGTTACCTAATGGGAAGGGCATGCCCATGGCATCGTGTCCAGCTTCTTTTGGGTGAGTTGCCACGAGCGTTTGACTTCCGGATTCGAGAGGTCGCCGTACAGTAGGGATTATCCCGACAACTGAGAGAGTCTTTATGAACCATAAAAACGTGGATTTTGAAGAGTGGTTTGAGCAGCTGGTAGATCTTCTGAGCGACGAAGGCATTAGCTTCAGCGATCAGGATGCGGTGCGCCAAGACTATGACCAGGGTAAATCGCTTTTCGACGTAGTAGACGACATTAAGCGAGAGAACGCCTAGGTGCTCACTAGCCAATGATGTATGGCTGAAACTCGAACACGGAGATCCTACACGTGACGGTAAGTGAACATGACAGCCTCGAAAAAGCCCGTCAGGCGCTGAATAAAATAGTACGGAATTCAACCTGGGTCGTTATCTCCATGGGCCTCTATCTAATGGTGATGATGGTTGGCTTTAACGGTTGGTTAAGTCCCAATTTGATCATCACGTTCTCTGTCATCGAAATGGCGGTGTTGTGCCTTTTGCTCTGGCAGCGCGTTGGATATAGCAAAGAGTATCGCCGGTGGATTGAGGCTCATCGTAAGGGCGAGGTAAACGAAATCCAGGAGCAGCCCAGCTAAGGGCTGTAGCGAAGGCAGGAAGCCAGCGTCACCTGCAGGCAGTGGGAACATGCAAGCAGTGCAGATTCATGATCAAAGGCGCCGTTTAGGGGCGTCGAAAAGAGATTGAAGCGCAAATAGTTTTAATCTCACCACAACAGCAACCCAATAAGCTGGTTGCGCAATAAAAGGGAAAGTAGATGGCTTTATCCAAAAAAGCAGTCACCGTTGGGGCGCTGGGCGCCGTGGTACTGGCAAGCGGCGCTTACCTGGGGGCCAAGGTGGTGGTCGCAGGTGAAACAGAAGAGGCCTTGAAACACTCGTTTGCGCGGATGGATGAGCACCCCTTGCTCTATGTAGAGAATGTGGAGATAGAGCGAAGTTTCTTTGAAACCACTGCGACAGCGAAGGTAGGCATTGAAGGCGGTGAACAGATCAGCCAAGACGCCACCGGCGATCTTGCAGTGTTGGTCAAACACGGCGTTCTATCGCAGAGCATTGATGGGACTTTCACCCCTAATCAGGATTTCATCGAAGGCGTTCTCACCCTTGATCTTGCTTTTAGTGGTGGCACGTTGTCCGGTGATATTACAGCCGATCAGCTAGTGGCGGTGAAAACCGATGCAGTGCTTGATCAGCTTGTCGTTGATCTGGAATATGAAGAAGAAGGGGATTCAGAATATAAGGTGGATGCCGGAAGCTTCCTAATGAGCGAAGGGCGCGAATCGGTCGAGCTTGTTACCCCGGCACTTGAGTATTTTGTCGCCGAGGATAAATTTGCCTCTATGACATGGAACGTTCCAGCCGTTAAGTTCACCGGATCCAACGGCAATATGGAGGTAAGTGAGCTGTTCGCTGCCGCTGAATCCGACATTGATGAGAACGGCTTAGCCTCACAAACCGGCCAGATTGGAATCGGTAGTGTGATCGTTCAAGGGGTTTCGTATGGGGGTGGAAGCCTCCACCTCGAAGGGGAGCGCTGGAACGTTGATGCTCTCGAAGCGCTGCAAAAAGCCCGGCAAAGCTACGTGCTAAACGACCAACCGAAAGAAGGCATGTCGGCTGAAGAACATGCCGACTCGCAGCGCGACTTGATGATGACCGCCATGGATAACGCCCACGTTATTTTGAAGTCAAACCCGACGCTTAAAGTTAACCCGCTTGAGGCGCGAATCACGATTCCCATGCTCAACATCGATGCGGCTCAATCACTAACAGCGGATTTAATGTTTGATGGCAACGATCTATCCAAAGGGGTCGTCTACAGCGCCTTCTGGGATATGGATTACGTGCCAACGGACGAGGTAAAGGCTCTTGATGGCCTTCGCTCACCCACGGAGGCTCAGCGAGCGCTGATGGAACGGGTCCAGGCGAATGTGCGGGTCACCACTCCACCAGAAGAAATGCTTGGCATGGTGCCGTACCAGTTCCGTGGTCTCCTTGACCCAGCCGCTGAACAGCAAACGCTGTCGTGGAGTGACGGCGAGCTGCTGATAAACGGTCAGCGAATTATGTAAGGCAGGGATCACCCAGGTAAGGAATAAAGCATTGTCGATTGTTCCCAGAAGCCTCTACGAAGGCGGGATAATCGGCATGCTTTTTCGCTTGTGGATCTTGGTTCGTGCTTGCCTGCGTCAGATTTGATACAGACCTGAAATCGGTTAGGGGAGAACACAGATGGGCTGGAAGACGATCAAAGAGACTTTTGCCATTGAGCATACAGTCACGGTCACGGAGAAGGGTATCTGCATTGGGAGCGGGTATGTCCACGATCTTGTGACGATAGATCCGGAGTC
>Ga0209344_10001291_pt1 | contig 33673 bp, 25 predicted proteins | sample Cruoilmetagenom6_FD_187293 | JGI IMG/M metagenome (GOLD analysis project Ga0209344, IMG submission 187293) | Oil polluted marine microbial communities from Coal Oil Point, Santa Barbara, California, USA - Santa Barbara Oil Seep Sample 6 (SPAdes)... | ecosystem: Environmental > Aquatic > Marine...
CTCACCCCAGCAGCCACAGCCTGCCCAGTACATCCAGCAGCCGCCGGCGTATCCGCAGCAGCAGCCCGCGTATGGCTACGCCCCACCACCACCGGCGTACCCATACCCGCCGCAGTACCCGTATGGCTACGCACCCCCGCCGCCACCACCGGGCTACGGCTACCCTCAGCAGATGCCTCAGCAGCCCCCGCAGCAGCAGGGCCTGCCATTCGCACCCGGCTACCAAGGCCCGGGCGCGTATCGTCCGATCCCGAGCCCCGCGCAGCAGAGCGTGGTCCAGCCCGGACAAGCCGAGGGCTACATCCCGTTCAAGGGCATCCGCCGAACCATCGCCAATCGCCTGCGTGAATCGGTCAACACGGCTGTGCACTTCACGGTGATGGACGAAGCCGATGTCACCGCGATCGATTCGCTCCGCAAGGAAGTCACCGCCCAAACCGGGGTCAAGATCAGCTTCTTGCCCTTCGTGTGTGCCGCGGTGTCCAAGGCCTTGGCGGGCCACTTCGGCGCGATGAACGGCATCGTCGATGAAGCCAACGAGCAAATCGTGCAGTACAGTGCGGTCAACCTGGGTATCGCGACCGACACCGAGAACGGGTTGATGGTCCCGGTGATCCGCGACGCGGACCGGATGAATATTGTCGAGGTGGCCCAGGCCATCGCCGGCATCGCCGCCAGCGCCCGCGATCGCTCGATCCCGCGTGATCAGCTGATGGGCTCGACTTTCACGATCTCCAATGTCGGCTCCCACGCCGGCAAGTTCGCCACCCCGGTGATCAACGCCCCCGAGGTCGCGATCCTCGCGGTCGGCAAAGCCTACGACGGCGTCGTCGTCCGCGATGGCCAGGCCATGGTCGGCAAGGTCATGCCGCTGAGCCTCGCATGCGATCACCGCGTCGTCGATGGCGCAACCGCCGCCCTCGCGCTCGCCGAGATCGTCGAATCGCTCCAGAACCCAGAGTCGCTGCTCTGAGTCCGATCCAAGTTTCGCACGAAGCACCCCGCCACTGCGGGGTGCTTTTTTATGTACTCAATGCGTTGAGCCGGGCGAGTCGCTCATTCTCATTGGCAACCAGCCACGAGTCCTTGGAGAGCAGCTCAAACGCCTTGGCGAAGCTGAGCTTGGCCTCGTCAGCTTCGCCCATCGCGTGGAGGCACTCGCCGATCTCCTCGAATACATACCCGTCCGCGGCTGGGTCATTTTCGAGTGATCGCTGGATTGACAGCGCCACATCCAGCTTGCCGAGCGAGCGATAGCACCGCCCCACGCACCACCGCGCGATGCGGATCGGGCCGGGATCACCCTGCTCAAGGCGGAGAACCAACGCCTGCTCGAAGAGTTCCATCGCCCGCTCGTACTGTTCAAGCCCGTGGTACGACCAGCCCATGTTGTTGAGCAGCGAACCCTTCCACTTGTTGGCGGCCGGCTGATCGGACTCGATCGCCAATGCGAGTGCCCGTTCATTCCAATCCATGCCCGCTTGACCATCGAGCACGATCCCGAGCATGTGGGCCGCATCGACCGCCAGCCCGTCGAGGTCGCACCGCTGGGCTTCTTCCCACGCCGCGACAAAGTGTGGCTCGGAATCAGCCTTCTCGCCCGATGAGTTGAGCAGTCGTCCGCGTTCGAGCCCGAGCCGCACCGCGAGTTCGCCCGATGGCTTCGGATGCCCTCCCTCGATCGAATCGATCAATGCGAATCCATCATCGAATCGGCGTTCGAGCCCGTGGGTCCGCGCAATCTGGGTGTCCGTCATCGCGGCGAGTTCATCGAGTCCCGCTTCGTGCGCCCGCGCCCGGAATCGTGCGAATCGGTCGGCGCTCGCCGAGGGATCGTTAAAGTCCCAGAGCCTGAGCAAGCTCTGTGACTGCAGCTCGAACGTGTCTGGATTGCCCGTTATGTCCATGCCCAGATCGTACCCGATCTGGCGTTTGATTTCGCATTTCCCCACGCCCGCTGGCGAACCTCGTAGAGCGGAGTTCTACAATCCGTGTATGAAAAGACGAGCCGCTGTAGTGTGTGCCCTGCGAACCCCCATCGGCCGATACGGCGGGGCCCTGGCATCTGTCCGCCCCGATGACCTGGCCGCCCATGTGATCCGTGCGGTGGTCGATCAGTCCAAAATTGACCCGTCGCTGATCGATGATGTCTACTTCGGAGCCGCGAACCAATCGGGCGAGGATAATCGCAATGTCGCTCGGATGGCCGCCCTGCTCGCCGGACTCCCCGAAACCGTGCCCGGCTCGACGGTGAATCGTCTATGCGCTTCTGGGCTCGAAGCGATCAACATCGCCGCCCGCATGATCGAAGCCGACCACGGCGATGTCTTCATCGCCGGCGGCGTCGAATCCATGAGCCGAGCGCCCTATGTGCTCAGCAAAGCCGAGACCGCCTTTGGCCGCACCCAAGAACTCCAGGACACCTCGATCGGCTGGCGGTTCATCAACTCCAAGCTCTCCGAGATGTACCCGCCGTACCCGATGGGCGAGACCGCCGAAAATGTAGCGATCAAATACAACATCTCGCGTGAAGACCAAGACCAGTTTGCGCTCCAGAGCCAGCAGCGCTGGGCCACCGCCCACAGCGAGGGGCGCTTCAACAACGAGCTCGTCCCCGTCTCGATCCCCCAGCGCATGGGTGACCCGATCATCGTCGATACCGATGAGCACCCCCGCCCGGACATGACCCTCGAAAAACTCGCCAAGCTCCGCCCGGTATTCTCCAAAGAGGCCAACGCCAGCGTCACCGCGGGCAACTCGTCGGGCGTCAACGACGGCGCATCGGCCCTGCTGCTCGTCGAAGAATCCAAGGCCAAGGCCCTGGGGCTCACACCGTTAGCCTTCGTAGGCGCGAGCGCTTCGGCCGGGGTCGATCCCGCATACATGGGCATCGGGCCAGTCAACGCGATGCGCAAGGCCCTCAGTCGCGCCAAATACACCATCGACGACATCGACCTGATCGAACTCAACGAAGCATTCGCGGCCCAGTCCGTCGCCTGTGCCCGCGAGCTGGGCATCGATCAAGCCAAGCTCAATGTCAACGGCGGCGCGATCGCCATCGGGCACCCGCTCGGCTGCAGCGGCGCCCGCATCACCACCACCCTCATCCACGAGATGATCCGCACCGACGCCAAGCGCGGGCTCGCCTCACTCTGTGTGGGTGTCGGGCAGGGGCTCGCGACGGTCTTTGAACGCCCCTAAAACAGTTGCATTGAATCAACCCTGAGCAACAAGTTTCTCGAAGCCTCGCTTGTACGCGGCGACCAATGCGTCGATCTCCGTCTCTGTCATCGTGGTTGAGAGCGTCGCGGTGCAGGTGTTGATCATGATCATGCCCTCGTCAAACAAATGATCGAGCAAGGTCTTGAGTCGTCGGTTCTCGTCGGCGTTGAGGTACGCCTCGCGGAAGTTCTTGGGTGCTTCTGATTTCATATGCACGCGGAACATGGTGCCGGCTCCGGTCACGCACGCGATCGCGCCGGTTTGCTCGATCGCGTCCTCAATCCCACACATCGCCCGGTCGGCCAACGCATTGAGCCGAGCGACAGCCGGCTCATCGAACTTGCGCATCGCCACCAAGCCCGCGGTCATGCTGATCGGGTTGGCTGAGAAGGTCCCCGAATGCGGGAAGAGCACCTTCTTCGCACGCGGGTTGAGCACTTCCATCACATCGGCCCTCCCAGCGACAGCCCCGATGGGGAACCCGCCGCCGATCATCTTGCCCATGGCCGTCAGGTCCGCGGTGATGCCGTAGCGAGACTGAAGCCCGCCGAACTCGGTCCGGAAGGTGATCACCTCGTCGAGCACCATCAGCGCCCCGTTGCTCTTGGTCCACTCACGGATCGCATGCACGAACACCTCGTCGGCCGGGCGCAGCCCGACACGGTGCGGCATCAGATCCAACAACACACACGCCAGCTCGTCCTTGTGCTCGTCGAGGATCGCAACAGCCCGCTCTGGATCATTGAACGGGATAATCACCACATCATCGAGCGCTGACTGGGGCGTGCCGTGCGCCAAAGGCACGCTGTTAGGATGATCGATGCTCCCCCAAGTGTCCGGATTCGGCGCCTGGCTCACCTCGGCGTAGTCGTACCCGCCGTGGTAGGCGCCCTCGACCTTGGCGATCTTGGCCCGACCGGTGAACGCACGAGACGCCTTGAGCATCACCATCAGCGCCTCGGTGCCCGAGTTGACAAAGCGCACCTTCTCAAAGCCCGGGCTCCGGCTGCACAGATGCTCGGCGTATTCGATCTCGACCTGCGTCGCCAGCGTGCTCGCGCTGCCCCGAGCGAGTTGCTCACTCACGGCCTGCACGCTCTCGGGATCCGCGTGCCCGTGGATCAGCGAGGCCATGTTGTTGGCGAAGTCGAGGCGTTTGACGCCTTCAATATCAGTAAGCCAGCAGCCTGAGCCGTGATCGAGATACGCAGGATACGGATCGCGCAAGACCGTGTTTCGGCTCACGCCGCCGGGGAGGACCTTGATCGCCCGCTCGTACAGTGCGGCGCTCTGGCTGACATCAGTTGGTGGAGGCATGCGATGATTCCGTTTTCGGTTGTGGTCTCAGTGATCGTCTCGGTGGACAGTTACTGCTGGATCGGCAGCAGCGGTGCGCCCGTGCGCTCTTGGACATACTCAAAGTCGATCCCCGGACACAGCTCGACGAGCCGGAAGCCGTCGGAGGACACATCGATCACGGCCAGATCTGTATAGATACGATCAATCACGCCCAGCCCCGTCAGCGGGTAGGTGCACGAATCAACAAGCTTGGGCTCGCCGTGCTTGGTGCAGTGCTGGGTGATGACATAGACCGACTTGACACCCGCGACCAGATCCATCGCGCCGCCGACGGCCGGGATCGCATCGGGTGCGCCCGTGGACCAGTTGGCCAGATCGCCGCCCTGCGAGACCTGCATCGCGCCGAGCACGCACAGATCGATATGCCCGCCGCGGATCATTGAAAAACTGTCGGCATGATGGAAGAACGCCGAGCCCGGATTGGCCGTCACGCGCCGCTTGCCCGCGTTGATCAGCTCCGGATCGCCCTGACCCTCTTCGGGCGATGGGCCCATGCCCAAGAGCCCGTTCTCGGTGTGGTACACCAGCGTGTGCCCGTCGGGGACAAACTTGGTGACCAGTTCAGGGATGCCGATCCCGAGGTTGACATACGAGCCGTTGGGGATGTCGAGCGCGAGGCGCTTGGCCATCTCTTCGCGGGTCCAGCCCGACACTGTTGGAGTCTTTGCTTGTTCGCTCATGGGTACGACACTCCCGCCGAGACCAGCTCGGATTCATACACCGGGCTCGCGACTTCCACCACGCGGTTCATGAAGATCCCCGGCGTCACCACGATCTCGGGATCGATCGACCCGGGCTCGACGACTTCTGAAACCTGCACGATCGCGACCTTGGCGGCCATCGCCATGATGGGCCCGAAGTTGCGTGCGGTTTTGTTGTAGATCACATTGCCGTGCGTGTCCGCCTTCTGTCCCTTAATGAATGCAAAGTCCGCCTTGAGCCCGCGTTCGAGCAGGTATTCCTGCCCGTCGAACTCGCGTGACTCCTTGCCCTCCGCCAACGGCGTGCCCACCGCAGCCGGTGTATAGAACCCCGGGATCCCCGCGCCGCCCGCACGGATACGCTCGGCCAAGGTCCCCTGAGGCACCAGCTCAAGCTCCGTCTTCCCGCTGCGATAGAGCTCCGGGAACACCGTCGAGTTGGCCGTCCGTGGGAAGGAGCAGATAATCTTGGACACGCGACCCGCTTTGAGCAGAGCCGCGAGCCCGACTTCGCCGCTGCCGGTGTTGTTGCTCACGACGGTCAGACCAGTCGCGCCTTGATCGATGAGCGCATGGATCAGCTCGATCGGGCTGCCGGCCTCGCCGAACCCGCCGATCATCACGGTCGCGCCATCAAACACATCACGCACCGCCTCGCTGGGGCTGGCAATCTGCTTGTTGATCATGACTCATCGTCTTCCGTCACACGCTTGTAATCGAACAGACCGGCTTCGTCGAACAGCACGCGGTCCTCGTAGTCATCGAACCACGCCGCGTCTGGGTTGCGCCCGACGATACAGACCTTGCCGCGGTCTGGTGCCTGAGCTGCATTACGCAGGAGCTTGAAGATCACGACGCCGTTCTCGCTGCCGGCCAGCCCCGGGATCGGCTCGCTAGTAACAGCACAGACCTCGGTCTTGCCTTTGTAATGCGTGATAGACAATCGAGCGTGGTTCTCGACGCCCGACAAGCCCTTCTGCGACTCGTTAAGGATCCGCCACGATTCCTCGATGGGGATGTTGAACGCCTTGTACGCGACGATGTCGCGCCCACAGAAGAAGTAGTGGTTGTCCGCACCGACACGCTTCATCTCGCGCTGCATGATGCGGAGGGCCTCGACATCATTGTTGATGTCCTTGATGATCGGCGTCTGGTTCTCAACGGTGATCCAGCCGCGCTCAAGCAAGCCTCGCATCGCAACGCCGGTATCCGGGACCCACTTGAAAAACTCCTTGTCGTCGCGGACATACTCGCCCGAGTCGTCCTTGACGAGGAACTCGTCCGGGTGCTCGAAGTGCACCATAAAGTGCATCCCGACCTCTGGGTAGGCGGCGTGGAACGCGTCGAGCATGTCAAAGAATGTGCTGTCGAAGCGGAGCGGGTAAAACGCCATCTCCTTGGTGCCCACGCGGATCGATTCGATCCCCGCCTCGGCCAGCGCCGAGAACCATGCGGCGAGCTTGGCATTGTTGAGCACCATCGGATCGCCGCCCGAGAGCAGGATCTCGCGGAGCTTCTCGCGACCACACTCAGGATGTCGCCCGCCATTGGCGGCCACCGCATCGTTAAACTCGTGGATGTACCCAACAATCTCGGGGATCTTGGCGAGCCCCTTCTTGGCCACAGTACCATCAGCTCGTTCGATCTCCTTGCGGGCGATCAGCTCTTCGCGGTAGCAGAATCGACAGTGAGCCGAGCAGGTCGAGACCACATACATCAGCCCCATCTCGTACTTGTGCAAAAGCCCCTCGACCGGGGAGTAGTCCATCTGGTTGCCCGGATCTTCCGAACCCGCCAGATCGAGCGTCTCGTCCGGGCTCGCCTTAACGAGCTTCTGGATCGGCTTGCTGTGGCGGGCGAGCTCGGCGAAGTGCCTCGTCACCTTCACGGGCATCCGCGTCTCGACATCACGCTCGGTCTTGTTGAGCACGCTCAGCTGCACCAGCTCATCGGAGCTGTACAAGCCCTGGAGGTCCTCGGGCGCGGTCGCCTTGAGGAACGGGGCCAGCCCGTTGATGATCTCACGCTTGTGCGGGATATCCGACACGGTCGCGAGAAAAGCCTGCTCTTTATCGGTCGGAACATATTTCGTGGTCTGAGGCATCAACTGGACTCCATAAAATGACGACAGTACTCGTCATCGCTCTGTAATAGGGTGTACACTTTGGACACCTGATTGTAATACACTGACCAGCGGGATGCCAGTCATATCCATACAAGATTTCATCGCGGCTGCGAGCGAAAAGCTCACCCCCACCGAGCGCCGGATCGCCGAGCTGGTCCTCAACGACCCCACACTGCTGGCCTTCGGGACGGTCTCCGACCTGGCTCATAAAGCCAACACCAGCAGACCTTCAATCGTCCGTTTCGCGACCAAGCTTGGCTTCGATGGCTACACAGACCTCCAAAGCTCAATCCGCGACGAGTTATCACACCAGCTCTCGAGCCCCAGCCAGCGGATCCGTCAGAAAGAGAGCGACGCCGCCCCGGCCCGGGCCACGATCGAGCACGCAATCCACGAATCATTCCTGGCCCTCGATCAGCAGCGCCTCACCGCCCTCGCCGTGCCCATCGCCAAGGCACGCAATATCTGGATTCTCTCGGGCGAGACCTCGATGGCCGGCGCCCATGTGCTCCACAGCGGGCTCTCGATGATCCGACCGGATGTACACCTCGTCGAAGAGCACTCCACCGGGCGAGAGCTCAGCAGCGCCGCCCCCGGCGACACAGCCGTGGTCTTCGACTTCGCCCGCTACCGCCGAAACTCGATCACGACGGCCCGAGCACTCTCCGAACTCGGCGTCCACCTCGTCGCCATCACCGACGGCCCCCTCTCACCCCTCGCCGCCCTCACCAAAGATTGGTGCGAGCTCAAGATCCCCGCCGTCGGCCCCTTCGACAGCTCGATCCCCGCGGTGATGGCCGCGGAACTGCTGGTGACGCAGGTGGTCACCCTGCTGGGCGACCAAGCCCGCCAACGCATCGACCGGCTTGAGTCCCTCTGGCAAGCCACCGACACCTTCCTCAACTACAGCCCGAGACGGGATCGGTAAATTCCCACCGCTACCGCAAGCATCAGCTCATCGTTCGGCCATCTCTTTTAAGATCCGATTCCGCTGCACGATGAACCGCTCCATGTAGCGTCTGAGAAACACCCAGTCCACAAACCGCCCCAGCACACCCATCGGCGACACAAACTCGAACTCATCGACCATCTCCGTCCCGCCTTCGATAGCCTCAAATCGGTGCGTGTGCTTCATCGACTTGAACGCCCCCGACACCATCTCGTCGGCGAACATCGCCGGGTACTCAAACTCCGTGATCCGAACCGTGAGCCGCTGACGAACCCCAAAGTGCCTCGCCTCCCAGGTGACCGTCTCCCCGAGCCCGATCAACCCCGAAGTCACCCCATCGACGGCTCGTTCCTTTGTCTTCCCCGCCGATTCCATGTGCGCATCGATGTCCCGAGCGAGATCGAAGACGCGTTCTCTGGGTGCATGGATTGTGGTGACCAGCCGGATTTTCGCCATCACCAGAAGTCCCTTCTACCAATAACTCTAACGAGTTACCCCTCAACTACAGACCCCAAAATGAATTGCAACAATCCTTCCCAGCCAGTTGTCAACAACACAACTCCTCATCAGTAGCCTCCAACAATTTTACTACAACATTATGATCTATCTCCATCCTTCTCGCAGTATCATCACTGAATCCTAACTCGGTATAATTTTCTGCCCCGTATCGCTTTAAACGACTGAATGCGCCAATTCCTCGAACAAAACATGGCGTTATTTTCAACAATTTTCTCGTATCACCGCTTGGCTGCATCAACCATGGAGACGCGCCAGAGAACAACCTGTCAAACACCCCTAGAACCGATGGCACTTCATCTATGGAAACACCGGTCTCCTTCGACAAAGCAGCATATTCTGCATCCAGCCTATCAGTTAGCACAAACCCCCCCCAACCCCATAGAAACACTTGCCAAAAAACAGGTATATGAACAAACGAGTTCAGCCTAGAAAGCTCATCGATTGCGGATTTCAAACCACCATACAACTTTGAATCACCAACATCCAACTCCATGTCAAATATTTTCACGACTTCTTCTGGAAGATTGCCCGCCTCTCTTGAGAAATAATAATCAATCGATGCTTTTAGAACAGCTAGCCGGCCACGAAGACCAAGATACATACAAGCTTGTATTGGCAAGTGATCCCCACGATAAAGCGAATTTTTAAATCCATCGCACTGTACTGGATGTTCAAAATCAACCCCCATCCCGCCTATCTCATTCGCCATAGACAGAGCGAGCTTAGGGTGTTTCAAATGCTGACTAAATAGAAGTTGGACACGCGACCTGGGATCTGACTCAAAGAAAATTGCATCATTAATCAATTTGTCATAATCTTTTGCCACCTTTGCTGTGGCAGGACACGTCTCATGCTCGATACACAAACCAAGCACTTTTCGAGCTCGCCTTTGTGCCCAAAACGAAAAATGCCAAACCCCTGGCAACCATGCCTCTGCAGGCTCAGCAAAGCCAAGGCTCGCCAGACTCTCCGACAAATCCTCTACACTCGGCGCATTCATCAGCGTCAATCCAAGCCGATCACAAAGTCGTTCTATATCCTTATCGCCTAGCCTGCCAGGCATTTTTTTACAAATAAATACAGGTGATGGAAGCTGCAAATACTTGGCCCATCCATAAAATTTGAACAAGTCTCCAATCTGCCATTTTCCCGATTTAATTTCAACGGCCCTACGCACAAGTGGATCGCTGTTGTAATCTGTCCAGACAATATCGAGTTCAAGAATGTCTTTTGGATCTCTGTGTATTACCGCTGTCTCTACAAAGATACCACGACTGACAAAATGTGCGGCGACTTGATCTTCAAGATCTACACCTAACGGATCATTTGGCAATTCGGCCATTTGTATTCCAATCTCAATTATTCTGGTGGATTGGATTATACAATTCAACCACTACATTATCAAAATTTGATTACCACTCCACCTTTCTTGAAGCAGCCCTCTCTCCCATTGACCTCCCCCCCCACTAGGCCTACGATTGCGACCCTCCGGATGGAAACCGGCGGCACCCAAGGATTTACACCATGAAAAGCGATACACACCCCACCTACTACCCGTCATGCAAGGTCTACTACAACGGCGAGGTCGTCATGACCGTCGGCGCGACCGTTCCGGAACTCAAGGTCGATGTCTGGTCGGGCTCGCACCCGTTCTTCACCGGCAAGTCGGCCTTTGTGGACGCCGCGGGCCGCGTTGAGAAGTTCCAGAAGAAGTTCGCCGGCAACTACTTCCAAGCGAAGAAGTAAACCCCCGAACAGGGCACCCGCTTCTGCATCCTCCGCAGAGCGCCCAAAATACGCAAACATCCGAGCTTGGCACTGCATGGTGCCAAGCTTTGTCTATAGAGACACTCCGCAACCCAGCCACCATACCGCCGAGTATTCACCGAACACACCCAAGTCCTATACCCAAGAATTGCCCTATTCTTGGGTGTTTTTTCTGGATTTAACTCGAAATTCGCCACCTATCAGGGTCTAATGCATCCAAGACGATTTCTTTGCGTAGAGAATAGCGTCTATATCCGTATGCCAGAGATGTATTGGCGTTTTCGGATACCTGCGGGTCTCGCAGGTACTCACAGTCTCGCACAGCAGCCTCAGCGCTGATCCAGGGCCCGTTTATGGCCCAATCCATGGATCCGTGTTTGGGTTTTTCAGACGCCGGCCCGCTCGATCGGGTTGTGATACATCAATATTGAGCTGCACGCTGACGAGCGTGCACATAAAGGAACGACATGAAGCCAACATACTCAATCGCCCTCGCCAGCACCGCCCTGACCCTGCTCTGTGGCTCGGCCATCGGTGCCCCCGCCCAGAGCTTCCCGGACGCCATCGCGAGCCTGGAAGAGCAGGCGATGAACGAGATCGCCCGCACCATGGTCAACTCGCTGACACCGACCGAAAAGCGGATCATCTCCGCCGAAGGCGGGCTTGGTGCCGACGCAATCAACCTGGCGAGCATGCTCGAAAACACAACCCCCGTCGCCCCCGAGCTCGAAGCGGGCACCACCGCCAACGAGTTCCTCGGGATGATCCTGAGCGACGAGATCAAAGCCGACCTCACCGACATGCAGCTCACCGTCCTGCAGAACCGCGCCGACATCCTCGACGAGGGCAAGCCCCTGGCGATGATGTGCTACGCACCCGGGACCAACCCCAAGTACATCGCGGTGATGGAAGAGCTCTTCAACTACCAGTACATCGCCGACGAGGACGGCCACTCACGCTTCGTGCAGGGCAACCGCTGGTCACGCACCGCGACCGACGGCACCGGGCTCTCACAAGGCGACCCCACCACGATTACCTACTCCTTCGTTCCCGATGGCTCATTCATCCCCAACACCCAGGGGCTCGGCTCGGGCGGTTCGGAACTCTTCGCCTGGCTCGACGGTCGCTACGGCGACACCGCCACATGGCAGAACTTGTTCCACTCGGTCTTTGAACGATGGGGCGAACTCACCGGGGTCACCTATGTCCACGAGCTCAATGACGATGGCTCGAATCTCAACTCTAACCGCGGTGTGCTCGGTGTCCGCGGCGATGTCCGCATCTCGGCATTCAACTACACCTTCGACGGCAACTTCGGCGTCCTTGGGTACAACCCGTTTCCCAACGATGGCGACATGATCCTTGACGCGTATGACATTTTCTACAACAGCACAGCCAACAACTCCCTCGCACTGCGGAATGTCGCCGCCCACGAGCACGGCCACGGGCTTGGCATGGCCCATGTCTGCCCGCAGACAGGCACCAAGCTCATGGAGCCCTCATACAACGGCGGATACGACGGCCCGCAGCTTGATGATATCCTCAACGGGCAGCGTCACTACGGCGATCCGTACGAGCCGAACAACTCCTTCGGTCTCGCAACCGATCTCGGCTCGTTCACCGATTCGGGCATCGAGAGCTTCCGGGATATGAGCATCGACGACAACAGCGATGAAGATCTCTACAAGTTCGATCTGACCGAGCGTGCGAAGATCACCTTCGTCGTGAGCCCAGACGCGGCCGCTTATCTCAACGGCGGCCAGCTCTCCAACGGGAGCTGCAGCTCGGGCAGCACCATCGACTACAACTCGCTCCAAGACCTCCAGCTCGAGATGTTCCTGCTCCCTGACCTGCAAAACCCTGTGGCTACGGTGAACAATACTGTTTCCGGCGGCAGCGAGACCCTCGTGTACGAAGCCGAGGAAACAGGCATGTACTATGTCAGGGTCTCCCCGGCGACCGTGATTAACAATGTCCAACGCTACCGCACGACCATGATTATGGCAGAGCTTCCACCGGTCCTGTGCCCCGCAGACCTGACCGAAGACGGCGAGCTCGACTTCTTTGATGTCTCGGCCTTCCTCGACGCCTTTGGTGCTCAGGAATCCGCAGCGGACTTCACCGGCGACGGCGAGTACGACTTCTTCGATGTCTCCGAGTTCTTGGACCAGTTCGGTGCGGGCTGCCCATGATCGATTGATTTGTGTTTCCGATGAGGCTCCGCGGCCATCAAGCCGCGGAATCTCATCTTTCATTTTCCCGGCTGCAGTGTGTTGCGCAGCGACCAATCGGTGTTGTTCTGACCCGATTGTATTCGGACGATCCGAATCCTGGTTGTCACCATCCGCGTGATCATTCACCTGATGGCCCCAGTGTTCACCCCCCGGTGCACAAACCCGTGTGTGCCGGCTGTGTTATCGATGTACCCACGACGAATCAAAAGGAACTATATGAAATACTCAACACTCTGCCTATCAACCATCATGGCGCTCACCACTTGCTCCGGGCTCGCGATCTCGAGCGATACAGCGCCAAGCACCGAGTATCCCATCGGGATCGCTCAGTTCACCGAGCACGATGTACACGAGATCGCCAAGCGCCTCTTTAAGCTCATGCCCGAAGCGGATAAGGTCCGCATCGCACAGGCCGGCGGGATCGGCTCAGAAGGATTTGACCTCTCCGGATTCACGACCACTATTGCCGATAGCGAGCCCCTCGATGTGCCTGCGGACATGAAGGCGTCAGAGTACCTTGCGCTCATCATCTCCGATGAGCTTGCCGATCGCATGACCGAAGAACAGCAGGCCCGGCTCGATACAATTGCGGCCGCGATCGATCAGGGCAAAGTGCTCCCCATGCTTTGTTTCACGCCCGATACCGACATGGAGTATGTCTTCGCGATCAATCAGCTCATCGAGTTCCCCATCCGCACTCGATTCCAGCAGACCAGCCGCTGGTCGAGCACCGCGACCGATGGCGGAGGGCTTGGCCAAGGCGACCCAACCACCCTCACCTATTCCTTCGTTCCAGATGGCACCAGCATCCCCGATGGCAACATCGGCTTGGGATCAGGCAACTCGAGCCTGTTTGCATGGCTCAACGGGATCTACGGCTCACCCGACATCTGGCAGGGCATTTTCGATCGGGTATTCGATCGCTGGAGCGAACTCATAGGTGTTAACTATGTGTATGAGCCCAACGACGACGGCTCGCCAACAAACAATGCCGGCGGCCAGCTCGGTGTGCGTGGTGATGTACGCATCGGCTCATTCAGCTTCCAGAATGACGGCAACGGTGGCGTGCTCGCATACAACTACTTCCCCAACGACGGCGACATGATCTTCGATTCGTTCGATACCTTCTACAACAGCACCGGAGGCCAATCGCTCCGCTTACGCAATGTCATCGCCCACGAGCATGGACACGGCTTGGGCATGCTCCATGTCTGCCCGATCGAAGAGTCAAAGCTGATGGAGCCATTCGTGTCCACCAACTTCGACGGCCCGCAGCTTGACGATATCCTCAACGGCATCCGCCACTACGGCGATGTCTTCGAACCCAACAACTCGATCGCCCAGGCGACCGATATGGGCTCATTCAATGTTGGCGATATCTCAAACCTAGAGAACCTGGGCGTTGACGATAACTCAGACCGCGACTTCTTCCGCCTGACCATCAACGAGCGTGCACGCATTCTCTTCACCGTCGCACCGACCGCCGACGAGTACCTCCAGGGCACCCAAACCCAGACCTGCAACGGCGGCTCGCTGACCGACTACAACCGCATCCAGGACCTGCAGATCACCGCGGTCTTGCCCAACGGGACCACCATTCAGGTCGAAGATTCAACCGGCTTTGCTGGTACCGAGTCAATGGTCTTTGACGCAGAGACCCCAGGCGATTACTACTTCATCGTTGAGGGTACGACCAACGCCAATAGCGTGCAGCGCTACCGCACCAGCGCCATTGTCAGCGCGGTCCCATTCCTCGTCCCCGTCATCAGCGCCGACGCACCAACCTCGCTCGATCCTGGCGTGCCCAACTCATTCAGCGTCACCGTGGATCCCCGCGAGGACACCATCGTTGGCGGCTCCGAAATGATCAACTACTCGATCAATGGTGCTCCATTCGCCAGCTCACCGCTCGTCGATAACGGCGGCAATGACTACACCGCAACCCTTCCCGCAGTCAACTGCGGCGATTCGGTCGAGTACTACATCTCGCTGGACGGCGACACCGCCAATGAGGTCACCTTCCCAGAAGACGGCCAAGCTGCTGCAATGAGCGCATTCGTCGGCGAGCTCATTACTTCCTTCGCGGATGACTTCGAGTCAAACCAGGGCTGGAATGTTTCGGGCGATGTGAACGGACAGAACAGCGGCGAATGGGAGCGGGGCGCTCCCCAGGGCGACGGCTCCCGCGGCGACACGCCTGTAGATGCTGATGGCTCGGGCTCGTGCTACTCCACCGGCAACGGCGGAGCAAACTCGAATACCGATGTGGACGGCGGCGCGACCATCCTCACTTCCCCAGTGTTCGATCTCTCCAACAACCCAGAGGCACAGATCTCCTACTACCGCTGGTTCCACAACTCATTCGGGGCCAACCCGAATGTTGAAGTCTTCCAGGTTGAGATCTCCGATACCATCGGCGGCTCATGGGTTGATCTCGAAACCGTAGCCGGCAACAGCCCTGAGTCCAACGGCGGATGGTTCCAGAAGAGCTTCCGCGTCGCGGACTTCGTCAACACGACCAACCAGGTCCGTGTGCGATTCATCGCTGAGGATAACTCAGGATCAGTCGTTGAAGCAGCCGTCGATGGCGTTGAAATCGTCGGCCAGAGCTGTGAAGATCCGGAAACCTGTGCAGCAGACCTGACCGGTGACGGCGTGTTGGACTTCTTCGATGTCTCGGCATTCCTCGACGCCTTCGGTGCTCAGGAGCCCGCAGCGGACTTCACCAACGATGGCACCTACGACTTCTTCGATGTGTCCGAGTTCCTCGATCAGTTCGGTGCAGGCTGCCCATAATCGGCTGAATCCATAATCTGTTCAACTCCACGAAGCCGGGTCATTTCGACCCGGCTTTTCTATTTGCCCTGTTTTTCATATTTTTTTGGCGTTTCATTCTTTTATCCACATAATCGGATACGATTAGCACATGATCCATGCACACTCCACATTCATTGATCGCCTTTCCAAGAACCTCCTAGTCTGGGACGGCGCGATGGGCACCCAGACCCAGGGCTACGACCTCGAGATCGAAACAGACTACATGGGCTGCGAGAACTGCCCCGATGTGCTGTGCCTCTCGCGCCCGGACATCATCCAGGAGATCCACGCCAACTACTACAAGGCGGGCGCGGATGTCGTAACGACCAACACCTTCGGAGCCGCGGCCCACACGCTCGGCGAGTTCGACCTCGCCCACCGCGCCGAAGAACTCGCCATGGCCGGCGCACAGATCGCCCGCCGAGCCGCAGACGAATACTCCACGCCCGACAAGCCCCGCTTTGTCGCCGGCTCATTGGGCCCGGGCACCAAGCTCATCACCCTCGGGCAGATCTCCTACGACGACCTCCGCGATTCCTACGCCGACGCGGCCCGCGGGCTCATCAAGGGCGGGGTCGACGCGGTCTTACTAGAAACCTGTCAGGACCTGCTGCAGATCAAAGCCGCCATCGCGGGTATCCGCAAAGCGTGCGCCCAACTCGATCTCGATCCGGACTCCGTCCCTGTCATGGTCTCAATCACGATTGAGCAGACCGGCACCATGCTGGTGGGCTCGTCGATCGAAGCGGCCATCGAAGCCCTCCGTCCGCTCCCGATCGCCTCGCTCGGGCTCAACTGCGCGACCGGACCCGTAGAGATGGTCTCGACCATCCGCACGCTGGCGGCCAAATGGGATCGGCTCATCACCGTGATGCCCAACGCAGGGCTCCCCGCGCTCGTCAAGGGCGAAACCCTGTACCCGCTCACCGCCCAAGGCTTCCACGACGCGATGGAAATCTTCATCACTGAAGGGCTCATCAACGCCGTCGGCGGCTGCTGCGGCACCACCCCAGACCACATCCGCTACCTCTCCGCCCTCGTCGAGCAAACCAAGCTCGGACAGCGTCCAGCAGCCAAGCACACCCCGTCGTGCACCTCGCTCTACTCCGCGGTCGAGTACCGCCAGGACGCGTCTTTCCTGATTGTCGGCGAGCGCTGCAACTCCTCGGGCTCGCGTGCGTTCAAACGCTTGCTGGAAGAACAAGACTTCGACGGCATCTGCTCGCTGGCCAAGAACCAGATCAAAGACGGCTCCCATGTCCTCGATGTCAATGTCGATGTCGCCGGGCGCGACGGCGCGGCGGATATGCACGAGGTCATCTCACGCCTTGTCCGCCAGGCCGACGCCCCACTGATGCTCGATTCCACTTCGCCGGTCACCATCGAAGCCGGGCTCAAAGCCGCCGGCGGCAAGTGCATCATCAACTCGGCCAACTTCGAGGACGGCGAAGAACGCTTCGACGGGCTCTGCCAGCTCGCCAAGAAGCACGGGGCCGCGCTGGTTATCGGTACCATCGACGAAGACCCCGAAGAGGCCATGGCCCGCACCGCCGATCGCAAGCTTGAGATCACCCAGCGATCTGTTGAGCGTGCAACCAAAGTCCACGGGCTCCTGCATTCTGATCTCTTTATCGACCCCCTTGTGCTCCCGATCTCGACCGGACTCGACTCCGACCGACGCAGCGCCCTAGCCCTGATCGAGGGCACCCGCCAGATCGCCCAGGCATACCCAGACATTCAACTCACCTGCGGGCTCTCCAATGTCTCCTTCGGGCTCAAGCCCGTCTCCCGCACCGTGCTCAACGCCGTGTTCCTCCATGAACTCGTTCAGGCCGGCATGACCAGCGCAATCGTGCACGCCTCAAAGATTGTCCCGCTCAACCGCATCCCCGAGGACCAGAAGCTCGCCGCCCTCGACCTGATCTACGACCGGCGCGATGTCTCCAAGGGCGGCACCGGGCTCCCGCAGGGCATCACCGACACCGACCATGACCCGCTCGAAGTCTTCGTCGAGCTCTTCGCCGATGCCACAGAAGAAACCAGCACCACCTCGTTCATGGACTTGGACCTCAACGAGCGCCTCCGCAAGCACATCATCGACGGCGAGCACGAATACCTCGAAGAATCGCTCACCGAAGCTCGCGAGCAGTACTCCCCATTGGAGATCATCAACGATCACCTCCTCGACGGCATGAAAACCGTCGGCGAGCTCTTCGGCTCCGGGCAGATGCAGCTCCCCTTCGTCCTCCAGAGCGCAGGCGTCATGAAAAAAGCCGTCGCGATGCTCGAGCCGTTCATGGACAAAACCGACACCCAGTCCAAGGGCTCGATCGTCCTCGCCACCGTCAAGGGCGATGTCCATGACATCGGCAAGAACCTCGTCGATATCCTCCTGACCAACAACGGCTACACAGTTCACAACCTGGGCATCAAGCAGCCCATCGACAACATCCTCGAATCCTTCGCCGATACCAAAGCCGACGCGATTGGGCTCTCGGGGCTCCTCGTCAAGTCCGTCAATGTGATGGAGGACAACCTCCGCGAACTCAACACCGCCAAGATCGAAGTCCCTGTCATCCTCGGGGGCGCGGCCCTCACCCGCACCTACGCCGAGGGCCACCTGCGTTCGGTCTACGAGGGCGATCTGTTCTACGCCAAGGACGCCTTCGACGGGCTCGACACCATGAACGCGATCATCAACGGGCAGTCCGCCGAACTTCATGCCGCGGCTGACCAACGCCAGGCCCGACGCACCAAGAATCTCAACGAGCTTGATTCAGGCAATGTCGCTGTCCCCCAGGCCACCGCGACCCTCACGCGCTCCGAAATCGACCGCTCAAATCCAGCCCCGACGCCGCCCTTCTGGGGCTCGACCGTCAACGAGCAGCTCAACCTGCGTGACATCTTCGCGTACATTAACCCCACCGCGCTCTACGCGATCCAGTGGCAGCTCAAGCGAGGATCCAAGTCCAAGGCCGAGTACGAACAACTCTTGGACGAAGTCGCCCGCCCCAAGTTTAAAGAACTCTGCGAGCGATGCCTCAGCGAGCCCATCCTCCAACCCAAGGTCGTCTACGGCTACTTCCCCTGCACCTCCCAAGACAACGACCTCATCATCTACGACCCCGAAGATCACGACCTCGAGATCGAACGCTTCTCCTTCCCACGCCAGAACGCCAACAAGTACCTCTGCATCTCGGACTACTACAAAGACCAGTCCGAGTGCGATGCCATGGGCTCGCGCGATGTGATCGCCATGCTGTGCGTGACCATGGGCCCGCAGATCACCGAGCATACCAAGGCATTGTTCGAGGCCGACGCGTACCAGGACTATCTCTACTGGCACGGCATCGGGGTCGAGACCGCTGAAGCACTCGCCGAGTACTGGCACAAACGCATCCGCACAGAGCTGGGCTTCGGGCACGAAGATCACCCGGAGATCCCCGAGCTCTTCAAGCAGGGCTACCGCGGCTCACGCTACTCCTTCGGCTACCCGGCCTGCCCCAACATGAGCGACCACGAGATCCTCTGGCGACTCCTCGAGCCCGGCCGCATCGGCTGCGATCTCACCGAGAACCACCAGATTGATCCTGAGCAATCAACCTGCGCCGTCGTCGCGCACCACCCGGACGCTCGCTACTTTAATGCTTGATTGGATCGTTAGCCATTGCGACGCTGGCGAAGCAGCATGACCAAGAAGATCGGCCCACCGACCAGCGAAGTAATCACCCCGATCGGGATCCGCCCCGCGTCTGTCGCCACCAAGCGCACAAAGACGTCCGCGCCCACGACCAACACACTCCCGCACAGCGCCGATCCGATCACCAGCGAGCGATGCGTCGGGCCAGCAAGCACACGCACGATATGCGGGCACACCAGACCCACAAACCCGATCGGCCCCGCGAGCACGATGCTGATTGCCGTCAGCGCCCCCGCACCGAGCAACTGCCCAAACCGGACCCGCCCCACGCGCACGCCCACCGACCGGGCCTCGTCGGCGCTCAGCGCCATCGCATCGAAGGACCTCGCCGAGATCACGCCCCAGATCAGGACGAACACCAGCACCCCACCCGCGATCCACATCGTCAACTGATCAAAGTCCTCCCGCAGCGTCCCCATCATCCAACGCGAAATAGAGAACCCCCGGTCCTGCATCTGCGACGCCATCAGCATCGTCCCCGCCCCGAGGATCACCGACAAGATCACCCCGACCAAGATCATCGTCACCGGATCGATCAGCCCCCGACGCTGGCTCAAGATGAGCAACAGCACCAAGACCGCGATCGCCCCGCCCATCGCCGGCAACGCCGCGACCGCCGCGCTAATCGCCGCGCCGTGGATCAAGGTCGTCAGCGTCACCGCAAAGCCAGCTCCGGCGCTGAGCCCGATCAACCCCGGAGCCGCCAACGGATTCCGCAACAGTGATTGGAGCAGCGCCCCCGCCAGCCCCAGCGACGCCCCGACCACGCACCCAACCAATGCCCGATTGAGCCGGATCTGCATGATCGTCTCGTTGTCCGACCATCCGAATGACTCATTCCCCACCATCAGCCGAAGCCCGAGCACCACTATGCACAGCACAGCGAGCCCGATCAGCACCGTCCCTGGATTCCGACGAGGTCGATTCATGCCAGAGCCTAGCAACGCCGCAAGCCCAAGTCTGATAGAATGAATGCAAGATCACCCTCTAGAATCCCAAGAAATAGCACACGCAACCCTCAGCACACACAGGAATCAAATGAGCGAACCCACCATCCTCCGCAAAGCCGAGTTCGACCCCAAGGTCAAGTCCTACTGGCTCTGGCAGCCCGTCCTTGTCCTGTGTATTCTGATCGTGACGATACCGCTCGCGATCATCTACTTTATCATCGCCAACTTCTTTATCAGCAAATACCTCGAGAACATGAGCTGCGAGCTCACCGACCGGACACTCGACATCCGCAAGGGCATCCTCAACAAGACCGAGTCCACCATCCCCCTCGAGAAGATCACCGACCTCCAGCTCTTCCAGGGCCCGATCATGCGCTACTTCGGGCTCCACGGCTTCAAGGTCGAGACCGCCGGGCAGTCCTCGCCAACCGGGGGCGCGCTGGTCAATATCATCGGCATCGTCGATACCAAAGCCTTCCGCAAAGCCGTGCTCGAACAGCGTGACCACCAAAGCTCGGGCAGCCCATCGGCGGCCCCTCAGATCGCCCATACGCCGGCCTCAGCCCCTGCCCAGAGCGACCCACAATCCCAGGAACTGCTCACCCAGATCCGCGATTCCCTCGCCCGGATCGAGCAGCACATCACTGATCAGCCGGGCTGATCTTGCCCGCTCAACTGGCTATGATTCTCCCCCGAAAGCCGGCACACGGAAGCCGCCGGGCGACTCAACAGGAAGGAATGTCCTTTGGCCGATCAAACCCTCACTTGCCGTCTCGTCACCCCCAGCGCTGAGCTGCTCAACGAGCAGGTCGTCTACGCCTCGGTCCCCGCATGGGACGGGCTGATCGGGTTCCAGCACGGCGGCGCCTCGCTAGTCACCCGTCTGGGTATGGGCAAGCTCCGCCTGGACTTCCCAGCCGCCAACGGCTCGGGCTCGCGTGAGTTCTTGATCGAGGGCGGATTCCTCGAGATGGGCAACAACGAACTGGTCATCCTCGCCGAGCGTGCGATCGCGGCTGAAGAAATCATCGAGAGCGAAGCCCGCGCCCAGCTCGCCGAAGCCGAAGCCCGCATCGTCCCCGACGATGCCCCCAACAAGCTCGAAGCCGTCGAACGCATCACCCGCGAGAAGGCCCGCGCCAAGCTCATGGTCTCGATGGCCAAGAACTCCAAAGCCGTCGGCATCTGATCGACAGCCAAAACGCAACACAACAACCCATGCAATCCGCATGGGTTGTTTCATGCTCACCCACTTGCGTGAGTCTGAAGCAAAGCTGTGTGATCGCTTTCCGCGACTGTTAAACCAGAACCTCGACGAACGCCTTGAACCGATCCATCCCCGCGTTGATTTGATCCTCGCTGCACGCAAAGGATATACGCACATGCTTGTGTGCTGTTCCGCCGAAGTCATCGCCGGGCACAAACGCGATGTTCGCCTCGTCGAGCATCGCTTGCGATAAACTCGGCGCATCAACGATCTTCGTCCCCGCCTTGCTGGTCTTGCCGAAGAGCGCACTCACATCCGGGAACACATAAAACGCACCCGTCGGCGTCGGGCAGCTCACGCCTGGGATCTCGCTCATCCGCTCCATGATCAGCTTCGCTCGCTTCCCGAAGGCGAGTCGCATCTGTTCGACGGTCTCGGCCACCTCCGGATTGGTCAGCGCTTCACGCAGAGCAGCGTAGTTAAAACTCGTGATGTTGGTCGTCATCTGCCCCTGGAGCCTGCCGATGGCGCTAATCAGCGACTTGCCGAACTCGCCAGGCATCGCGACATAGCCGATCCGCCAACCGGTCATCGCGTACGCCTTGGACATCCCGTTGAGCGTGATCACACGATCGGCGATCTCATCGACCGACCCGATCGAGAAATGAGCCTCGTCGCCGTAGACGATCTTCTCATAGATCTCATCGGTCAGCACGACTAGGTTGGGCGCGATATCGCGCGTCTCGTGGATGACCTGCGCCAACGCCCGTAGATCAGCCTCGGAGTACATCGTCCCGCACGGATTCGACGGCGAGTTCAAAATCAACAACCTCGACCGAGGATTGATCGCCTCGCGCAGCTGCTCGGGCGAAATCCGGAAATCCTGCTCTGGCGGCGCGATTAGCTCGCGGACCACCCCGCCTGAGAGCTCACAGATCGGACGATACGACACCCACCCTGGGGTGGGCAGGATCATCTCCATTGGCTCATCGCCAGGGCGCGGGAAATCAAACAGGCACTGGATCGAGGAGTAGAGCACATGCTTGCCCCCCACACCGATCGCGACATGCTCGCCGGTGAGCCCCTTGATCCCGTTCTCGCGTTCGAGCTTCTGGGCGACGCACTCGCGTGAGCGCATATCCCCCAGCGTTGGCGTGTACTTGGTCTGCCCGTCGAGCATCGCCTTGATCGCGGCCTGCTTGATCGGCTCGGGCGTATCGAAGTCCGGCTCGCCGGCCGCAAACCCGAGCACATCAACGCCGCTGGCCTTGAGGGCCTTGGCCCGGCTGTTTAACGCCAGCGTAACCGAGGACTTGAGATCTAAAACGCGTCGCGAGAGGGTGAGATTGCTCATCCCCAATCATAGTCGATATCGAGCCTGAAAATCGTTCATTCGCTGTCTGCAACTCACTCGCAATCACGATGATTTCGTGCACGCTACCGCTCATCAAATCCCAAGAATCGAACGGCTTCCCACGCCGGCTCGGTCCACGGCGCGAGCGTGATCACCTCGATGAGCATCTTGCGTGCTTTGGGCAATACCGGCTCTTGATCGCCGAACTCTTCGGTGTACGCCGCCATCAGTTCCTTGGCTCTCCGGAACGATTTGACCATCACGGTCCGCCGCGGTGCATCGACCCACTTGAGCGCCTCGCCAAACTGATCGCTACTCGGCAGCGTATGCGCCATGCCCTCGATCACATCGAGCCGAATGTCGAGCCCATCATCGAGCAGCTGCTGGTATCGCACCGACATCTCAGGCTCGTTGAAGTCAGCCGAGCCCGTGATCGCGCCGATCCGCCGTTCCTTGATCAATCGCCACCACTTGCCCGTCGGCTTGCCCATCCGCGCGGGCCAGAACCGCCCCGGGGTGCCCGTCGGGGCCCGCTCATACGAGTTCATCCCCACGATCGGAACCGCCCCAGCAAACACATCCGGGAACCCGAGCTGCAACAAACACGCCGACTTCCCGCCACCCGACATCCCGGTCACATAGATACGCTCTCGATCGATCCGGTACCGATCCCCAAGCGTCTCGATCGAGTCGAGATGATTCTGAAGCCGATCCGTGATCGGCCGATCGTTCCCGTTCCCATCGACCCCGATCGCGATCATCCCCAGTTCATCGAGCATCGGCTCGAAGATCACCGGGATCCGCCCATCGGGCGTCGGGCTGATCCACACCAGCACACCGACGGGGAAACTCGCCTTGTAGTCCTTGGGCAATCGCACCCGGTAGGTCTCATCCGCAATGTCCCTCGACAGCTTCACAAAGTTGTTCTTGAACCGAATCCGCACGGTGCTCGGATTCAGCGTGATCGCTGACTCAATGTAGGGCTGTTCGAGCACGAACCGATCCGCTTCCTCAGTCTGATTCGAGCTCTGGGCGGTTGCCTCAGACCATCGGATGCCAATCGTGTCAAAGCCCGAAGCATCGATCTCCCAGACCTTCGCATGCTCCTCAGCCGATCGCAGATACATCGCCCCATCATCGAGCCGATGCACCTCGAGCGCCACCTGCTCATCGCGCCGAACAAGATGAAGCACCGCCAGCCGAGTATCATCGCTGAGATCTTCACCAATCCCGTCGCTGATCGGGTCTCGCCCTGCCGCCCGGCGCAGAGCCGAAAAATCCCGAGCCTCGATCACCCCGAATACCCCGGCCAGTTCCGTGACCATCGGCACCGTCAGCAGATCCCCCGCCACCTGCACCTGATCGGCCTTGAGATACCCCATCGCCGGCGGCTTCCCCCCCACCATAAACGGCCCCGCCGCCACAGCCTGAGCGGTGCAGAGCGTCGCAATAAGCAACCATGAGAGCAGAGAAGACCGGGCATTCAGGAGCGTGTGCATAGAACAGTTATACGGCCCTTGCACGCCGCGGTTTTGGACGCATACTCCGCACAGGGAAATTGATCCATTGTCGCCCTCGCAGCCCCCCCAGACTTGACACAAGCCAGATTTGGGCTAGTCTTACGCTCACAATTTGATCCTCCGTAGCTCAGTTGGTAGAGCGAGCGGCTGTTAACCGCTAGGTCACTGGTTCGAGTCCAGTCGGGGGAGTCTTTGAAGAACCCGCCCAGTATCTCTCAAACACGAGATACTCGGACGGGTTTTTTCTTGTTGACTCATATCCGATTCCAACCATCGAAAAACTTGCCTCAAGCGACCGACAAGCCGATGATAATGACATGATCGACGCACTCTCCCATGTAATCAAACAATGGATCGCCCGCGCACTGGCCCTGTGTGTCGTCGGCCCGGTTTGTGCCTCGATCGCTTCGAGCGTCGTCGCCAGCGACGGCTCGCACAACGCGACCTTCATGACCGGGCATAGCTCCGGCTTTGTCCCGATGCTCATGATTCTCGGTTTCGTCCTCCTCTATGGAGCCATCATCGCCAGACTCATCGATCGCCGAGAAGCCTTCCTCAATATGGCATTCGCCCTCGGCTGGGTCGTCTGGACCGGCGGTCGCATGGGCGGGGTCTTCCGGCTCGCCCCTGAATCAGGCACACTGATCAGCCTCGCGATTGAATCCGCACTGATTGCCGTCGTCATGCTCGTTGGGCTCTCGCTGATCTCCGGGCTCGATAAGAAATCCAACGAAGTCACTCGCTTCGATCTTGGCTTCATCAAGCAATCGCTGAGTTCAGCCGCCGGCGGGCTCGCCCTTGGCGGGGCGATCATCGCCGGGCTGCTCGTCGCGTTGATCCTCGGCCAGTCGGATCTCCCCGGGATGTCCGCCGGCGTCGGGTTCCTCGCGGGCATCGCTGGCGGGCTCGTGGGCACACTGGCCGCCACCTCGGCCAAAAAAGACACCAAGCACCCAACACCGACCCCATACGCCCCGCTGATGATCGGCATCATGCTCTGCGGCGTCCTCGCCCCGCTGCTGGGCACCATCAAACCTGGAGCCGGCGATCTGTTTAATCTGGTGCTCCGCAACGATCTGCCCGGGTACCTGATCGTGTCGCCCATCGCTTGGACCATGGGCGCACTCCTCGGCGTCCCCGTCGGGCACGCATGGGTCGAGCACTCAGCCGCCAATGCGCCGGGTGTCGCACCACAGCCGAGCTAACCCGCTCAACTCGTCCCCCAAAATCCTGAAATAGTTTGCAAGCCCCTCGGGTTGTTTGATCGTCTGATACCTAGAATCAGTCCAATCTTCACCCCATCGGAAGCGAACCCAATGACCGACACAAACTGTTGCAGCTCATCCACTTGCGAACCCAAGTCCACCACTGACAAGAGCACCATGCCCGATGTGCAAGGGCTGATGGACCAACGCAATGTCGCGATCGACAAGGTAGGAGTCAAGGATGTCGTCTACCCCATGAAGCTCGCCACTCGCGACGGCGACAGCCAGTCCACCGTCGCGTCGATCAACATGTATGTCGCCCTCCCCAAGGAGAAAAAAGGCACCCACATGTCCCGCTTCCTCGAGGTCCTCAACGAGCACGGCTGCCAGGCCTTCTCGCCCGCGGACATCCCCCTGATCACCCGCAAGATCAAGGAACGCCTCAACGCCCAAGAAGCCCACTTCGAAGCCTCCTTCACCTACTTCATCGAGAAGCCCGCCCCCGTCACCAAACAGCCCGGGCTGATGAACTACGAGGTCACCTTCAAGTGCACCGTCGATGACAAAAGCGACGACTTCGTCATCCAGGTCGCGGCCCCCGCCACCAGCCTGTGCCCGTGCTCCAAAGAGATCTCCGAGTACGGCGCGCACAACCAGCGTTGTCGGATCGAAGCCGCCGTGCGCACCAAGGGCACCATGTGGATCGAGGACCTCGTCGAGCACCTCGAAGGCGCGGCTTCTCACCCCGTCTACGCCGTGCTCAAACGCCCGGACGAAAAGTTCGTCACCGAGAAGGCTTTCGAGAACCCTAAGTTTGTCGAAGACATCATCCGCGATCTGGCGATCCTGCTCGACAACGACGACAAGGTCATCCAGTACGACATCAGCTCGGAGAACTACGAGTCGATCCACGCGCACAACGCGTACGCCGAACTCTCCCGCGATAAGCGCGAGGGCTAAAGAATCCAAATTTACATCATTTTGACGGTGCCCGGGTCAAACGGATCCGGCACCTCATCGAGCGTCACCGCCTGATCGAGCGTGAAGCGCCCGACGCGCGTTCTCCGCAGCGCGGTCAGCATCCCGCCCGCGCCCAGTTCTCGCCCGATATCGCGCCCCAGCGAGCGGATGTAGGTCCCCTTGCCGCAGACAACATCGATAGTGAGCATGGGCCAGTCGTATGACACGATCTTGATCGAATCGATCCGGATCGGACGAGCCGGCAGAACGACCTCTTCGCCCTTACGAGCGAGCGCATACGCCCGCTGCCCGTTGACCTTGATCGCCGAGTACGGCGGCGGGGCCTGCATCACATCGCCCACCCACTTGGCGCACGCCGTCTCGACCTCTGCCGGCGTCGGAATAATCTCCGGCACCATCTTGGTCTTCTCGCCCTCAAGATCATCCGTCGTCGAGACCTGCGACAGATCGACCGTCGTCAGATACCCCTTCACACCCGCCATGACCTCATCGCACATCTTGGTGGCCTTGCCGATGAGCACGACCAACACGCCGCTGGCGAGCGGATCGAGCGTCCCGCCGTGACCGACCTTGACGCGCTTGGGCGCACCGCCGGCCTTGAGCCGGCCGCGCACGATCGAGCACACATTCATCGATGTCAGATTCAACGGCTTGTCCACCACGATGATGCCCTTGATCGGCGTATCTTGGTTATGGACATTCGGCTCGGGCGTGCTCACCCCTCGTCAACCTTCGTGTGCAGGTTGCCCTGGAACGACTCAAGATGCCCGCCCATCGACATCATCTCCTCGATCACAGATCGGAACTGCCCATCGACCGGAGCCGGGGGCTCGCCCATCTTCTCTTGGTACAGCTCGTCATTGAACCCGAGGAAGATCCGCATGCCGTACTCGTAGACCGCGTCGTGATCGTCGCGTGAGAGATCAAGCCGAAGCTCGTTGATGACCTTGGTGCCCAGGTGGATCCACTCGGTGAAGGTCTCGTTGGAGATGTTCTCTTGGATCCAGGTGCCCATGGCGTTCTTGAACGGAGCGCGGGCCATTTTGGTGCCCATCTCCCCGGACTTGGCGCATTTGAAGTCGCCCGTTGGTTTGGCAGCAGCCGGCATTTCAGGCGCCTTGTCCTCGACGACGGGGACTTCTTCGTTGATCGATGCGAGCAGCTCGGCGATCGCTTTCTTGGGGAGCATATCGCCGCGGGTGGTCGCTTCGATGTAGCCCTGCGTGAGGATCATCTTGGCCTTGTCGTTGTGACCGGCCTTGATGTACGCGTCGCCGGCGAGCTGATACGCCTTGGTCATCGCCTCGTTGATCTTGGCGCACTGCACAAAGGTATCCGCGGCTTCGTCGTAGCGATCCGACTGGAGCAACGCGTTGCCGAGCGAGAAATACGCCATGTCGTTGGTCGGATCATCCGCGATCAGGCGTTGGAACTGTGAAATTCGTTTGTCGGGGTCCATGGGTGGAATCCTTGATACTGAGTATGAATCTGAGGCTCAATCCTATGCAACCGCATGCCTCAGGTGATCATCCGCACCGACGCAACCCCCAAGATCAACGCGATCACCAGCTTCAAATGCGGCAGCTTGAGCTTGTGCGCCAGCATCGCCCCTAGGTACGCACCCACCAGCGCCCCCGCCCCCATCGGGAGCGCAAACGACAACGCCTCGCTGATGCTCAGCCCCAGCCCGGGCAGGGTGTAGAGCTTCATGCTCGCCCCCACGATCGAGCTGATCCACATGGCTCCGGCGCTGCCCGCGATCGCGTGGCGCAGCGGCAGCTTGGTCAGGCTCAGGATCGGCACCAGCAGGATCCCCCCGCCGATGCCCAGATAGCCCGCGATCGCCCCCACGAACAGCCCCGCGAGCACAATCTTCCACGCGGCCGGCGAAGGTACATCCTCCGGGATATCGGGCACCTTTTTGATCGTCGAAATGATGTTGTACAGGCAGTAGATCCAGATGAATACCGCGAAGGCAAACAACGACCAGCCCCCCTTGGACCCACTCGAGAGGAGCACCCCCGCGATCATCCCCGTCGCCATCGACGGGATCAGCGGCACCAGCACATCGCGCCGGGCCGCACCCTTTTTCGAGTGGAACACGCTCGATGACAACGCCACAATCACATTCACGCACATAGCCGCGGCCATGTACAGATGATGCTTGGTCCGGTCCTCGTCGTCATAGCCCCAGAACATCGCCAGAGCCGGGATCATGATGATCGAGCCCCCGAGCCCCGCGAGCCCCCCCACACAGCCCGCGGCGAGCCCGAGCAACGCCCGGAGAAGGATTTGGGTGAGTTCCATGTGGCTTCCTTGCCTTCATTACGCCTTGATCGCAGTCCCAATCAGGCTGGTCGGTATTTGGACGGCCTCCGCCACACAAGCTTGTAATCGGACCTCTTCAATCGCACAGAAGATTCGATGAAACGAGCTGTTCCGATTATAACGCCCCGCCGAGAGACCGATAGCGTTTGGGGTGTCCAATTCGCTGCACGCGAGCAGAAGTTGGGATACACTCTGGTTCCAGAGGACAGGATGTCCACTGCGAGCCAGGTGCACGATTTCAGTGAGATCAAGCACGGTCCGCTTCGGAAGGAACCGCAAGCCAAGCAATCGCTCGGCTTATCCAATCGAAGAAACGAACGAGGCTCCGCATTTGAAGAACAACAACACAAAACAGAATCGAAGCAACACAGCCGCACGCAAAGGCCACCCCCGCGCCGGTCGCGTCGTGAGCGCCGAGATGAGCATGTGGCTCTGTGCCCTGGCCCTCGCCGTTACCTCAGCAATCTGGACCAAGGAACGCGGCGAACTCCCCGGGCTCGCGCAGATCGAGACGCCAGCTGTGTCCACCGCCAAGCTGACCAACGCTTCGCTCGAGCCTGCTCCTGCAACCGTTATCGACACGGCCGAGATCATTGAGCCGGAAACTGAATCGATTGAGATCGAATCCGCTGAACAACTCGATCAGTCCATCCGCTGGTTCGATGGCAAGGCCGCCCGCCCGGCGCGCGTCATCTATATGACCGTCACCGGCTACTCGCCAGATGAACGCTCGTGCGGCAAGTTCGCCGACAACAAAACCGCGACCATGTACTCCGTCTGGACCAACGGCATGAACCTCGTCGCGGCCGACCCGAAGGTCCTGCCGTACTGGTCGATGGTCTCCATTCCGGGCTACGCGGGAAACGACATCGTCCCTGTCCTCGATTGCGGCGGCGCCATCAAGGGCAACCGGATCGACCTGCTCTACCCAACGCATGAGATCGCCCGCAAATGGGGCGTCCGCCAAGTGCCGGTGACGGTCTGGGAGTTCATCGAAGACGAATCAGAAACCGTCGCGGCCAACTGAGCAGCCGACGAAAAGCCATGCCAATCCAATCCCAGGCAAACCTTACATACCTTGCAATCCAGTCCAAAGAAAAACCCCGGCATTGACCGGGGTTCTTTTTATTCAGGGATTTGTGTCGGCTTTAGCCGCGACGACGCCGAGCATGCGACACACCAACGAGCGAGAGCCCGAGCAGACCAGCGAAGGCCGCCGGTGGCAGGGGGACGACTTCAACCGCCGTGAACAGGAAGTCATTGGTATCGCCCGCGACACCATTGGGTGTGATCCAACCACGACCGACCCATGAGGTGTTATCGCCATCAAGGCGATGCCCGTCGGAAAGGAAGCTGAATGTATCGCTGCCATTGGAATGAGCAAACAAGTCCTGACTTACTCCATCACCAATCGGTGAATCGCCGGTGGTATTGAGCCCGGTCATTCGACCTGCATAGTAATCTATTCCACCATGATCATCTTCGTACCCATTGGCGTAATCGTTTACTTCGTAAATCACATTGAGCGTGAATGTACCATAGTCGGTACCATTGTTCGCGGTGTTTCCATGAATTGTGCCGAAGATCTGAATCCGAGTGTTCCCGTTCACATCGTACACAAAGAGCTGGACTTGTGAGTTCCCCGCACCATCCTCGAAGCTGAAAGTCACCGGATTATCGTTTCCAAAGTCATCGAATCGCAGACCATAGTCTTGAGGACTGATGCCCCCGCCAGGATGGTCGTAGAGATCGAATGTCCGAAGCAAATCGACACTGCCCGCATTGGCGTACATGGACGCCGATCCGACCAACATCGCGCCGGCCAAGAGTGTGTTCTTCATGTTCATCGTGTTTCCCTCAAAGCTTTGTTACCCATCAGCGAAGTACCGTTCGTACTCGTATGCCGACATTCTACTGAGGAATTCAACCCATGTATAGTGATTATTGGACGAAGTTTCAAAATTCATCGGGCCTTAAAACAGACCTTAGCATCCTCAAATAGCGCACTCAGATTGTGAGGAATCAGGCCTGACTCAAAAGAGCCCGGATCGAGCTGCGATTGAGCCGAATCGCACTCGGTGCAGCCGCCGAAAGGGCCAGCACCACGGCGATCCCCCACGCGATCAGAATCGCCTTGATGGGCAGGGACATCGACAAATCAATCCCGATCGCCTGGCGGTTGGCCTCCTGCCCGCCCCAGGCGGACTGTATCCCCAAAGCGGTGCCCAAGATACACGCCGTGATCGCGATCAAGAGGGCTTGGCCGCAGATCAATCGGACCAGCTGCCCGCGCGAAGCCCCCACTGCTCGCAGTACCCCAAGCTCAAACCGCCGGGCGTTGACCTCCGCCACGATCAGATTGGCCACCCCGAAGCACGCGACCAGCATCGCTCCGATCGCAACCGTCGAGAACACGATCAGCGTGGACCCGAACACCGCCTCGATCTGCTCTCGGATCCCCCGCCCGGACCCCACATTGAGCACCCCCGCCCCCAGCAGCGCGATCCGCATCTGCTTCACAGCTTCCTCGTCATCAATATCGTCAGACAACTTCACTTGGATCAGCTGGGCCGTCCGCATCCCGAAGTGCTCGATCATGTCGTCTCGCGAGCCGAAGACCGACCCGATAGCCTGATTCACAAAGTTATCCCCAAGATCGAAGTACTGCGAGACCAACTCAAGCCCCGGAGAGGTCACCACCCCCACGATCTCGAACTCATGGACCTCATCTTGGGCATCTTGGCACATGAACACATCGCCCACTCCGAGCCCGCGAGCGACCAAGAACTCGCGCGCGACAATCACTGCCCCACCCTCGTTGAGCCGCTGCTTGGCCGTCTCCGTATCGCCCTGAACAAACTCAAGCGTCGCCATCTCAAAGAAGCTCTCGGGCTCGAAGCTGATGAAGTTGGTCTTGTACTCGGAGATCCCCTTGATCCCGAACGCGTCCGTTTTCACAGCCATCATCGAGATCGCGCTGGTCTGCTCAACGAACTCAAGTTCGCTCAAAATCCCCTGAGCCTCTTCGCTCAGCGGCAATCCATACGCGAACGCATCGGGGAACTCGATCTGCCCGAGCCAGTCACGCAGGGCCGCGCTCCCGTTGGTCCAGATCCCGATCATCAACGCCAGCCCGGTCATCAACGCGCCGGCCGTGAACCCATGACGGTACGGCGTCGCCCGAACCGTGCTGCCCAATAGATTTCCGGGCAGCCCAAACACTTTCGAGATCGGACGAGCAAACACCCGCGACACCACCACAACCACCGGCACCGAGACCAGAAAATAGCCGATGAACATCAACGGGAGCCCGATGCTGGTGTACACATAAAAGAAGAACGATTGGTTCGCCAGAAGCAGCACGATCGCGATCATCACGCCGATCCCGACGAGCCCGATCACGCCGATGAGCACGATCCCTCGTACCTTATGAGCTACGGCCCCCTCGCTCATCGCCCGCAGCGGCGACATCCCCGCCGCCCGCCAAGCGGGCCACAGCGCCCCGAGTAAACCAGCCCCCAACGCTCCGATCACGGTCAACGCGGTATTGAGCACCGGGATCACGAGCCCGACCGTCATCTGCTGATCAAAGACCTGCGCCAGCACCCACGCGAGCCCGATGCCCGCCGGCACACCAACGAGTGCCCCGAGCCCCGCGACCACGCACCCGACCAACAGCTGGGCCATCGCCAGCTGCCGTCGCCGCGCCCCGACCGCTCGCAGCACGCCGAGCATCCGCTGCTGTTCGGCCACTCCGGTCGTGAGCCCCGTCGTAATGATGAACGCCGCCGAGATCAGGCTGATCACCGAGATCACGATAAACCCGACCCGTGTCGCGGCCATGTTGGTCTCGACGCCGCTGGTGACGCGTCCGGTCGTCTGGAGCATGACCTGTGGGAGCAACTCTTCCTCGTGGATCGCGACAAAAGCTTCCGGATCAAGTTCAGGGTCGATCAGCAGCTCGATATCGGTCAACCGATCCTTCTTGCGGCTGAGCTTATCGAGTGTTTCGATCGTTGTAAATGCGATGGGCTTGCCGCCGATGGGCGCGGGCTCGATGAGCCCCACCACCGTGAGCGTGCGAGCCCGCCCGAACAGGCGAGGCACCACGAGCTGCGAACCGATCCGCACGCCGACACCTTCGTTGAGGCGCATCGCTTCGGCTTCGGTTTCCACCCGTGTGCCACCGATCGGGTACGGCTTTTCAAGATACGCCCCCGGATCACTCAGCAAGCGAAGGGTCGCGTTCTGTTGTCCTTTTTCCACAAAGATCCAGCTCAGCCGCTGGGCGACGCGCAGATCAATCGCGATCTCATCAAGAGCCGCCGGGTATCGACCATCAACGAGCCCGATCGAACGCTGCTCAAACTCACGCTCCGGATCGATCCCGTTGACAAACACATTGGTCGCGTACCGGACGGGAGTCGCTAAAAAACCGTTCTCTTCCACAGACTCAAAGGTATCGAGCCTGATCGCCAGCGAGAGCGTGCTCTGCAAGCGCGGCAGGGCGGATTCGACGCCGTCCCATTGGCTGACGATCCCGAGCACCCGCGCATCCATCGTCTCACCAGAAGCCGGACGCAGGCGGACCTGCGCGGTGCCGATCTGGGTGTCGATCTGGGCGCGAAAAGCCGCGTTGAGCGAGGCCATCGCGCACGCGATCGAGACCACCAGCACCACCGAGAGCGCGACCGCGCCGCTCAGTAGCCCGAGCCTACTTGGTCGCGCTCTCGGT
>Ga0209344_10001292_pt1 | contig 33665 bp, 26 predicted proteins | sample Cruoilmetagenom6_FD_187293 | JGI IMG/M metagenome (GOLD analysis project Ga0209344, IMG submission 187293) | Oil polluted marine microbial communities from Coal Oil Point, Santa Barbara, California, USA - Santa Barbara Oil Seep Sample 6 (SPAdes)... | ecosystem: Environmental > Aquatic > Marine...
CACCACAGCACAGATATGAAGTACTGAGGTTATCTTCCTCATTTTAAAAGTACTACTCATAACACTGTTAACTATTGGTAAATGAACTTGATGGACTCATTTATACGTTGCAGTGGTCTGATGCTGGCAGATGGTTTTGTTTTACCAGAGCGTCATTTAGGACTTAGAATCTAAATCTCTTCTACTACTGAGCAAAGCGAATAAGAAGAGTAGTTCTAGAGGCTCCAGTTATTAATAGAAGAAGTATGCTTAAGTTATATGGTTAACGGTTCTAATGCTAATTCCAGAAATAGCAAAGTGACTTATCTTTTACTTTATTGCGTTGATAACCAATTTTATCTAGAGCATCACAAACTTCATAAGTTAGTTGAGTGATAACAAAACTCTTGAATTGCATATGATTCATTATGTACTCGGACTCTTCTGGTTGATCCATAGAAAGAAGAATGCCTTGAACATTGTACCAATCTACTAACAGTTGACTAATATGGGGGTCATACCATTGGTCAATAGTATCTAGGATTGCCATATCGCGGTTGACAGCAAGGATTTTATTTAAGCTTATTGAAAAGCCATTCAGGTCTTTTATCCCAAGAACCTTTTGAATATTACTGACGTGATAGTTCAATTGTTTTTTAGATTTATCAATGCGGTTGGTATCAAAGGTATGCTTAGCTAAAACCGCTTGTATGGCAGTCTGTCTATATAAAATAACAACCATGAATATAGTTAAAATTGGTGTGTATATGCCCCCTAATGCACTTCCCATTTCTGACCATTCAGAGTGAGAACCCCATACACCAAAACCAAACTGACTCGTATATATAATTACGGGTGTTAATAAAGCTAGTATTAGTAAAACATATGCAAATATATGTGTGTTATTTTTATTGTTTTCCATTGAAATTCCTTTTATCAAAACTTCTTAAATACATTGTTAATAAAATGTAGTGATCTAAGCAAGTATCGCCTTATAAACCTAATATTACATATTGTTATCAGATAATAATATCAAATGTTGAACGAAGTGACACACCAATTGGTATTAGCCTACAGGGAGGTAAGTATTAGATTAAGGTATATACCTTAATCTATCTTAATCAAAAAAGCAGTGGCTGCCCCTAATCTATAGATAATATTATAACCTACATGCAATAATATTTGAGAATGATAAAAGATAATAAAGTATTTATTATGTTAGCTATGTGTTAGCTAGAAGGATAAGTACATCATGCAGGCTTTACAGCCATAAAGTAACTGCATGATATAACTCAAGAAATATGGTCGGAGTAGCAAGATTCGAACTTGCGACCTCACGTCCCCCAGACGCACGCGCTACCAAGCTGCGCTATACCCCGAATATAAGCTTAATGGGGATAAAAGCTTATGCGGGCTATAGTAATGATTTATACTTTAAATGCAATTAAAAAATCACATCAATCTAGCTAAGCGCTTATTTATTGCTCATTTTGCCCTTGTTTACTGAATTGCTTGATAAAATGCACGCCATCTATCATTAGTGGAAAATCTGGTTTTGCGGTAATTGGCGCGGCAAGTTGGATAGAATAACTTTGAAAGTTACCATTTTGATCAACAAACATAGACTTGTCTTTATTAAAAACTACAATGCCATTGTCCATGGTATTAGCAATTATACGGTCATTTTTTAAGTCTTTAATATCTGTGCCATTACTGTAGCTTTTTGCCGGAATATCACAGGCTAACCAACGTTTTATTAGGGTTGGCTGTACATCCATATGACTGGTCAATTTATTAATCGCACTATTCTTACTTTCTGGTAAAACAAGCAGTGCAGGTTTAATGGATAAGCTTGTTTCTGTTGAGCTGTTACCAATTGAGCTGATCCATAAGATATCTTTTTGTTGTTTCTTGTTCTGGGCTGACATTAACGCATCCAAAAACAATTCAAATTGATAGCTATTATTCCCTTGAAAATAAAATACGTGTAAGCCGGGAGCGTAGCTATTAAGTTTATCGGCAAATATTAAGCTGGAAATATCATCTAACCGGGTTTTTACCGGAAAGAGTTCATTGGTTAAGCTTAATAAGCCATGAGTATTTGCCGCCGCCGCAGCACTGTTGTCTTCACCAACAATAGTAAATGATTTTGCCAATTCCTTTTTCGCGATAATTTGAAATAATAGCGGTTGGGCTTGTTGCTCAATTAACGCGCTTTTATAGATGCTGGGCAGGCTATAAAACAAATTAAACCAAGCTTCTTTTGGTAACGCGTTATCTACATGATTGTCGAGCGAGAGCTTGCCGTGCTTGATTCTTTGCTTTATTTTATTTAATTGTTGAGCTTGTAATGTTTGGTCGGTGATCACCATAAAAACCGACTGTTTTAATGCTCCTTCACTGGGACATTGGCCTTGATAACGCGGATATTGCGGTACAACATCAGTAAAGGCCAGTGGGCTAGTGCGACGGGCAATGTAATCTACCTGATCAAACATACCGTATTTGGTTAATAGTGTTTTTGCCGTTGAGGGATAAGACAAAGGTAATACGGTGTCTTGTCGTAATACGTCATATTCTAAATTAGCGTCTGCCCAAATATGAACGATATGACTGAAAAAGAAAAAAACTACCAGCGGCGTCACGATAAAGCGGGCAAAGATAGTTTTTTGTAACTCTTTTAGGTGTTTCCAAGCGTAATTTGAGGTGACGAGTTCGAAGGCTAATATCACCAAGGTCAGCACTAGGCTGACAAACCAGAATACACGGCTATTTTGCTGAATTTCATTGCTGATCAGTTCAAGTATTGGTGCGCTCGAAGACAAATTTAAATGATAACCTAAACGGGTATAAATATAGGCGTCTAGTAACAAGAGCAATAATTCGGCGGTAAAAATAATGGAAGCGACCACCCGAATAAAGCGGGTTCGCGGAAACAATATGGTGATCGGGAACAGTATCAGCACAAAGCTCATAAAGGTTAAAAACGCCATATGGCTTAACCAAGTGGTAACTAAATAGGTTTTACCTAACAAGGTGTCAGGCATAGTTTCACTTAATACATAAATAGATGACAATAATATTGCCGCTAAAATATTAAAAAAAGTGAACCAGTGGCTCCAGCTCACTAACTGCAATAGGCGCTTACTATAGGGTTTTGATTCAAATGAAACCATCGCGTCGCTTAATTCTCTTATTATTGTTTATGAATGTTATCTGTTTTTATTTAGAATTTTGTATAGATTTTTTTAAGGCACTGGTAAAATTACTGATAATCGCCTCATGTTGTTCTTTCGGGACATTATTTAAAATAATTTCTGTCAGGGTATTTCCTAAGCACATCAGCGCTAGATCAGGGCTTGCAGACTCTTTTACCAGTACATCATGCAATTCTTGAATAATTTTTTCTACACGTTCGTTGGAATACTTGGATACAATAGGCATCTTAAACACTTAATGGTAATTTAATAAACAAACACTAAGTTTATCAAATGCCCGAACAATATAATACTGACCTTTATCTATGAGCTTAATAATTTCGAATATTGCACTGCATTTTATATCAAAAAAAGAAGAAACCGGTGAGATTTTACTCAGGTTAGGGCCTGAAAATGTCGCCGCGGGTAGTAAAATAGAAAATTTTGTTGATGCGCTGCACAAAATTTATAATAGCAAAGGCAGTAAGGCCTATGGCCATTTTTCGTCGATGCCGGCTGAAGGCGATAGCGCCCGCTTTGTTGATATTATGGAAAGTTACTTAAGCGATGCGCAAAGTTTTTATCAATTTAGTAGCCAAGCGGCAAATTTGCTAAAAAATGAATTAGAAAAATATGATCTTGCTGAAACCGGTTATTTAATCATTTGTCATTATGAATATATGGGCGGGCGTTATTTACTGGCGGCGATCATTCCAATATCTGAACATTATTCAGTTGATGGTGAATTAAATATTTCAGCGGACCAGCATCTTGATACTAGCAAGCTGCAGTTAGCCGCGCGTATAGATTTATTTGACTATCAGGATAATGTCGAAGGTAATCGTTATATTTCATTTATTAAAGGTCGCGCTGGCAGAAAAGTATCGGACTTTTTCTTAGACTTTTTAAGTTGCGAAGAGGGCTTAAATGCCAAAGAGCAAACTCAAACCTTAGTACAAGCGGTTGAAGACTTCGTGGCCGTTAATCAATTTGATGCCAATGAAAAACAACAAACCCGCAAAGAGCTATTAAGTTATTGTAAAGAGCAAAAAGAATCTGCTCAAGATGTCTCGTTGCAAGAACTCGGTAATGTCATTAAAACTGAAGAAGATGGCCAAGACTTTTACAAGTTTTGCCAGCAGCAAGCTTACCCGATTGAGGAGTCCTTCCCTCATGATCAAGCCGTGGTCAATAAAGTCACTAAGTATTCCGGCTACGGTAACGGTATCAGCTTAAGCTTTGAGCGCAGCCACTTTGGCGAAGATGTCGTTTATAATGCCAATAATGATAGTATTACCATCTATAAAGTACCACCGAATTTAAAAGATCAGTTGTTGGCGTTATTGGAAAATAATGCCAAACAAAGTCAATCACCAGCGATGACGTCTGCGCCTGAGAGTGACGACTCGGCAAATGAATTTTAGCCTAGGGCATCATTTGCGCGGCAAAATTAGATAAGATGTTGCCTATCAACGGCAATAGTAAATGTAGAGCAATAAATAGGAAAATTAATGACAACACTCACGATTACGCGTCCCGATGACTGGCATGTACATTTACGCGATGGTGCAGCCCTTACTAACACTGTCGCTGATATTAGCCGCTATTTCGGCCGAGCTATTGTCATGCCAAACCTAGTGCCGCCGGTAACTAATGCCGCATTAGCAAGTCAGTATCATCAGCGTATTATGGCAGAAAAGCCTAGTGGTCAATTTCAACCGTTAATGGTGTTATATCTCACCGATCAAACAACGGCTGAAGATATTAAAGCGGCAAAAGCGTCAGGTATTGTTTATGCCGCGAAACTTTATCCAGCTGGCGCGACCACGAATTCATCTTCTGGTGTTACTGATGTTGATAATATCGCCACAGTACTAGCTGCCATGGAAGAAGAAAATATGCCATTGTTGGTGCACGGCGAAGTGACAGATCACGATATTGACATTTTCGATCGCGAAGCTGTGTTTATCGACACTATATTGCGGCCATTAGTGGCGAAGTATCCCACACTAAAAATTGTTCTAGAGCATATTACCACCAAAAACGCAGTTGATTTTGTCCTTCAGGCAAATGAAAATGTTGCTGCAACCATCACAGTGCATCATTTATTATTTAACCGTAACCACATGTTAGTCGGGGGTATTCGCCCACATTATTATTGCTTGCCAATCTTAAAACGTAATATTCACCAAACAGCCTTAATTGCCGCAGCGACCAGTGGTAGCGAGAAGTTTTTCCTAGGCACAGATTCAGCGCCACATGCCCAGCAAGCCAAAGAAGCCGCTTGTGGCTGCGCTGGTGCATACACGGCACATGCGGCTATTGAGTTATATGCGGAAGCGTTTGAACTAGCAGGGGCGCTGGATAAATTAGAAGGTTTTGCCAGCTTACATGGACCAAAGTTTTATAACCTACCAGTCAATAATGACAAAATCACTTTAGTGAAAAAATCATGGTCGGTACCCGCCACCATGGCATTTGGTGGTGACGAAGTTGTACCTATTCGAGCAACTGAAAGTATTGCTTGGCAAGTTAAGTCGTAGGAGCCCACAAGATGCAATTATTTGTAAATGATTTAACCGTAATCGACTTTTCTTATTGTTGTGCGCAGCGCGGTATTGTGGGTGAAAGTTGGATTGTTGATGTTTTACTCGACGGTAGTTTAAATGAAATGAGCATGGTGCTTGATTTTGCTGTGGTTAAAAAGCAGATCAAAGCGATAATTGATGATGCGGTCGATCATAAATTATTATTACCTATGTTAGATGATGCGATCAGTGTCGGTAAATCAACTTACCGTGCAGATCATGAGTTTGTCGATTTTAGCTCTAAGCAGGGCGGTTACTATTTACAATCGCCACAATGCGCCTTTGCGAAAATAGCGACTAAACAGATTGATATCGCCTCGGTAACGGCACATTTGAAAACCATTATTCTGGCGCAATTACCGAAAAATGTGCAAGGCTTAACCTTAAACTTGCGCGCAGAAAATATTGATGGCGCTTATTATCACTATACCCATGGTTTGAAACTCCATGATGGTAATTGCCAACGCATTGCCCATGGCCATCGCTCGAAAATTCATATTTATAAAAATGGTCAACGCTCAACGGCACTTGAAGATGTCTGGTGTTTACGCTGGCAAGATATCTATTTGGCCAGTGAGGCCGATCGCATTGCGCAAAATGAGCTAGAATTATCTGAATCGGCGATAGCTAATTTGACACCCGATCACCAATTTTTTTCTTACTTTGCACCGCAAGGACGATTTGATATTGCTGTACCAGGTCAAATTTTAGATGTAGTTGACTGTGACTCTACCGTAGAGTTACTGGCAGACTTCATTGCCCGCCAACTTAAACAGCAGTCAGCCGATGATGAATTTAAAGTGGTTGCTTTTGAAGGTGTAGCAAAAGGAGCTATTGCTCATGCTTAAGCCGCGCTCATTATTATTACAGCTTTCGTTAATGGCTACTCTATTTTCTTCTCAAGCGATAGCTGCAGAGGCGCAGTTGACTGAACAGTTTTTTCAAGGAGCGTTAATTGTTGGTAAAACCGCGCCAGAAAATACTGTCACCTTAAATGGTAAACCGTTAAAGGTTTCTAAACATGGTGACTATGTTTTGGGCTTTAGCCGAGATGAGAAAACCAATAGCAAACTTGTCATCACCAATGCCAGTGGCATGGTTGAAACCAAAATATTAAAGCCGCTAAAGCGCGAATATAAAATTCAGCGCGTTGAAGGCATTGCTAAGAAAATTATGAATCCTAACAAAAAAGCGATCAGTCGTGTTGGGCAAGATAATAAAAAGATCAGAGCGGCACGAAAAATTGATAGTGAACTAACGGCTTTTGCTCAAGGTTTTATTGCGCCCATTGACGGCATTATTACCGGCGTCTATGGTAGCCAACGTTATTATAATGGTGTACCAAAAACGCCGCATTATGGTTTAGACTACGCCGGTAAAACTGGCGACCCAGTAAAAGCGCCCGCTGACGGCGAAGTGCTGCTGTATGTACCTGACATGTTTTATTCCGGTGGCACAATGATCATAGATCATGGTCATGGCGTGAGTTCAACGTTTTTGCATTTGAGTGATGCTTATGTCAAAGTTGGCGATACGGTTAAGCAAGGTCAGCTGGTGGCGGCCGTTGGTGCTAGCGGTAGGGCAACAGGCCCGCACTTAGATTGGCGCATTAACTGGTTTAACATGCGTTTAGATCCTGCATTAGTATTAAAACTTAAACCTTTTACATAATAACCCCACATTTAACAAAAGCGATAATTAGGTTTAACATGAAAAAAATAATTATCGCTCTTGGTCTTTGCATAAACTTAAGTAGTCATGCGGAAGACTTACAGGTAGGTTGGGAATTATGGTTTCCCTATCAGTATCGTAATAGTCAGCAGGAGCTTATTGGCTTAGATCTCGAAATTTTCAAGGCAATATTCGCCAAGCTCGATTATACAATGCAATACACAGAGTTACCTTGGAAACGCCATTTACACTACATCAAAACCGGTGAAATGGATGTCGCTATGGGAGCGTCATTAAGTCAAGAACGACGAAGCTATGCTTTGTTTTCACAGCCTTACAGAAAAGAAATCGTAAAGCTATTTGTTAGCAAAGGTAACGCTGAGGCTATTCACTTAACAACGCTATCGGGATTAACCAATAGCAAGTATGTCATTGGCGTTGAAAGTGGTTATTATTATGGTGATGACTACCAAAAATTAATAAAAACGCTCGAATTTCGTCAGCACATAATTATCGCTACTGATCTTGAAGAAAATGTAAGCTTATTGTTAGCAGGGCACATTGATGGTTTTCTTGTTGATCCTGCAACCATTAAGGCATTTGCTAATAAGTATCAAATGCGTGGAGAGTTTGAACAGCACGGATTGAATATCTACCAGGCAGATATTCACTTTATGTTCAGTAAAGTATCAGTAAAGCCAGTAATGGTTAAAGCTATTGATCAGGCCATTTCCGACTTAAAACACTCGGGTGAGTTAGATAAAATTATTAATAAGTGGAGTGAGCTAAATTAAGCCTAATGGCAATATTTCAATGGTAATAATAAATAATACTTTCAAAACATTTTTTTATGTGTTCACAATACATCGTTAACCGGTTATAAGTTCAACAGTGAAATAATAAAATAAGGATGACTCATGGCAGGGCAATACCCGAGCAGAATAAAAAAGCTACCGCTTTATGATGGTCGCTTTGACGCCTATAAATTAGCCGCAAATGGTAGCGATGTTTTATTTGCGTCATACCCTGCAGGAACGGAAATAGCCACACATACACACGATACTGACAATCATGGTGTGATCACGCGTGGAGAGTTGATTTTGACCATGCAAGGTAAAACCCAACGTATAAAAACCGGTCAATGGTACTATGTGCCCGCTAATGTAGAGCATAGTGCTAAATTTGATCAAGAAACAGATGAAATTGAAATATGGTTTCATCCCGAGTAAACCCAGTCACGTTTAACAATTTAATGACTTAGTTTTAAAACTAGTCGTGAACATATTTCCTTTAAATTTTAATAATCAAAGCGCTTCAAACGCGAATAAATACTTTTATCTTTGACTAATGGTTATACTTTGTTGCTGTTTGTGCGAAATAACGTTCAATTTCTTGCACAGGTAATGGCTTACTAAACAGGTAGCCTTGAAAAAGATAACTGCCATGTTGTTGTAGCCAGGTTAATTGTTCTTTTCGTTCAATACCGGTAGCAATAATCGTCAGGTTCAGTGTCTTAGCCAGATCAATAATAGCTTTAGTGATCGCAGCCTCACAAACATCAGTGGTAATATTGTTGATAAGACTTTTATCTAACTTTAGGGTATCAATATTAACTTTTCTAATATGTTTTAACGAAGAGAAGCTAACGCCAAAATCATCAATGGCCAGTTTTACACCGAGTTTCTTCACTTCAGTTAATAAATCGATAGTGTCCTTTGTGGTATCCAGGAAAATGCTTTCACTAATATCAAGCTCTAAATACTCAGCAGCTAAGCCTGAAGCGGACAACGCATGTGTAATAGTTGCAATATAAGTATCATTTTTAATTTGTCGCCCGGAGATATTAATACTCATTTTAAGTGCTTGTAAACCTGCCTTTTGCCACTCTACTGCTTGTTGGCAAGCATGAGTAATCACCCACTCATCAATGGCTAATATAAAGTCAGAATTTTCAGCAACTGAAATAAAATCACTGGCGTGTAAAAGGCCATTTTTTGTGTCATTCCATCTGACTAACGCTTCTACGCCGATTAACTGTCCGGTATCAGCTTCAATTTGTGGCTGATAATGTAACTCTAATTCATTGTTTTTTATCGAGTCATGTAGCCTCAGTTTAAAGGCGTTTTTTTCTTCTGAAAAATCATTAAGGATACTTGAATAAAATTGAAAACCATTTCGACCTAAATCTTTCGCTTTATACATGGCAATATCAGCGTGCTTTAACAGCGTGGTTAGGTCTTTGCCATCGTCAGGATAAATCGAAATACCAATACTGCCAGTGACTAAAAGCTTTTGTTGGTCAATATAAATAGGCTGACATAATTTTTCATGGACTCTTCGGGCAATATTTTCAATTTCATCTATGTTTTTAAGGCCACTGACAATGAGTGTGAACTCATCGCCGCCGAGTCGAGAAATACTTAATTTTATGGGCTCATAGTAGGAAATAAAGTCAGACTGTCTTAAACAGTCTTTTAAGTTTTGTGCCACAGTTTGTAATAACTTATCACCCACATCATGGCCAAATGTGTCATTTACCGACTTGAAATTATCCAAATCAAGAAACATGATGACGGCTTTTTCATTTTCTCTTTCTGCTCTATCAAGCGCTGTTTTTACTAATTGTTTAAACTTTTCTCGATTCGGTAAACCCGTTAATACGTCAAAGTAGGCTAAGTGCTGTACTTCTTTTTCAAAATTTTTCCTAGACGTTATATCTTGTATCGTACCGATCATTTTACTGGCTCGGCCGTCAGGACTATTTAATACCTTAGCTTGTTCGTGGAAAACTCGCTCTTGCTGGTTTGCCAAGATAATTCGGTATTCAATATCAAATGGTTTCTTATAATAAACTGATTGCGTGATAGTTTCGGCAACCACATATTTATCGTCGGGGTGTAACTTGTCGAGAAAAAGCGTGCGATCGATATTAACGGCAGTGTATTTAATTTCTGCTAACTGACGTAATTGTTCGGAAAACGTCAGCTGATTGGTATTTAAGTCTAGCTCCCAGGTCCCCATTAGGGCAATTTCATGTGCTTCTTTTAAGTTCCGTTCACTGTTACGTAACTCTTTGAAAAGGCTACCCGCTTTTAAATAGTAGCTGACTCTATGACCTAAAATAGGCCAGTTTACTGGCTTGATAATAAAGTCGGTAGCATCAACCTTAAAGGCTTGCTCAATTGATTTATGATCGTCCATACCTGTGATCAAAATAATAGGAACATCTTTGCCTTGTGGTAAAGCTCTCATTTGAGCACAAGCTTCAAAGCCATCCATTTCTGGCATATTGACATCCATTAACACAATATCAATCGCCAAATCCTGAAAAGCTTCGAGGGCTTGTTTACCGTTTTCTACCGATTTTACCAAATGACCTGCAGCTAATAATGTTGATTCGAGCAAGAGTCGATGCGCGATATCGTCATCAACAACTAATGCCGTCATTTGTCTTTCAAACAAATTATTATCAATCATCGGTTAATCTCAGTAACTCGTGGTTTAAGGCCTTTTCGACCTCGTTATATTGACGTTTTAGTGCAATTAATAGCTCAGTTGTGTCAGTAAATGCGTCGGCATTTACTTCTAACTGTTGGCAGGTTTTGGCTAGTTTAACTGCACCTAAGTTTGCACTGGCAGACTTTAACGAATGTGCTGCGTTGTATAATTTAGCGCTATCGCTAGCTTCAATTGCTTGTTCAATAATAGTAAGTAACTTAGGTGAAGATTCGAGATAAATGCTGATCACTCGCCGTAAGATATTAGGCGTGCCTGTTCTATGTAACGCCAGTATATTATCTAGTGCTCGTCTTTGTAAAATTGGCTCAGCGATTTCAGCATCTTTACGCTGCTCACTTTTCGCTGGATCATTATTCGTTAAGGGAGGGATATCTGCTAAGACAATATTTTCCAGTTCATCGGCACGACTGGTTAATAAACTCACTTTATTTAACCAATGAATTAACATTTTTTCTAGACGTGCACGCTCAAAGGGTTTACTGATGTAGTCGTCCATGCCGGCCTCATTACAGAGTTGTTCAATACCTTGCTGAACATTAGCGGTTAAGGCAATAATAGGCATATGGCGATTATTCTCACTGGTTTTTTCAAGCTTGCGAATTTCTTTTGTTGCTTCAATACCATCCATCACCGGCATATGACAATCCATTAAAATTAAGTCAAAATCTGCTTTGTGATAAAGCATTAGTGCTTCTCTGCCGTTATTAGCTACTTGCACTTTACAGCCCATGATCTCTAATAGGCCTTTAGCGACCTCCTGATTGACGACATTATCTTCTACTAACAAGATTGCGCTGTTTGCTAACTCCGCTTTTTCGTCAATATTATTAGTGGATGACAAAGTATGCTTGTCTTCACTGTAATCAATAACCGAACTTTTTGTCAACGACAACGTTGATTTAAGCTTTTCGGTGCCGGTATCTTGTGCCGCGGTATTATTTTGCTCAGTGATACTAACTTCTGACCAAGCAAGTTCATTAACAAGGCAATCATAAAGCGCTTTCTGTTTTACTGGCTTTGTTAAGTAACAGGTAATACCGACACTTTTAGCACGACATGACTCTTCATCGAAAGCGGCTGAGCTCAGCATAACCAATTTAGGTGTGGCAATTTCGGGGTCGTTGACAATTATTTCTGCAACTTCAATACCGTCCATTGACGGCATATGCCAGTCGAGGATCACTAAATCAAACGGCTGTTTATTATGCTGTGCTTGTTTAATTTTCATGATGGCACTTAAGCCATCATTTGCCAGCGTGATATCCGTTTGCCAACTGGTTAATTGATTTTGTAAAATTTCACGATTTGTTTTGTTATCATCTACCACTAAAATCCGCTTACCGTTTAAAGCTTTAGGGATCGGCCATGACAGGTATTGTTCAGCGATATCTTTAAGATCTATGCAAAAACTAAAGGTTGAGCCTTTGCCAATTTCGCTCGTTAAAGTCAGCTCTCCGCCCATCAAGGTGATCAATTGATGGGTGATAGCTAACCCTAAACCTGTGCCGCCATAGCGACGAGTAGTCGACCTGTCGGCTTGAGAGAAGGCTTCAAAAATATGTGTTTGTTGAGATTTTGCAATGCCAATACCGGTATCTGTAACACTAAAGCTATATTTTGTTTGTCCTTGCTGACTTTCACTTTTAACTAATGCGACAATAATATTGCCAGTTTCGGTAAATTTTATCGCGTTACTGATCAGATTTAACAATATTTGTCGCAAACGCACTTCATCAGTTTTGACAAAAATATAGGGATCATGCGGCAACCTAACATACAACTCTAAGCCTTTAGATTGAGCGCTTTCGGCTAAAAGATCAGTGGCATCTTCGAGTAGTTTTCGTAAGTCACACTGGTGGTTATCAAGTTCAAGCTTGCCAGCTTCAATTTTAGAAAAGTCTAAAATATCATTAATGATAGATAATAAAGAGTCACCAGACTTTAATATGGTTTCGGCAAAATGATGTTGGCGCGAAGTTAATTGCGTGCTTAATAGCAGTTCAGCCATGCCAAGCACACCATTCATTGGTGTGCGAATTTCGTGACTCATGGCAGCTAAAAATTCGCTTTTTGCTTGATTAGCGGTTTCGGCTACTTCCTTTGCAACTAAAAGCTCTTGAGTTCTTTCTGCTACTTTATTTTCAAGATTTTCTTGATGCTCTTCAACGCTACGATTTGAACGTTCAAGCTGTTCAATCATGTAATTAAAGTTATGAGTTAATTCACCTAATTCGCCATCATGAGTTTGAAGCAATTTTTTATCCAGTTGACCAAAAGCAATTTTTTTAGTGGCTTCTACAAACTCGGCAATAGGGCGGGTGATCTTACGGGCAAGTATGAAAGTTAACAATGTCGCGCCGACAAAAATCAATAACACAATCATAATGACGGTTATAAGTGACTTGCGCTTTAGTTGTTCCATCTGCGTGGTATTGACCACTAAACGGACATAACCGAGTAATTCAGTGGCCTGTGCGCTACTGTCGTCTTCAAAGGTATGCTCATTAAAGAGATTTGACCGTGTTGAGCGCACGGGGACTAAAAACATTATTTCTTTACCACTGGTACTATAAACCGGCTCGGCTATTAACGTTTCTGCCTGATTAATAAAGTTTTCTTGGCTGGGGGATGAGGCAAGATACCAGCGGTCAGCGACAACTGACATATCCTGGCGAACCAGCGCTAAATAACTGATCGCTTTATCATCTATGGTATTAAGAATTAAGTTAAGCGAGTCTGCATCTTCCGAATAAAGCGCAAATTCACTAAATTTTGCCAGCATTTGTGCAATAGAGTAGCCGTGATTGAGCAATTCTTTTTTACGCGTGTCTTGCTCTAGACTAAGCAGTGATGTGGTCAGGGCAATTGCGGTTAAGGTGACCAATAAGTTGGCAATTAAATTAAACTTTGTTGTCAGGCCAATCGCTTTAAGCCTTTTTTTAATGTCACTACGTAGCTTGATCACTGAAAAACCTCTCGGGCGCCGTTAATTATTTCGGTACTGAAATCAATCTTCAGCTGTTCGGCGGTTTTTAAATTAAGTAAATATTGTTCTGAGTTTGGGTATTGTATCGGTATGGTACCGGCTTTTTTACCGGCAAGGATCGCTATTGCTAACTCTGCACATTGCTGGCCTATAGCAAAGTAATCCCAATCTAGCGCATAAATTGCGCCTGCTTTTACCCATGCTCTAGACATGCCGATAAAGGGGATTTTGTTACGGTATGAAAATAGCAATATTGCTTTCGCGGTTTTCCCTGAATAAACGCTAGTATCAGGGATACTTAAAATACTGTCGGCTTCTCGTCCTAAGCGTTTTAATGCGGCTGTAATTTCCGTAGGGGAATGTACCGCCACGGCAATAATCTCAAGGTCAAAAGTAGGCGCTATTTCATTAAGTTGCTCAATGAGCGCTTGGCTATTTTTAGGGTCATAAAGTACGCCAATACGTTTTGCCCCAGGTAAAATACGTTTATGCCAATTTAGTTGACTCTGGGCTGATGCTTGAATAGCGATGCCGGTTAAATTCGGGGTATTTTGCAATAAATCATTATTTAAGGTCAGGGTAGAAATAATATCGGGTGTATGGCGAAAGTTATCCTGATTTGACGGGATTAAATTGATCGCCTTTGAACCTAACGCTAAAATCAGCCGTGAATTTTCGTCAATCGCGCTGTAATCAACATTTTCAAGATAATTGACCTTGAAACTACTGTCATTAACTACCGATTTAAAGCCCTTTATTACCTCTTGATAAGCAGATAACTTGTCATTATAAATCAAGCTAATTAAAGGGCGCTCTTGTGCCATAGCTTGCGCGGCGCACACGCCTGTTACACAGAGCAGCGCAAGCAAGGCATATTGTGATATTTTATTTCCGACGTTAAACTTCATAATCCATTACTAACCCATCGTTATATTAAGCTTACAAATCAAAGGTGTAAGCCATACGTAAACGAAATGTGCGGCCGTTTTGTGCTATTTGGTCTTGTAAATGTTCTTCAGAGGCTGGAAAACTAAACATTTCATCAAACAAATTATAAATACCGAGTGATAAGTCTAAGTTTTTCAGGATGTTTTTATTTACTACGGTGAAATTGGCAAGCATATAACTATCGGTGTTGTTTTCTTGAATGGTTTTACGGCTACTTTCATACTGCATATTTAAGCCCGCGGTAAAGCCATAAGCCAGTACAGGTGAGGAAACATTTAACTTAACTTGATTTTTAGGGACGTTGGTTAATGACTGAGCATTGTGGTCAAACTCACTAACTTGATAAGTGTAACTGAATGAGCCGCTCCAACCGCTTTGCCAATGCCCTTGAAGTTCAATTTCAGCACCTTTAGCCGTGACATCGTCTTGGTTTTTAAACACTAATAGGTCATCGCTAGTGTCGGTTGTTAAAGCAATTAAATTTTCAATTTTATTTTGGTAAAGTGATGCCACCAAATTCAGCTTGCTGTTTAAGCGTTGCTCTAAAATTAGCTCTAGGCTATCAATAGTTTCAGGGGCAAGTTGCTCTGGTGATTTTTGCGTTATAGCGTCATCATAATAAAGCTCATAAACATTGGGGGCGCGGTAAGCACTGCCATAGATCAACTTAAAAGTGGTATTGTCGATAGGGTCCCAAATAGCTGCGATGCGGGGGTTAGTGCTTCTGTCAATCTCTGACAAATAGTCATACCGTAGGCCGATATTTAGCACTAAATTATCTTGCAATTGAATGTTATCTTGCAGGTAAGCGCCCCAAATATAACTGTTAGTATCTATTACCTGAAAAACTTCGTAAATATCCCAACTGCTGGACTTTTCTTCAAAATTGTTGCGGTATTCGCCGCCGAAGGTAAAGCGATGGTTATCAAATATTTCTTTAGTCACGGTGAGCTCAGAGCCCCACCATTTGCCATGAGAGACTTCTTGCCAATTAACAATATCAGAGAAATCACCCTCATCGGAATAATCATAAGCCCAATGCCCAGTATAACGGTACTCATCATAAAATATCCGCGCATTAATATCGGTACCATTAGCTAATAATTTTTGGTACTTAGCATCAAGAAATTTAGTTTGCTCCCATGCTTTAGTAATAGGGCTATTAAACGCCGTTTCATAAGAAGCGGTAGGATTAGCTTTTTCTTGTTTTTGAAAGCCGGCCGAGAGTGTAAAACTGCCATAAGAGAGTTTGGCAAAAACGTTTTCATTACGTTCGCCATCGACGTTTGTGGCAAAACCATTATTGGTCGTAGGATCATCAAATTCAGGGTAATAAAGGTTATCATCACCGTCACTTTTATAAACTGAGCCGGAGATTAAAAGTTCAACGCCATTATCAAAGCGATCACCGTAACTTATTGTTGCGCTATCCGTATTTTGACTGCCGGTTGAGGCGATAATTTTTAGCCCTTGAATATCTCTGCCGCGCTTGGTCATAACATTGATGACACCAAAGAAGGCATTGTTACCATACAGTGATGAGCCTGAGCCTCGCACGACTTCAATGCGATCAATTATATCGATATTAACGATTAAGCCGTTATCTACTATCATGCCACTGTAGACATTTTCATTAACACGGTGCCCATCAACTAACATTAAAATTCTAGAATTAAAGTCACCTAAGACACCAAAGCCACGGGCACCGACATAACTGTAGCTGCGATCATAAGATGTTTGAAATCCGGGTAAAGTATTAAGTACATCAACCATAGAGCGATAGCCGTATTGCTGTATTTCTTTGGCAGTAACGATACTAATTCGGGCCGGTGCTTGGCTGACTTTTTGAGAGTATTTAGACGCGGTAAAAACTGATTCAATATCAGAAAATAATAAAGCTTCATCGTCAAAGCCGAATTCTTGCTCTGATGCATTGACATAAAAAGTGCTGGTTAACATTATAGAAGAGAATAGTAGTTGATTTTTTATTTTATTTTTTACAGCAGACACGTTATGACACCTTATTTATGGGAGGGCAATATAATTGACTTACTTTAATAACTTACCGTGAAAAGTGCATAGCTTTTAATGATTTTACTACTGCTAGCATTTTAAAACAATTTTAGTTTTGACTCCATTAACTTTTAAACTTTAATGCGGATTTTTTTAAGTTTAAATGCTATTGCGGTAAATAGTAGACTGAAACTCTATCACTTGTTTAACTGCAATTACCTTATGGCTGAGGAAGTAGAAGGCCAAAGGGTTTTAAACATATAAGCAAGGATTATTGGCAGATTATGTGCTGTAAGTTGTCAAAGAGCATGAAAATAGGGGGGATATTTGCTAGCTAGGCTCTGTATGTGTAACAGGTTAATGTTTATCTTCAATTTAATTAACTTGTTTTTGTTGGATTATTTTTTTTATTTGCTGCTCCGATAAAAGTAAGAATATCACCGATGAAAGTATGGCTGAGGCGAACACCATACACATGACAATAATTTGATATCGGGCAGCAACTAAAGGCGAAACTCCCGACAATATTTGTCCGGTCATCATGCCAGGTAAAGAGACTAAACCAACAGCAAACAAGCCATTAATTACCGGAATGGTCGCGGCGTTAAGCGCATGCTTACGGGCTATTGGATAGGGCGTTTTATGGTCAATTTCCGAAAATAGTCGTTCTGCACAAAGGCTGATGCTATTCATGGCGTTGGCGAAGATCATGCCGGCAAGCGGAATAATAACTTGCGGTTGATACCAAGGAGTGACAGATAAAGCGCCTTGACTGATCACCAACAAAGTAAAACCAGCACCAACGAGTATCGCCATAAAACCGTGCTTAAATAACACTAAGCGGTATTCATTTAAAGTACGCAATGCAATCCAACATGAGATGCTGACCATAGCCAGTAAAATAGTCACGATTAAGCCAGCATTATCAGAATAAAAAATATAACTTAAGACATAGCCAATGAGCAAAAGCTGGACGAGCATTCGCGAAAGCGCATAACTGGCTTGTTTGACATTTAACGACCATGAATATAAAAACCCCAGTGCAATAACTACTGGGATAAAAGCAATCGACAGATCAATTAAACTGATCTCTTGCAACGTATTATTCATGTGAGATTCAAACCACTTTTGCTGTATTAGTCATTATTTAATATATTCCCTTTAGATACAAATTTAGTGTATAACCACCGCCATAAAACTGTTCAGACATTGATGAGAAACAAGGTTTGTTAAGTGAATAATACAATTAAAAAGTCAATGCCCTTACTGTTGGTATTAACTGGCGTTTTTGCTTCGTTTTCCCTACTCGCACATGGTCTGACGATGTGAAAAGCTAGTTTATAGAGACCAATCCAGACAAAAAGCACGCATATACTGTTTTAAGCTGGTATTGTTGCGCTTTTAGTTGCAATGACGCGGCTAATTATCTGTATTTTACCAGCAGAATAAATATCGCCCAACCGTGGTCGGCGAAGCATTAGGCTTAACTAGCATCGCACCGGCGTCTGAAAAACAGGCCAACTTAATCGTCACACGTGGACTACCAAACGACGTGTGACGCGAAGTTAAGCTTGAGATCCTTATTCCGCCAAGTAAAGGCCTAGAATATAAATTGTAATGGATAATATATAATGGTTTTGTTTTCTTAGTGCTTTAAGGTGTTCGACGTTTGTTCAGGGGTGTGTTCCTGATTATATATATCGTAGCAGTCATTAGCCTCTTGGTAATCTATCCGCTCATTAAGACTCGGTTCATGCACTGGTACTTCGTCACTATAAACACCTTTACTGCGCCATTTTCCGCTTTGCCAGCGTCGAAAGGAGAAAAAGCCGCGTATACATTCATCGATACTCATCGCTAACCAAATACCAATGAGGCCATAGGCAAAATGTAGTCCTAAGAGCCAAGCCAGTGGTAGTGCAAAAAACCACATAATGGAAAAACCGACAATTGAGACATAGCGGGCATCACCAGATGCGCGCAGTGAAGAGCCAACGATTAAGTTAAAACTGCGGCCAAATTCGGCGATGATAGCGACCCATAAAATTAATTTTCCCATGGCCCAAATATCGACATTATCAGTAAATATGGCGAACCATTTGTCAGAAAAAGCCAATAGGGTAAAAACAAAAAACATCGCGCCGGCCAGACCAAGTTTTAACCCTAACATCAGCTGTTTATGGGCGTCATCATAACGCTTGGCACCAATATAATGTGCAACCTTAATTTGGACACCGGCACTGACCGCAAAGCCATAAAGCACGGCAGTAAAAAGTAAATTAAAACTATAAATCCGTGTCGCTAATGCCAATTCTCCCATAGTGACTATCATGGCCGTCATTAATATCTGGGTAAATTGCCATGACATTGGCTCTAACACTGACGGCATAGCAATTTTTAAAATAGGTGCACTATCTTTTTTAAATACCCGCCACTGACGAGGTAAAGCAATTTTGATATCTAAGTGTTTAATAATGACAACTAACGTGAAACATAAACTGACCATCCAAGCGATAACTGAGGCAAGCGCAACCCCTTGAACACCTAAAGCTGGAAAACCAAACTTGCCATCAATTAATAAGTAGTTAAACAGTATATTGACGATGGTCATCACGAATGTTGACCACATATTCCAATGAGTTTTGCCTTGAGAAGTCAATACCGCTGCAGCGGCAAATCGAATTGCTAATATCCAAGTACCCATGCCAATTGTGCTTAAGTAGATACTGGCCATTACGGCCATATTATCGGTTAAGCCCATCCATTGTGCGAAAGTCGGAGCAAAAGCGCACATAATAATGGTTAATAACAACCCGCCCATTAACAGAATGACAAATAGCACGCCATAGGTGGTGGCCAGTTTTTTATAATCACCGGCGCCAATACGCTGCGATGCAACACTACTACCGCCTTGATGCAAGGTACTATAAAGGGCAAAGCCAATACCCAAAATAGGTAAAATAGCGCCAACTGATGCCGCGGCAGAATCAGATATACGACTTAAAAACCAAGCATCGGTAACATTGATCATAAAAATAAAAAATAGATCAATGAATATAGGCCAAGTTAAACTTAAAAGACTGCGATCAGCCACGGATTGGCTTGTTTTGGGCACAGTAGCTCCTGAAAAAATTGTAATAGTGTAGTATAACATTCGAGTCGCTAATAATTAATAGTAACGATTGTTACAAATCGTACCGGTAATAATTAACGAAAAAGTCAGAAAAGGGCTGCTTCAAATTGATATTTGATGGTTTATTCAGCACTTAAGACAAAAAAGCGAATAAAATGCTAAATAAGCTAAATTAGCACTTTACAAAACCACGCACAGTATTTAATATTCGCCTCGTTCTAAAGCAGCAGTGCTTTTGAATATCTGGTGAGATGGCTGAGTGGTCGAAAGCACCGGTCTTGAAAACCGGCAAGGGTTTGTAGCCCTTCTAGAGTTCAAATCTCTATCTCACCGCCACATTCTAAGAAACCGCTATTTATTAGCGGTTTTTTTTCGTCTGGAGTTTATTAAACAGGATGTTTGGGTTTGTAGCGCAACACCTGTTTGTAGAGTTCAAATCTCTATCTCACCGCCACATTCTAAGAAACCGCTATTTATTAGCGGTTTTTTTTCGTCTAGAGTTTACTAAACAGGATGTTTGGGTTTGTAGCACAACACCTGTTTGTAGAGTTCAAATCTCTCCGTCACCGCCACATTCTAAAAAACCGCTATTTATTAGCGGTTTTTTTTCGTCTGGAGTTTACCAAACTGCAGAAAAAGGGGTTATAGCGTAACATCTACTGGCAGAGTTCAAATCTGTATTTAACCACCATACAACATAAAAACCAACATGCTATAAATAAAAACAATTGTCATATGCAATCTATTATTGTAACGTGAGTGCGGATCATCATTATAAAAGGGAATTTATATGTCGAACTTTTTACGTTCGTTTTTTACATTTACAGCACTAGTAAATATTACTTTATTTAACCAAAGTGCTAATGCTTTTGTCATCTACAGTGATGCATGGGAGACATTTACTGTAAGTGAAGACTCGTCTGCAAGCCACAGTATTTATCAATCAGTAGATACAAGCTATAAGTATTTCAATTATACATTGGCAGCTAATGGCTCTGTAGCATACAACTCATCAACCAAACGAATTACATATACGCCTCATGGTAATTATTGTGGGACAGATAGCTATACATATACCCTTGATAAATATATTTATAATAGTGGTGGTGGCGATCGGCCGAGAAATTTAAATTCCGTAGAGATACCATCCACGACAGATAATTTTCAACCTAATACAAACCGTTTAACAGAAAACTTAAATACCAGAACAATTAACAAAAACATTGATTCGGAAAATACATTAGCATTAACTCGCTATATGGTAAGAGTAACAACATATGTAACCGTATCATGCAAAAACGACTTACCCTCTATCTCTAATATTGCTAATAAAGTCATTAATGAAGATAGTAATACGGGTAATGTGGCATTCACCATTTCAGATGTTGAAACACCTGCAAGCTCGCTAACTCTTTCTACAACATCCAGTAACACGGCTTTGGTTCCAAGCAGTGGAATTGCTTTTGGTGGGTCTGGCTCAAATAGAACAATTAGAGTGACTCCTTTGCCAAACAAATACGGCAGTGCAACAATTAACGTAACCGTAAGAGATGCCAGTGGCGGTACCAGAGCTGATGCCTTTGTCGTGACTGTTAACTCTATTAACGACTTACCCTCTATCTCTAATATTGCTAATAAAGTCATTAATGAAGATAGTAATACGGGTAATGTGGCATTCACCATTTCAGATGTTGAAACACCTGCAAGCTCGCTAACTCTTTCTACAACATCCAGTAACACGGCTTTGGTTCCAAGCAGTGGAATTGTCGTTGGTGGGTCTGGCTCAAATAGAACAATCAGAGTTACTCCTATGCCAAACAAATACGGCAGTGCAACAATTAATGTAACCGTAAGAGATGCTAGTGGTGGTACCAGAGCTGATGCCTTTGTCGTTACTGTAAATTCTGTAAATGATGCTCCAGTAATTACTCAGGGCACATCACTCTCATTTAAATTAACTAAAGATTCTATGAAAACAGTAATATTAAGTGCTACTGATATTGATAGCAGCACGCTAACTTGGTCAATTAAAACCCAAGGTACCAAAGGAATAGCAACGATTAATTCATTAGGTACTTTAAATTATGTCTTAAATAGCAATACTCAAGTAGATGATTCTGATCACTTTATTGTTCAAGTTAGTGATAGTAATCAAATAGATACAATTACAATATATGTAGAAGTTATCGCCAATAAAATTCAGTACAAATATGATGCTCGTGGAAGGTTAATTAAAGTAAGTAACTCCATGGATGAAGAAACAAAGTATTATTATGATGATGCAGGTAACAGAAAGTCAGCAGGGAGAGCTAACTAATGAAATCGATATTAATTAAACTAAACTCATTTTTATTACTTTCAACTATATTTATAGGTACCCATTTATTTGCAGAAGATGGGCCAGATACGGGAACACCTGCAACTGCCCAAGCAGATGAAATTGGTCAAATAAAACCACTATATGTTCAACCTGATATTAATGGGGTTGATCTTTTAACAGGTAAGTATATCCCTAATTTACCTGTTTTAAGTATACCTGCCGCTCCAAGATTAAAACTTCATACTATTCAACAATTAGATTCAAAATTAGTAGCTTCCGCTTATACGGTAAATGAAACAATTTCTGTTACCTTTGGTGGAGAAACATCCGACTACTTTAAATGTGCAGGTGGCGATTGCTCACCTACAACGGTTAACGGTTCTAGTATATCAGGTACAATTAGTAGCCTTTCGCGTAGGTATGTACAAGGCCATACAGGAATTCAGATATTTTATAACAAACGTGCTTGGTTTATTACAACAACAGAAAAAAAACAAGCAGGCTGGTATGCTTCAACTATTATATATCCAGATGGTGAAGTGCTAAACCTTTCTTATGATGTTGAAGATGCAGGACAATTTTTGGCTCATCGTCCAAATAAGGTTACTACTAATCTCGGTTATGAAATGCACATTAATTACCACTCTGATGTATTGGGGGAAATTGAGTGGAATACAGTAAGATCAGCAACTATCAATAAAATAGGTGAAGTTGAAGTTTTAGCCAAACATACATATGTTGGCATAGGAACAACAAACTTAACTGATAATAGTGATCGTGTATGGCAGTATAGTGGTTTTGGGAGTTCAATGGGCAGGTCAGACTTCGCGCGTAATTTTAACTTTAGATTACCGAATGATAATGACACTTCCATAGAAGTTAAATCTGAGACTGCTACTCATGGTGGAATAACACACAACAGATTTGTCACAAATGTTACTAGGGAAGGACAAGCATTTGACTATCAATATATTGCTGAATCAGGTAAAGGTTATGATCCGAATAAACAATTTAGCAATCTTATTATAAGCGGCCCAGAGGGATACAAGCGTCAATTAGGGCTTAATGTAATGCCTTCAGATTCAATGGAAAAATCTCTGCAAATAAATTCTGATATTGATAGTTTGGGTAATACAACAACGTATGCATGGCAAGGACCTAAACTAAAATCAATTACATATCCTGAAGGTAATAAGATCATATATGAATGGGATCATGTAGGAAATATGACCGAACAAAGAAATGTTGCTAAACCGGGATCTCAGCTCCCTGACCAAGTCATTACAGCAAAATATAACTCATCAATTTGCGATGCAATGCAATGTTTTAGACCTGAATATACTATTGATGCTAACGGAAACCGCACTGATTATACTTTTGATAAAAACCATGGCGGTATGCTAACTAAAATTGAGCCCATAGCAGATAGCGGCGAACAAAGAATAACAACCAATATTTACACTCAAATTGGCTACCTATATCGCTTAGAAAGCACATCAGTGTGTGGAACGGCTGAATGCGGAACAAAGCACGAACAAATTACAAAATATACGTATTGGGGGTTTACTACTCTCCCTAAAACTATTACAAAAACTAATGGTATAAAAAGTAATTCAGAAACAATAACTTTCGATTATTTTGATGACGGTAGAATAAAATACGAAAATGGTCCTTTAGCTGGTAATAATGACACTAAATATTACCGCTATGATTTATCTGGTAGAAAAACATGGGATATAGGCGCAGTAAATCAACAAGGTAAACGTTCAGCAACCAAAGTAACCTTTCGTCCCCAAGACAATCAAGCTGATATCATTGAAAGTGGTTTCCTGCCTGATAGTAGTAGCACTAACCTTACCGTTATACTAACTACTGACAATACCTATAATAATTTAGGTCTGATAACAAAAACCGAATTAAAGTCAGCCACAAAAACCGAAAAAGTGACGCAAGCTTCTTACGACTCTCTTAATCGTCTAGAGTGTTCAGTAACAAGAATGAATCCTTTAGTGTTTAATACCTTGCCTTTATCAGCTTGTAGTTTAGGCCCTCAAGGTGAATTTGGACAAGACCGCGTAACACATAAAACTTATGACACCCTCTCTCGCCTAACTAAAAGTATATCGGGTTACGGCACGGAGGATTCAGGCATAGATATTGAGATAAGCTACACAGACAATGGACAAACCGACTATAAAAAAGACGGTAATGGTAACTTAACAGATTATGAGTACGATGGTTTTGATCGTTTATATAAAACCACTTTTCCTGATTACAGTTATGAAAGTAACACTTACGATGCTAATAATAATTTAAAAACCTGGCGTAAGCGTGATGGTAAAGTCCTTTCTCATTCTTATGATGCCATTAATTTAAAAATGAGTACAATTATACAAGGTGAACACAGCCTTAACTACGGATACGATGGCCTCGGCCGCCAAACCTCGGCGACTAGAAATGGTAGTAACGTGAGTTATACTTATGATGATTTAGGAAGGCTTGAAACTAGTACCACCAATGGTAGAACCCTTACTTACCAATATGATGCTGCTGGGCGCCGCTACCAGCTTAAACACCCTGATGATTTTTATGTTAACTATAGTTATGACGATACCGGCGCGTTAACGGATATAAAAGAAAATAACAGTAAAACACTAGTAAGTTATGATTACGACAACTTTGGTCGTTTAGACACGATCACTCGTTATAATGGTGCTGTTTCCACCCTTGATTATAATAGTGCGGGCCAAGTAGAGTTTTTTGACCACCTAAACGTTAACAACGCAAGATTTAAATATAATCCATCAAACCAGCTTATTGACCGAGAAGTGAGTAATTCAAACTTCCAAATAGAAATCCCAACAGTAAATGAGCAAACGTACGCTGTAAATAATTTGAATCAGTACGACAGTGTAAATGGCCAAGCCATAAGTTACGATGCTGCAGGTAACCTAACAAGCTATGACAGCTGGGCGTATACTTATAACGCTCACAATCGAGTGATATCAGCCTCTCAACCTGGTACCTCGTTAACACTTGGGTACGACCCAACTGGCCGATTAGAAAGCTCAACCCACAACGGTAGCAGAACCAATTTTTTATATGACGGTGATGAGCTTATTGGTGAATACAATAGTAGCGGTAGCTTAATAAATCGCTACGTTCACGGAATTGGCGTAGACGACCCATTAATATGGTATACAGGCTCAGGAACAACCAATACACGCTATTTACTTGCCGATGAGCGTGGCTCAATTGTTGCTGAAACAAATAACTCCGGAGCCATTACCACGACTCATCAATACGGCCCTTTTGGCGAGCCAGAAAATACGAGTACATCGCGTTTTAGGTACACCGGACAAATTGTGTTGCCCGGTACAGAGTTATATTATTACAAAGCACGGATTTATCATCCAAAGCTAGGTCGATTTTTACAAACAGACCCCATAGGCTATGACGATGGCATGAACATGTATGCCTATGTGGGGAATGATCCTGTTAATTTAGTTGATCCTAGCGGTTTATGTGGGAAATTTAAAGATGAATCAAGAGGTTGCGGGGGGACATTTGTTCAAGAATTAAAAGGAAATACTGAAGCAGCTTTAAATAAATTAACTAACTTTTTTAAATCTAGTCAAGAAGTAGCAGATAACGCAAAACAAGGAATAGAAAATGTTGCTGATGAAATAGGTCCTGACTCAGTGTCTGCATCAGGAACTGCGGGTACTGGAGTAGGTGTATCAGGGGAATATAAAATAAGTAAAAATGGAAGTAAAGATTTAGCTTTAGGTGGCGGGGCCAACTCTGGAGCAGGAGTTGCCGTAACCGCTAATTGGAAGGTGTTTAGTGCTGGTGATAATTTAGTATCAAAAGGTTCTCCTGTATCATCAATACATAAACTATGTATTGGGGTTGTTTTAGGTGGCTGCGGGACGGTTACTATATTGGACAATAATGATGTTGGTTCATTTACATTGGGTGCAGGTTATGTCTATGGAGGGTTCATGACAAACTCTGTAGTAGGTAACATTAATATTAATGAAGGAAATTAACAAATGATGTATAGCACTATCGTAATAGGAAGTTTTTTTCTTATCGCTCTTATAGGTGTTTATTTTTATTATTTTCAGAAGCTTAAATCTCTTTTGAAATTAAAGTATAAGGAAGACTATCAAGCTATTGGTTCACCAACTTTAGTTATGAATAGCACCATTAGTAATAATTTGTCTTTTCAAAAGTACTTGTCTTCTAAGCAGTATGAAAAACACAATGATGAGCAGTTAAATAAAATTTGTAAAAGAGTTTATTCAATATTAAAAGTTACCCATATTTTAGTTGGGATAGTTATTCTGTTATTTGTTTTGGATGCGTTACAAATTCTATAAAAAAATGGATACTAATTTTATAGTTTATGAATTCGGATGAGCTTTTAGTTGAATTAATTTTTGAATCCAAAGCCTCGCTAGTCGGGGCTTTTAACCATACATGAAAAATGGCTGTATAAATATACAGCTTGCGCTATAATGATTTATGTATTCTTCATAAGAGTAGGCATAAATGGAAATTAGTTTTTAGGAGAACATATGCTTAATTGTGTTGAATGTGACTTTTCTTATGATGAAGATTTAGATAACTGTCCAAGGTGTACTGAGGTTGAAATTGAAAGACCAAGGCTTGTTGCTGTAGCTGCAATGACTGCTCAGTTCATTACTCATCAAGGGAGTTCAAGAATAGAGGCCAAACTAGGTCAACTTTGGTCTCAAAATGATGAAGTGAGCTTTAAGTTAATTACTGAAGTAGAGCGAAAGTTCAAAAACAAAAATAAGTTTCATAGCTACTTTACTGAAGATAATACTGTAGATTCTGCGCCAAATATATTGGCTAATTACATTAGGGATGAGATTGAGTTTACTAATTTGGTTGAAAAATTTATGGACTCTTTAGTGGCCTCTGCATACGAAGTAGGTGCCCATAAAGTTCAAGGCGGTAATATCGTATTTATGCACTATAAAGGGCATGAAGAAGACGATCTCGGTAAACTTTTAGCTATTTGGGTTACAAAAAAAGAGGGATTTGATTTCGATCCCGAAACATTAATTCCAGTTGATTCAAGCCATTTGAATTTAGAGGCATTACGACAAGCAGCCCTGTTTGATTTATCTCTGTTTGATTCGGTTTATCCTGAAATTCCAACAGAAGATACATATTTGCAGTTTATAAAAGGAGCTTCTACAGGCGAGTTTTTTAAAGCCGCTTTTGGCTGTGATGAAAATAATGCTGATAACGCTCGTTCAGTTGAACAATTTAGAAAAGCTATTACAGATTTCCAAGACAGGCATAGGTTATCCAATGATTTCTATATGGATGCATATGCTAAAGCCGAGACTTTTTTAGAAAGTGGTAAAGTAGTTTCATTAACCACGTTGTGTAACGCAGTTGAGGATATACTTCCTGAAGATTCTCCACTTAGAGGTACATTTCAGTCATTTATAAATGATAACGGGTACGAAATAAATCATCACATTGAGCCAACATTAAATAGTGTGAAAGCGGGTCAATCTATTGAAGTTTATGCGGTAGATAAAAGCTTTACGGCTAAAATATTACGTAAACAAATTGGCTCTGCTGGCTCAGGAAGCATTATTGAATATGATGATGGTCGTTTAACTTTCTTGATTGTAGATAAGGAGCAGAAGAAAGAGTTGTCTAAACTCGCTTCAGCTAATATTCCAAATGACTAATGCACAATTTCAAACATTTCTCGATTTATTCATTGGATTGGAGCATTCAATTCAAGATGGCGAACTTATTGTCAAGTTGAATGAGGCTTCAAATAATGAAGAGGTGATTAAGAGTGCATTAGAAAATGTTGGTTATAGTTTTGATAAGTTCAGAACTATTCGTGGAAACCAGTTACATATTTCTTTGAATGTTGCTAATTGGGTGGGGGGCTGTCCAGTTTTTGATAATTGGATTGACTTGTATGCAGTTGTAGAAAACTCTTCCAATACTCCTGAGTTTTTTTATATTGTAGAAACCAAAAATTCGAGTGTTGATAACTCGCAATTTCAGATAAATATCAAGCTATTTTGTTTAGTCAGAAAATTATTAGTACTTCTATCAGATCATTGTGAGCCTGCTTCTGGTTCAGCAAAGGGATCAAAAAAAGTCTTTCTTATTATAGAAGCGGATGATGGTATTGCTAAATACGAATTTTCACCGAGTATAGACTGGGAAGAATTACAGCTCATTCACGGAAGTAACACTCATATTGATGACGTTGAAAAATTAATTCAGTTGAATCAACTTGGTGATAGTCAAGACACTGAAAGAAGGTCGGTAATGCGTTCTGCATTTCATGAACTTATTTCTGTTTGTCATGATGAAAAAGAAATATTTGGGCGACTTTTATCCTCTATTACCCATTTCAAGAAGCGATATGATGAGCATTATGAATTATTTGTTAAACGGTTCAGTATTAATAAAGTATTACACGAAATTAATGATCAGGATTTATCATATACATCAAAAATTAATGAGATTCTTTCCAGTGCTCAAAATAAAGCTTTAGCAATTCCGGGAGCGTTAATTGTTATTGGAGCAGTGATGAGAATTGATCAAGTAGTTGACGGCCTTGCTGTTGCTATTGGTATTCTAGTTACTACTATCATTGTTCATCGCTCATTAGGTGTTCATAACGCAACTTTTAGTCATATTGAGAAGCAGGTCACATCTGAATTTAAGCGATATGATGTATTGAATGAAGATGTAGAAATCAGGAAACAAGCAAATCAAACTCGTAAGGATCTAAAAGGGCTTTTACGAAAAGCTAAAGCTAATTCAAGCTTTATGCGAGGAGCAATTTGGTTTATTTGCGCTTTTGCTCTCGGTTTCATTTTGTATATAGCTTGCAATATTGAAAAGAATATTTTAGTGAAAACAAATAAACTAAACAATGAAGCTACGGTTATAGAACAGCCTGTGCAAGCAGCTAACTTAAAAAAAACAGTTAAAGAAAAATCATCTTCAAAATCTCGGGCTGATGAAGTTAAATAACCGACTTTGTAATTAATTTTCTCTCAACCCAAAGCCAGCGGAAGCTGGTTTTGTTTTTGGTAAATATAAACTATTTACCCTTCAGTCAACAGATTCGGTGCCACTAAAATTATGACTATGAAGTAAATAGTATGTGTTTACCGTCAATTAGCTGAGTTCGACATTCCAGTCTAAATTTAAAATCATCAAGTTGGTAAATTTATTTCGCAAAGGTGGTAAAATCTTTTCGCAGAGATGGAAAGGTTTTATCGCAAAGCTGGTTAATAAGGTGCGGAATATACAGGTTCAGGCCGAAGCATGCACCTACCACTAGTGCGTCATTGAGTGTAAGCGTATAGGGAATGGCACCTAGCTGCGCTCAACATTCCATGGTAACAGTGGTTCAAGATTGTTTGGTTGCTCGGCAATATGTTGTAAGCATCTTGATATATAGTCATGCACGACTAGGCCATTGGCCTTAGCGGTTTCAACGAGACTATAGAGAATAGCGCTCGCATGAGCACCATTGCAGGTATTTGAGAACAGCCATGCCTTGCGCCCAATAACAAACGGTTTTATTGCGCGTTCGGCTCTATTGTTGTCAATAGATAATCTGCCATCTTCAAGGTAGCGCTGGAATTTATCAAACTGATTTAAGCTGTAACTTATTGCCTCCCCAAGTTTACTTTTGGGCGGAATTTTATCTTTATGCTTTATCAGCCAGTGATGGAGTTCTTTTACGATTGGCTTAGCGTGTGATTGCCGGATGGTGAACTTTTCTTCTATCGGCTTTTCTTTGATACGTTGTTCAATACCATAAAGCTTACCGATTAAATTCAAGACCACATCGACTTTTCCTGTACTTTTTTTGGCTTGTATCTTTTTCGCATCAACAAACTTACGACGAATATGGGCAAGACAGGCGACTAATGTTGCCTCTGTTAGCCCATAAGCTTTATAGCCATCAACATGCATATAGCCTTGGTAGCCATCAAGAAAGTCAATCGCGCATTGTGCCGCGCGACTGTTGTGATAATCGTATAAGACAATATTGGTTTTTTCACTTGGTCTATCGCTGCCGCAGCAGTACACCCACATATAACTGGTCGCTTTTTCTGCTTTGATGACTTTCAAGGGCGTTTCATCTGCAAAGATGGCAGGCTCTGCCAGTAAACACTCTTTCAAGCGCATATAAAGCGGCTCAAGTAATTGAGCACTGCGCAGCATCCAGCTCGACATCGTTTGACGACTTAATTCAATGCCAATATCGCTAAACATCGTTTCTTGGCGGTATAACGGTAAGCCAAACTGGTATTTACACGAGATGATTTGGCTGAGTAAGCTGGGCGTCGCAATACTTTTTGGTATCGGTGTTGCTGGCATTAAGGCGGTTTTGACTACACTTTCAATGCCGTTACGTTCACATTGACGACAAGTATATTTGGGTCGGATCGTTTTAATCACGTTGATATGAGCGGGCACAAATTCTAGTGATTCACTGCTGCTTTCCCCCATTTTATGTAACGGGCTTTGGCAGCAATCACAGACTTTATCGCTTTCATGAAATTGAAAATTAACACGGACAGTCGCTCAAAATTGATAAATACAAATCTCTCAACTAAGGTTAATCAATCACCTTAGTTGGGAGGTTTTTATGACTACCGCTAGAAAACAATTAATTAGCTTAGTTAACACGCCTTATTATCACTGTATTTCTCGTTGTGTTCGTCGTGCTTTTTTATGCGGTGAAGATAAAAATACTAGGCAGAATTTTGATCATAGGCGAGGCTGGGTAGAAGATAAGTTACTCTCACTGAGTCAGGTGTTTGCTATTGATGTATGCGCTTATGCTGTGATGAGTAACCACACACATACCGTACTATATATTGATGAAAACATGGCAAAAGGCTGGTCAACAAAAGAAGTTATTGAGCGCTGGCATCAATTATTCAAAGGCACGTTGCTAACACAACAATATTGCCGTGGTGAAGAAATCCCTGACTACTTAATGACTTCGTTAACTGAAACCGTTGAAGTGTATCGTAACCGTCTAATGGATATCAGCTGGTTTATGCGATTGCTCAACCAAAGTATAGCAATACAAGCCAACCAAGAAGATAACTGTACAGGGCATTTTTGGGAAGGCCGATTTAAATCACAAGCCTTATTAGATGAGGCTGCGCTTGCTGCTTGTATGGCGTATGTAGATTTAAACCCTGTCCGAGCGAATATAGCTAAAACGCCTGAAATTTCGGATTACACCAGTGTAAAACAGCGTGTCATATCAGCTAAAAAATCAAAACAACCCAAGATGCTACTTCCTTTTGTGGGCAATCCTCGCCAAGCAATGCCAAAAGGCTTACCGTTTGAGCTAACAGCTTACCTTGAATTAATTGAACTAACAGGTCGCTGTCTTCGTGAAGATAAAACGGGGTATATTGAAGATAATCAACCTGCCTTACTTAATCGCTTAAATATAAATCCCGAAAACTGGTTAACGCTAAGTAAGGATTTTAGAAAACTGTTTCATGGTGCAGTAGGGCATAGTGATGTATTAACGGATTACTGTGAGCATAAAGGATTAAAGCGACGCACCAATGTCAGTTGTTGTGATAAATTATTAGCGTAATGCCTCAATACGAATAATCCATTTATTTTATAGCAACAGATCAAGCCTGATGTTTTTAGCATATCTAAAAAACAGGATTATCCTATTTATTGTAATATTTGATGGTATTGTTCGAACTCGAGACTTTTCAACAAGCATTGAGCTTATTTAGAGTAGCTTTTTTAGCTTGTGCTATTATTTTTTACGGGATTTATAAGCGAGTGTCCATTGTAATAGCTGGGAACTATGCTTCAAATCAGGTGGCAAACTCTGCGGGGCAAAAATTAAATGCAAAATCTGCGAATAGACTTCAAAGAATTGCAAATAAACCCGGAGCTAGAAATGCTCAAGTAAATAGAGCAAATGCAGCGCAACAAGCTGTCCAAAATGCTCCTATCGAAGCAGGGGCGGCAACTAGTGTTGCTGGTTCTAATGCTGCATCATCAACAGCGAAGACTATATGCAATACAAACGGAGGCAAGTGTTAATTTGGAAAAGAAGCTATTAACTTTTGAGCGGCTAATATTGTCGCTCAAGTCCGACAAATTGCAGTTATGCGTATATATCGGATTATATTTAGGGTTGTTTGTTATTCTATATTTAGAAAATGGCATCAAAATAGCTATATTGGGAACTTTAGTTCCTCTAACTATTGGTGTAAATAGTTTACTAGTGATGGATCTGAAACAATTTGTTAGTGATTTTTCATTTAGGAAGTTTTCTAACCTAACTTTAATAATCTTGGTTATATTAACAAATGGGCTTATTTTGTGGTTTGCATGGCCTAACTGGATTTTGGTTTTAATGCCTTGGCTGATACCACTAATATTAAAGATTGGGATTGACAGTTATCTAAAATTTAAATCGTAGATTGTAATATTTGAATTCAAAGCCTCGCTAGTCGTGGCTAGGATTCAACCAACTCAGCAATATATTTGCTCTCAACTAAAGCCAGCGGAAGCTGGTTTTGTTTTTGGTAAACATAAACCATTTACTCTTCAGTCAACTTATTCGGTGTTATTACAATTTATGCGTAAGCGTATGGGGAAAGGCGTCTAGCCTTGCTTGATATTCCAAGGCAGTAGATGCTCTAGGCTCTCTGGCTTTTTAGCCAGTTCATTTAAGCAGGCTTGCAAATAGTTATCGACCAACAAGCCATTGGCTTTAGCAGTTTCAACAAAACTATAGAGTATTGCACTGGCATTAGCACCACGCGATGTATTTGAAAACAGCCAATTTTTACGGCCGATAACAAACGGCTTTACTGCTCGCTCTGCACGATTATTATCGATGTTGATACGCCCATCTTTGAGGTAGGTCTCAAGTTTGTGAGCTTGGTTATGCCAATAGGTTAAGGCTTCGCCTAGTTTGCTTTTCGGCGGTATTTTTTCTTTATTGTTCGTTACCCACGCATTTATTTTATCGAGTATGGGTTTTGACTTCTCTTGCCGTATTTGGTGTTTTTCATCCCTAATTAACACGGACAGTCGCTCAAAATTGATAAATACAAATCTCTCAACTAAGGTTAATCAATCACCTTAGTTGATAAATACAAATCTCTCAACTAAGGTTAATCAATCACCTTAGTTGGGAGGTTTTTATGACTACCGCTAGAAAACAATTAATTAGCTTAGTTAACACGCCTTATTATCACTGTATTTCTCGTTG